>Ga0180298_1000211_pt1 | contig 13587 bp, 8 predicted proteins | sample GuaBasSediGuay13_FD_121800 | JGI IMG/M metagenome (GOLD analysis project Ga0180298, IMG submission 121800) | Subseafloor sediment microbial communities from Guaymas Basin, Gulf of California, Mexico - Guay13, Core 4488-10 , 4-6 cm | ecosystem: Environmental > Aquatic > Marine > Hydrothermal vents...
AAGCAGAAGAGCAACTGCTGTCTTAAGAGTTCAAGACGAAATAATATCAGAAATTAGGGCGTTCCTTAAGAGGGAGGGGTTCTTTGAGATTCTTGCACCTATAATTGGACCTGTAACCGACCCTGGAATACGCGGTGCGAAACAAGTTTCAATCAGCTATTATGGTGCAAGATTTAAGGTTATGAGTAGCATGATACTTTACAAACAGATGATGATAACCTCTCTTCCAAAAATTTTCGCCCTCTCACCTAACATTAGATTAGAACCTTTAGAGACTGTTAAGACACATCGCCATCTGACAGAGTTTAGACAGATAGATTTGGAGGTAGCCTACGCATCTTACGAAGACGTCATGGAACTTGGAGAGAGAATGCTTTGTCAAGTGATTGCAGAAGTAAAGCAACGCTGTAAAAGAGAACTCGAAGATTGGAAGAGAAAACTTAAGGTTCCTCAAAGACCATTCAAAAGATACACCTATAAAGAAGCTTTTGAAATTCTCAAAAACATGGAAATTCATTTCAAATATGGGTTAGAAATTCCATGGGAAGCAGAGGAAGCCTTATCTGAAATTCACACTGAACCGTTTTGGATAACAGATTATCCTGTTACAGCCAGAGGTTTCTATTACAAGAAACATGAAGACAACCAAGAGATTTTGAAGGATTTTGACCTCATTTATCCTGAAGGATTCGGCGAAGCAATTTCGGGAGGAGAAAGAGAATATCGCTATGAAAAAGTTGTTGAACGCCTACACGCAAGCGGAGAAGATGTTTCTAAGTACGGATGGTACTTGGATATGTTAAAAGCTGGAATCCCACCGTCAGCTGGTTTCGGGATAGGTGTTGAAAGATTAACCAGGTTTATATGTGGACTTGAAAACATATGGGATGCTGTTCCGTTTCCCAAAGTTGCAGGAATCCACTCTCCATAAGGGTAACAACTAGAATCCGAACATTTTAAAAAGGAAATAGAAAGCCACATAAACTCCAGCGGAAATGCCGAAACTCATCAAAACTATTTTCGGTGAAAAGGAGACAAAAGAAGCTTCTTCACCTTTAGGCTGAATCTCGTACTCCTTGATTTCATGAGTTTCAGCGTCAACTCGAACAACAGCCCTGAACTTTTTCATTTCCACCTCAACAATGTAAGCTCCTTCTTCTAAGGGAACTCTTTTTGGTTTTAAACCGCCTTTGTTCCCTATTCTTTTAAGAAAATTCGTGGCGATAACTGTTACATTTTCAGCGTTCAACCTCTAATCTGAGAGGTTGCCGAAGTGATAGCGTGAGAGGTTCTCTTTTGCAGAGCCTACAATTATATTGTCCCCCTAATCATCTTTTAGAAAACGTTTTTCACGTTTAAAAGAAGATGTGCGTATCATAAATAACAACTCTATCCCACTGCTTTCTGAGCATACACTCAACTATTTTCGTACAAGTCAGACATTCTTCAGGAATCGCCTCCCCTTTCGGACGCGTAGCCAAATATCCAAGATAATGTGGACATCCGTGCTTTTCAGAGGAAGGCTTTAAAACTTCCTTTTTCAAACGTTGCACAATTTCTTGTTTGATCCCTACTTCCTTTTTCGTTGGCTTTTTTGTCTCTATCTTCGTTAGGCAATAGGGACACGCCTAGTATGTCTCTCAGTTGTCGAGCTCAGATTCTAACTAGAATGGAGTCGTGAAGGTTTTTCCACAGCTTGGACAAGTGTAGCTTTGTTTCCCACTGTTCACTTTTGATTTTTTGATGTTTAGCATCCTCCTTGGACACATTATCGGATTTTGAACTTATAGTGTTAATGAATCGAGAATAAATATCGAAAATCAAGGTTTAAACAAGTCACGGAGACGCTAGTTTCTTTAAGTCTTCCTCTCCCTCCGCATATCCTGAAGCGATTAAAACGTCACCGTTTTCAATTTTTGTGCCAGGCTTAGGTCTTATATACTTACCAGCCCTCCTTATGGCTAAAACCCACATGCCAGTTTCTTCGGGGATTCGAGCCTCTCGTAATGTCTTGTTAACAAGCGGAGAATTCTCTGTCACACGCGTATATGTCACAGTCTCTTCAGCTTCCTCTATGGCTAGCTTCAAGACAGGATGCGGCTCCACACCTCTCAGCACCACTTCAGCTATTTCAGCCGCGGCATCGGCGATTTTTTCAGCCGCAACACCAAGTCTTATCAGTCCAAGCAAGCCTTTAGCCTCTTCCGGTTTGAATTTACTTGACAAAACAAGCAGTTCGAAGTCTGTGTGCAGCTGATCCACGTGTTCTTCAAGTTTTTCCACGTCGTCAGCCAATTCTTTGCTATCTAACAGAAGTGAAGAGTACGCTAAGTCTATCATTAATTCTGATGTGTCTTTAAGTTCAACAAAGCTCTCAACGATTTCCTCAAACTTTTTGCGGTTTTCCCGATGCAATGTCTTAATCCTCCAGTTTTTTCAATTTAGCCTCTGCGAGTTCCTTGAACTCTTTGATGCCCTCGGGGGCACCGCGGGCGATAAGGATGTCTCCAGGTTTAATTTGTTCCTTTTCTCCGGGGTCTATTATCCATTCTTTGTCTCTGCGGATGGCTATGATGTCAACGCCCATTCTAGCCGCTAGGTCTAATTCATCTATCGTCTTCGCAGCCAGAACAGAGTCTTCGTAAACTTTGACCCTTGTGAGACGTTCTTCAACCTTTCGGAAGATTTCACTCACTATTGGGTGTATGCCGATTTTTTGGGTGACTACGGCAGCTATATCCGCGGCAGCATCAGAAATTTTGTCCGTGGCTGAAGCCACGACTGAAACTCCAACAAGTGCCTCAGCATCCTTCGAATCCCTCGCTGCAATCATTATCTCCATGTTTAGAAGGTAGGCTAACACGTCAACTCTGTTTTCAAGCTCTAAAACTTCCTCCGCGAGTTCTTTGTCGTTGAATAACGCAGCTGAATACGCTAGGTCAATCATCAGTTCCGAGAGGTTTTTCATCTCTACAAGGAGTTTTCTAACTGATATAGGCTTATACTCTATTTTTTCCAAAGGATGAGACATATTGATAAAGTCGCTCCGAACTCGTCATCCTATGCTTAGTATAACACAAGGAATATTTTAACTCTATCCTTCTTTTCAACTCACTAAAACCAGAGCAACGAGCAATGCGGTGGATGTTATGCTGTCTGCAAGGGCGCTTTCAATAGGAATCACAAAATTATCGGGGTCTAATCCCTTCTGGAATGTCAGTATTGAAATGGCATACGAGATTGATGTTATTGCGCCGACCGCTATTATGTTTGTTATCAGCAGTGGAACGGTGAGTTCTAAAAATGCTTGTAATGTGAACATGCCTTGCAGGAGCAGTGACAAAAATGAGAATAAAATAAACATTATTATTGATGTGAACCATGCAGCAGAGATCTGTGTGACATGGTTTCGCATAGCGGTTAGAGACGGCTTGAGCAAGCCCAAAGCAAGTTTTGTCGTGGCTGTGGAACCGACAACTGAACCGACGTCTCCCACCGTGTCAATTAAGGCGGGATAAACCGTGTAGATTTCTTTTCTTCCGCCTATAATTTCACTTATCCCTCTCAGAGCAGTTCCGGTAAAATTTACAATAAACGCCACGATTATAATTGTTAGAAAGGATTCCTTAATGGTTCTTGTGAACACCTTTTCACGAGCACCCTTTAACAATGCATAAAAGGCAAGAACTACAAGCAATGCTCCAAGAAAATCAACCATGTACTTTCCGGCATTATTTGAAAGGAAGAAAAGATTTAGTACAAAAACGTAACACAACGTTATGAGTATATCAGCTATCGTTGACATGACTGGATAAACGATTATATCCGGGTCCAAGCCTTTCTTAAAAGAGGTAAATGCAACAGTTATCGTTAAAACGGAAATTATTAACCCTAAAAGCATCGTTGCCATTGTGACAATTAAGATATCACAAAATTCTGCGAAGGTTATCCCCCAGAAAAAAGTTCCAAAAACTATGGATAACAAGCTCATCGCAACGCTTGTCTCTAAAGTTATCAAAATCACTGATTCAAAAATCAAATAGAAGTTTCGGGTGTTACCGAAAAACTTCGGAAGAACGGTACCTACATGCAATGCTGTGCCTAAGCGTCCACTGAACAAACCGCTTATCACACCTCTCGCACTTAAAATTGCCGGATACACAGCTATAGCCCAAGATGAAAAGTTGAAAACGTTAAGCTGAGAAGCGATTATAAAACCCGCAAACAAACCACCTATGTCAAAAGAAAAGGCAAACAATGACTCTTTCCATGTTCTAAGAAACGATTTCGATGTGAAAGTGTTAGTCATAGGTTAGGGCACCTCCTCTTCGCTTAAAGTTGAAGTAAAAACTCTAAAGACTTGAAGGGAAGCGCCGCAAAAATTACTCCATGTAAGGTTCAAGGGCTCCGCTTTTGGCTTGAATATCCGCTGAAACGTTGCATTGACGATGCTGTACATGCTGTTGGCTAGCGTCATCTCTTCCACCTTCTGGGCTGTCTTCTACACGTCCAATCCATGGTGATTCCTCCCATAGAGCCCTTTCTATAGAGCCCTTGAATTCCACCTTTGTATGCACTCCTAAACCTCTAAAAAGTGTCAAGAAATCCCTTAAATAAGTTTCCAAACGCTTGAAACTTAACAAGAATCCATATTCAAGATTCGTAACTGTTTTAATTATCACGACTAAACCATTCCCCGCCTAAGGCATCGGTGAAAAAAATTGTATGTGGTATGGGTAAAGATTGATGAAACAGTTCCTTGGATCGAGCTGGAAGGAACCTATCCTACAAGAAGAGAAGCAAAAGATGCAGCGAAAGAAATTCTGAAACGTGCAAAAATAAAGGTTGTGAAAACACCACAGAAGAGAAAACTGAGAAAAGTGAAAGTGCAAGCAGCAGTGACATCACCATCCATGTGAAATGTGGTAACGAGAAGGAGCTAAATTTATCTCAACACAACGCACCAGCAATCAACTTTTCAAGAATCTAAGTTTCTAGCGAAAAATTTTCCTTTACTATGAAAATTCTGGAAATTTAAACCTTGACCTGTCTACGGTATAACAGTGCTCCGGAGTAGATTTAAATGTCGGTTTTGTAAGATGATTTGAACCCGCGACCTACGACTTTCCTGTCTTAGGTGAGTACAAGCCGCTGCTAGAACCGGGCTTAGCTACGGGGCTTCGTCATTCTGGAAAACGATTTGGTTTATTTTCCGGCTATGGTTATTTCTGTTAGCTTTACTGTTGGAGAGTAGTTTTGCATGTTGTTTCTTAGGTCGTTGCCTATAAGTTCCATTCTGTCTTTCAGGATTTCGTAGAAGTTTCCGGAGATTACTATTCCCTTTATCGGCGTGGTTAGTTCACCGTTTTCTATTAGGTATCCATGGGTTATTGTGGCGTTAAGGTTTCCGCTAACGGGATTTGAGAGCCATTCGCCGATTGTCTCATCGATAAATATGCCTCCTCTGGTTTCCTGAATCATTTCCTCCGGGCTTACATTTCCTGGCTCAAGCATTAGATTTGTTGGTAATGGTTGCAGAGGCATCCAGTATTGGTCTCTAAACGCGTTTCCAGTTGATTTCACATTATCTTTTAGGGCTGTATATGAATCGTAGAGGTAATTTTTGAGAGTCCCATTCCCGATCACAGTTGTTCTCTGAGTTGGGTGTCCCTCATCATCGAATGGTCTGGTTCTCCATCCGCCTCTTAGGGTTCCATCATCGAATATGTTTATGTTTTGAGCTGCTACTTGCATTCCTAGCTTGTTTGAAAGCGGGGATCTTCCTTTCTGGACCCAGTCCGCATTTATCGGCCCGCTTAGGATTACGCCGAGGATGCTTGCGAAGACCTGGTTTCTGATTATGACGGGTAATTTTCCACTTTCAATTGGTTTGGCCTTCAAGAATTTTACTGCTTTTTCCGCGGCTCTGATAGCCATCTCTTCAAGATTCATCTCATTCCAAAATCTGACTTCACAGTGTTCTGTCCCGGTGCTTTTTTCTCCATAGTCTTCGGCCTTGGCTCTCATCCAAGCGGCGAGATGAGTTTCCTTCCGCTCATTCTTTTCGCCATAGCTGCTTAGAATCGTAGTGTTTAAAATTGATGCCATAAGCATTCCTCTGGTTGGCTTGACCCTATTGTCGTATTCTTTCATCTTATCAATTGCCGCGTTTAATTTCTCGATTATTTCGCTATACTCCATGGCTTCCAGCTTATCGTCGAAGTATCCTTGGGCTGGAGATTTGCCGAACTCTTTGTTTAGATGTTTCCAGTAGGGGTCTTCAGGCGCCACTTTGGCTATTTTTACTGCTTTTTCCGCCGCTTCTTCAACTTCCCTTTCAGACAATATTGATGTTGAGTGAATAGCCAATTTTTTGTTTACGGCGACGCGTAGACCCATCCCTATGGATTCGATAATTTTGAAGCTGTCAATCTTGTCTGCAAATTCTATCCATAGTCGCTTTACTTTTTGCACGTAAGCTTCGGCTTCTGTTGCTCCGAAGTCTAGTGCCTTTTTAACAGCCAGTTCAGCCAGCTCCATTCTATCTTCCCCCTACCGTCATTTTACGGATGCGAACATGTGGTCCGCCGTCTCCAACTCTAACTGTTTGCCCCATCTTTCCACATCCTCCAAAAACGCTCGTTCTAACAGTCAAGTCCTTGCCAACAGCATCTATTGTTTTGAGAGTTTCAAGGATAAAGCCACTGATAACCACCCCTCTAACTGTTTCAGCAAGCTCGCCATTCTTTATAATTTTTGATGGACCAACACCAAAGGTGAATGTTCCCATGCCCACTTCTACTTGCCCGCCAGTTGCACCCTTCCCTCGAATATATATACCGAAGTCTATATCCTCAATTAACTCCTCAAACTTATGGTCTCTTGGTCCCATGTAATAATTTGTCTGTCGGACTATTGGCAAGTTTTCAAAGTCTTGAGCTCTACCATTTCCAGTGGATGCAACGTTAAATTCGTAGGCGGATGTTTTGTTGTGAAGGTAACTTCTCAAAATGCCGTTTTCAACAACAACCGTTTTCTCTTTCTTAACTCCTTCATCATCGAAAGGATAGAAGTATCCGCCTTCAATTATTCCTTCATCAATTATGGTTACATGCTCGCTTGCCACTTGAGAACCAATTTTTCCATAAAGCACAGACTCTCTTGTAGAAACGAGGTCACCTTCAGAAGCATGCCCAAAGGCTTCATGTAAAAGCAAACCGATAACATTTGGATCTACAACCACCGCATATGTGCCGGCGGGCGGAGTTTTACTTTCAACCGCCTCAACCGCCAACGCGGATATATCCGCTGCAAAGCTGTTTAAATCCATGGACTTTATAAATTCGTATCCGGCGCATTTAGATTCTTGGTACGGGACTCTTTCCATTATTCCATTCGATTTAGCAACGCTTTCATGCGCTACACCTATCATGGTTGTTTCCGTGACAACTCTTGAGCCTTCTGACGATATGAAAATTCTATAGTCTTTAGATATGCCAAGCCTTGTTATTGCGCTTTTAATCTTTTTGTCTATCCACGCCGCCTTGTTTGCATCCAAAGCCGCTGAAACTTTCTCCTCTGGAGCCATATTCAAAGGATCAATTTTATAGGGTGATTTCATTTCAATTCGGTTAACTTTTGCCTCAACTATACGCTTTTCTTCCTTTTTGATTAATTTTGCCGCTTTTATGGCGTTTTCTAAAGTTTTTTCAAGTGACGCATAGTTTAGGTCGCATGTGGAAGCATAGCCTACGGCGTCATTCAGCGCTACTTTTATTCCCAGCCCACCTAACCTTCTCGAAGAATAACTTTTCAAAGCCTTATTTTCAACCGTTATTAGCTCATAATCATATTGCTGATAGCAAATGTCAACGTGTGAAACACCTAAATCAGCAGCCTTCTTTACTATTTTTTCCGTTTCCCTTTCTATTTCCATGTAATTTCCTCCAATTGAAGAATTAATACATGCCAACTTTCATTTTAATGATTATCCTTTTGGACTGAGATATAAGCCTTAATGTTTTCTTTCTGGCTCAGTAACAAATATCCAGATAGTCTATTCATGTATTTTATGGAAAGTCTTAAGAAAATCTTATGGTGCTCCGGCCGGGATTTGAACCCGGGTCCACGGCTCGAGAGGCCGTTATACTTGACCGGACTATACTACCGGAGCTCGAATAATACGGCTTTTCATTTGCGTTTGTGATATTTAGCCACTTTGTCTTTTTCACCGTATCCTACATATTCAAAATCAGCTTCTATTAATTTATCTTCTGTTGTTGTCAGCAGCCTTGAGAAGCCAATACAAAAGCTTGCTTCTATCAATTCATCATCTCTTCTAAAACTTAGGCTTAAGTTTGAAAACTTTACCTTTATATGGTTATTGAAACAATTTTGAATCGAAAAGTCATGTCTATTAAAAAAATAAGGAAAAGAGACGGAAGAATTGTTGAATTTGACGCGAGCAGAATCAGAGACGCTATTCACAGGGCTTTCATCGCTGTTGAGCTTGGAGACGGAGAGAAAGCTGAGAAGATAACCGATAAAACCGTTAGGCTTTTGGAACGAAGATTTAAGGGAAAAGTTCCTTCCGTAGAAAACGTTCAAGACATCGTTGTAGAAGTTTTAAGAAAGGAAGGTTATGAAGAGGTTGCAGAGGAGTATCAGGCTTACAGAGAGAAAAAGGGAGAAATAAGGAAGCTGAGAGAGAAGCTTGGGATAGAAGAGCCGAAGTTAACCGTTAACGCCTTAGAGGTTTTGAGGAAAAGATATCTTCTCAGAGATGAGGAAGGAAGAATCGTTGAGACTCCAGCTCAGATGTTTAAAAGAGTTGCGAGGGCCATAGCGAGAGTTGACAAGAAATACGGTGGAAACTCTAGGGAAAGCGAAAAAACTTTTTACAGGATGATGACGAGGCTTGAGTTTGTCCCAAACTCTCCAACTCTCTTTAATGCAGGAACAAAGCTCGGTCAGCTATCTGCGTGTTTTGTCTTACCCGTTGAGGATTCTCTGAAGAGCATCTTCACCGCTGTTACGAACATGGCTTTGATTGAAAAGAGCGGTGGAGGGGTAGGTTTCGACTTTTCTAAGCTAAGGCCAAAAGGAGACATAGTTAAATCAACAAAGGGTGTGGCGTCAGGACCCGTAAGCTTCATGCGCGTCTTTGATACGGCTACTGAGGTTATAAAAGCCGGAGGAAAACGAAGGGGCGCCATGATGGGAGTGCTAAGAGTTGACCATCCAGACATAATCGGGTTCATAACCTCAAAACAAAAACCTGGAGTTCTCTCAAACTTTAACATTTCAGTCGCTGTCACCGATGAGTTTCTAAAAAAACTTGGAGAAGACGAAGATTACTGGCTGGTTAACCCTAGAAACGGAGAAAAAGTTAAGAAGCTAAAAGCCAGGGATGTCTGGAATCTAATAGCACATTCTGCTTGGAAAACCGGAGACCCCGGAGTCGTATTCATAGATGAGGTCAACAGGCATAATCCAACCCCAGATGTTGGAAGAATAGAGTCAACCAACCCTTGTGTCCCATCTTACACGTGGATTATGACTGAAAACGGACCTAGAAAAGTTGCAGATCTGGTGGGGGAAAAATTCATAGTGATTGTTGACGGTGAAAAGTGGGAGTCATCTTCTGAAGGATTCTTTCCAACGGGTGTGAAACCAGTCTATAAACTAGTGACCAAAGAAGGGTTTGAAATATGCTTAACAAGGGACCATCCAGTTATGAAAGTGAGGAAGAAAACAAGGTACAGGGTTGAAACTGAATGGGTGAAAGCTGGAGACTTAAAGAAAGGGGATAAAATTCTCTTAAACAATCATAGAGAAGCAGATTTTTGGAATGGAAAATTCACATTCGAAGAAGGGTACTTGATAGGTTTACTCTTAGGTGATGGAACACTGAAGAAGGATGAGGCAATTCTGTCCTCTTGGGGAGAAGACAAAGGGAGTAAAGCAGTAAGAAAACTTGCCTTTAAGTATGCTAAAAGTATGCCTCATAGATCAGATTTTAGGGGGTGGATACCGGTAAAAGGCAGATCAGAATACCGCATGTCACTGGCTTATTTAAAGGAATTAACGGGAAAATTAGGATTAGAGTCTAATGAGAAAAGAATTACCGATTCGATGGAAAAAGCCTCATCAGACTTTTGTAAAGGTTTAATCAGAGGATTATTCGATTCCAATGGTTCTGTTCAGGGAAATCAACAAAAAGGCGTTAGCGTGAGATTGGCGCAAAGCAACCTAGAAATCCTTAAAGCAGTTCAACGAATTCTACTAAGATTTGGAATATATTCAAAAATCTACGCGAATAGAAGACCCTATGGCTTTTCAAGGATGTCAAACGGCAAGGGTGGATTAAAAGAGTATCCGCACAAACCGCAGCATGAATTGGTTATTTCAAAAGAAAATCTTCTGTTCTTTAATCAAAAAATTGGATTTGGCGACTTGGAGAAAAAGGAGCGATTAGAGAGCCTTATAAGCAACTATAAGAGGAAAATGAACAGGGAATGGTTCATAGCCACTGTGAAAGAAATTGTTTTCCACGGTCAAGAACAAGTTTTCGATGTTAAAATCCCTGGAAAAAACGCTTTTGATGCCGATGGTTTCTATGTGCATAACTGCGGTGAGCAGCCGCTTTTGCCTTATGAGTCTTGCAATTTAGGCTCCATTAATCTTTCAAGAATAGTTGAAAATGGAAAGGTAAACTGGAATAAGCTACGGGAAACTGTTAGGAATGCTGTTCATTTTCTTGACAACGTTATAGACGCAAACAGGTTTCCGTTGAAGAAGATAGAGGAGATGACTAGGGCTAACAGGAAGATAGGTTTAGGTGTCATGGGGTTTGCGGACATGCTCATAAAGCTCGGAATACCCTACAATTCCAAAAAAGCGTTGAGGCTCGCTGAGAAAATAATGAAGTTTGTCACGGATGAAGCGAGGAAAAAATCCGTGGAGCTAGGTGAAGAGAGAGGGTCTTTTCCAAACTTTGATAAGAGCGTTTGGAAGGACAAATATCATGCCATGCGAAACGCCACCGTGACGACGATAGCGCCGACGGGGAGCATAAGCATAATTGCCGGCTGCTCTTCTGGAATTGAACCTTTATTCGCCGTTTCCTTCATAAGAAACGTTTTGGGAGGAACAAGGCTTTTTGAAATAAACGCTTTGTTTGAAAGAGTGGCGAAGGAAAGAGGATTTTACAGTGCTAGGCTTCTTGAGGAGATAGCGAAAACGGGTTCTGTTCAAGGATTAAGCGAGGTTCCAGAGGATGTTAAGAAGGTTTTTGTCACAGCGTTAGACATTTCACCGGAATGGCATGTTAGAATGCAGGCAGCCTTCCAGAAGTACACGGATAACGCTGTTTCAAAAACTGTTAACATGCCCTTTGAGGCGAAGGTTAAGGATGTGCGAGAGGTTTTTGAGCTGGCTTGGAAGCTTAAATGTAAGGGGGTAACGGTCTTCAGATATGGAAGCAAGCCTGAACAGGTTCTTTACATTGGAGAAGTGAAAACTAAAGAGAAGAGGTTTGTCGCTGCAGAGTCGGAATACGCTGGCGGCTGCCCAACCAAGACGTGTCCGTTCCCAGGCTGACTTGACTTTGCTTTAACAAGGAACACGTGAAATACTAGAGATGACGCCCAAAACATTAACTTTAAACTGAAGAGGCTTCAACAAAACATGTTTCGTTTTCTAGCCTCTTTTCAAGCCGAATTAGATTTTAGGGAGAAACACAACAACAACATGATGATAGAGGAGTGTTAACATGGGTTACTTAGCCGTATGGAAGACTTTGGAAGACATAGTCTCGGAGTTTCGTGGAAAGGGCATATCCATTCCAGCAAACATCATGAGCGATTTAAGATATGCAAGGTCTCTGATAAACGTTTTAAGAGCTGATCCTAAACGCAGAGACACCGCGCAAAAAATTGAGGAATATCTTGAAACCTTGGAGGCTTATCTGGTTTCTGAGGGACAGAAACATTTTGACGTTGAACAAGTTGAGGGATGGCTTAAAAGGTTGGATAAGGCTCGAAGAGAAGTTTCCGAGGAAGCTGAGGAAACAAGGTTTGTTCCAGGGCTTCCCAGAGAACAGAAGTGGATTCGCGTTAAGCCATCAGCCGAGCTTTCTATTGAAAAATTGAAAACTTTAGCCAGGGAACTGAATCTTTCTTATAATCTGCAAAGTGATGGATACTTGCTTGTTTACGGTGAAGATAAACGCGTAAAGGATTTTGTAAAGAAAATGGCTACAATTTACGGTTCGAAAGTTAAAAAATAGCTTTAAAACGTGCATAACCGTTAAAACTTTAACGGTGTAAGACTTTTATAGAGAAATCTTACAGAATTGTCTTCCACAAGATGAAAGACTGTAAGTTTCGGGAAGGTGAGGGCGCAACTGAATGCCCTACATTAAAAAGATAGAGCTTAAAGGCTTCAAATCCTTCGGACCTAAAAACGTTAAGGTAGTTCTAGATAAAGGCTTCACAGTTATTACAGGTCCAAACGGAAGTGGAAAATCAAACATAGTGGACGCCATTTTGTTCGCCTTAGGCGAGTTAAGCACTAGGAGGCTTAGAGCTGAAAGCGCTGCAAAACTGATTTTCCACGGGTCTGAAAAGGCTGGGTTGGAAAGAGGGAAAGTGGCCAAGGTTGTCATCCAATTTGATAATACGGATGGACGCATACCCGTGGACACAAGCACCGTCACCATTTCACGTGAAGTTTACAGGAACGGTCAAAGCGTGTACAGACTTAACGGTAGGAGAATATCAAGAACATACATTTTAGAAACGCTTTCGATGGCTGGGATAAGCTCAACAAGCCAGAACATAATTGCTCAAGGCACGATAACCCGTCTGACAGAGATTTCATCCACTGAACGGAGAAAAATCATTGAAGACCTTGTTGGAATAGCCCAGTACGACGCTGAAAAAGCTGAAGCTGAAGAGAAGCTTCGAGCCGCCGACATTTCGATACGGACGGCTATGGGTAGAATAGACGAGGTGCAGAGAAGGATAGACGATTTAGAGAGGGAACGCAACAACCTGCTTAGATACGCTTTCATTCAGAACGAGATCAAAAAGTTTGAAGCGGTGAAACTTTCCCATGAAATAGCACAGATACAAAAGAAGATAAAGGATACTTCATCAAAAGCCGACAAGGTTAGAGGGAAAGTTGAAAAGTTAAGACGGTTACGCGACGGATTGCGGTCTAAGAGAAGAGAAATTGAGAGTGAATGGAGAAAGCTAAGCTCAGAAATGGTTGAAGAGGGCGGTTCACAAGTATTAAAGGTTCAAATGAAAATCGGCGAGTTAAAATCCAGATTGACAGAGCTGACAACCAAGATAAGCTCTGGAAAAGCAACCCTTGAAGGTTTAAGAAGAGTAAGAGAGAACCACCGTCAACAGTACGAGTCCATCAGAAAGGAGATCCATGAAAACCGCCTTAAAAAAAGAAAGCTGAAAAGAGAATATGAAAAAATCTCAAACGAGATAGCTGCAAAGCAGGCGGAACACGATGCGCTCGCGGAGGAAACGGCTAGGCTTTGGGAGAATCTGGGTGAAAACAGCAGGAGAA
>Ga0180298_1000213_pt1 | contig 13533 bp, 14 predicted proteins | sample GuaBasSediGuay13_FD_121800 | JGI IMG/M metagenome (GOLD analysis project Ga0180298, IMG submission 121800) | Subseafloor sediment microbial communities from Guaymas Basin, Gulf of California, Mexico - Guay13, Core 4488-10 , 4-6 cm | ecosystem: Environmental > Aquatic > Marine > Hydrothermal...
CCCTCTGAGGTACAGGCAAATGGCACGGCAACAATCACTCTAAGCTTCATAGGTGGATTAACAGGCAAGCCGTTGGCTAACAGAGAGATAAAAATAACACCTGGAAGTGGATATATTGATGTGGATACCAAGAAGACAGATTCTGAGGGTAAGGTATCCTTCGCATACAGAGCCCCAGATTCTTTAGTTTCATCGCTGTGCAGTGCATCAGTGCTGGTAGATGGAGAGAAGGAGCTCTTTATAGCCTTCCCTGTGAAGGGTAAATATGCAAATATGGGAGAGCTACAGAAGAAGCTAAACAAAGTTCCAAAGCTTACAAATGAGTTAAATGAACTGCAGAAGAAGTACGATGACCTCAACAAAAGTTACAAGGAACTCGAAGAAGAGAAAGAATCAGCAACAAATATGGAGTATGTATTCCTTGGACTCTTCGTGATATTCCTGGTACTCTCTCCAGTGATGTATGTGGTAGGAAAGAAACAGGGATTGAGCAAGGCAGTTAAGGAAGAAGAGCCGTCTGAAGAGCTCTATGAAGAGGAAGGTGAAGAGATAGAAGAAGAGAGCTCGAATGAGGAAGAACCAGAGGAATAATTCTCTTTTTTTCTTAATTTTTCTTTTCAGAACAGAAAAATAGCGATAGATTAATATAGAGGGGATATAATAATCCTTCTCGGTGATAAAGAGTGACAGATGAGGTTACAAGAGTTCCGTTGCCGGATCGGAACAAGGGAGAGATGTTTGCCATAGTTGATAAGATATTGGGTGGCTCCCGAATGATAGTTATGTGTGCCGATGGAAAATCTAGGATGGCGAGAATTCCAGGTAAAATTAAGAGGAGGATGTGGATTAAGGAAGGGGATCTTATTATAATCAGGCCCTGGGAGTTTCAGGATGAGAAGGCTGATGTGATATATAGATACACGAGGACTCAGGCGGGATATTTAAGTAGGAATAAAAAACTGCCTGAGCTTCTGGATGTGTTTGGGAAATGAGAAAGGAGATTGATGAATATTTGTATGAGAAGATAATCCCGTATCGGGAGGAGAGAAGAGAGAAGGACATGGATGATAGAAAAGCCTATGGAGGGGTATTTGATAAGAGAACATTACTTGCATTTTACAAGTTATTAAAGAAAGGGGTCATAGAGGAGGTGGAATTTCCCATATCCACAGGGAAGGAGGGTGATGTTTTCAGGGCTGTGGGAAAGGAAGGTTTTCTGGCGGTGAAGGTTTACAGGATGAGCACAATCAACTATAAGGGTCTATCCAGGTTCATAGACGGTGATGATAGATTTGCACATATTCACAAGAGAAGGGACACTATAGTTCTCATATGGGCAAGAAAGGAGTTTAGAAATCTTTCTGATTACTATCGCAGCAATGTGAATGTTCCCAAGCCTGTGGCCATATGGAAAAATATTCTTGTTATGGAGTATATAGGCGATGAATCTTTACCTGCTCCTCTTTTAAAAAATGTGATGGAGGATGTTTCTAAGGAAGTTGGATATTGCATTATAGAGGAGATGAGAAAGATGATGAAGGCAAAACTTGTTCATGGAGATCTAAGTGAGTACAATATATTAGTATGGGAAGAGAAACCCTACATAATAGATGTGGCGCAGGCAGTGCCTGTGGATCATCCCATGGCGGATGAGCTTCTAACGAGAGATATTAAAAATATGGTAAGGGTTTTAAATAAGATGAGAATAAGGATTGAGGAGAGAGAGCTGGTTAAAGAGTTAGAGGTGATTTAGATGATGTATTTGAAGATTCCAAAATCGAGGATAGGTGCGTTGATAGGTAAGCATGGAGAGATTAAAAAAGAGCTGGAGAGCAGGAGCGGGGTATCCATAAGCATAGATTCCCGGGAAGGGGATGTTGTTATTGATGATACGCGTGCCGATCCTGTAATGGCTTTAAAGGCAAGAGATTTTGTCAGGGCAGTAGCAAATGGCTTTTCACCACAGAGAGCTTGGAGAATCTTCAGAGAGGATGTCTATTTTGAAGTTGTGGATATCAAAGAGTTTGTGGGTAAGAAGGAAAACAGAATAAGAGTTCTTAGGGGAAGAATAATAGGCAAGAATGGAAAGACAAGAAGAATAATAGAGGAACTCAGTGGCGCATCTCTATCCATCTATGAATATTCAGTGGCCATAATTGGCAGCTATACACAGGTTGAAATTGCCAAAAAGGCTGTGGAGATGCTCTTGAGAGGCAGTAAACATGCCACCATATATCACTTCCTGGAGAAGAAGAGGAGAGAGATGAAATACTCCGCTCTGGAGTATTACTATATACAGTGAGTGAATGGACATAAGTCGCTTTCTTCTTGACATTCTTCTTCTAATTTTCATCGGCAGGAGTTTGGGATTACTTTTTGTGAGATTCAGATTTCAGAGTCTTATAGGCGAGGTTCTCGGAGGACTGATTTTAAGCCCCCTTGTACTGGGCCTTGTTAGACCAAATGAGACCCTCATGCTCTTCAGTCAATTTGGCATTATAGTTCTCATGCTCCTTTCCGGGCTTCTTACGGATTTCAGGTCCTTTCAGGAGTATAAAACTTCCAGCATAGTGGTGGGGATCCTGGGTGTCTTGTTTTCTATGAGCTTCATTTTTCTGACTCTCTGGGGTATGGGCACTGATTTGCAGTCCTCTCTTTTCATAAGTGTTGTGTTATCTAATACCGCTGTGGAGGTATGTGCAACAATCCTTCTAAAGAGTAATGCCTCCAAAAAAATTCATGCCATCATCATGGGTGCGAGTTTTGTAGATGATATAATTGCCGTGTTTCTCATAGGAGTTGTGGGTTCCTTAACATTGGGCGAGGAAATATCCATTTGGAGCATATCCTTTCTTTCGGTAAAAGTTATACTCTTCATTGTTATCACGTTTCTTCTTATTCCCTATATATTTGAGAAGGTATCTGTGGTGGATAAGCTCATAGGAAGTGGCCCCCAGAGAGAGAAGGTCCTTCTAACATTTACAGTGTTATTTGCCATCCTCATGGCCATAGCTGCTATGTACTCCGGTTTGCAGGTAGTGATCGGTGCCTATATCGGTGGTCTAATCGTTGGAAAGTGGGGCTCGAAGGTTGGTCCAATGCTCAAAAGAAGAATAGCCTATGAAGAACTCATAGATGACATATCTTCCTACTCCCATGCGCTTTTTACTCCCCTATTCTTTGGATATGTTGGAATAGTCCTGGGAGAGGTCATGAGCAATCTCGGATTCGATACCTCACTTATATATCTTATAGTTATTTTAACTATAATGGCTCTTCTGGGCAAATTTTTGGGATGTGGATTAGGAGCCAAGATTTTCCATCTTGATAATAGGGCTGCAGGATATGTTGGAATAGCCATGGGTGGAAGGGGGGCACTGGAAATGGTCCTTCTCACCCTAGGTTATGAAAAGGGAATAATCTCTGCATCTCTATTTGCATCGGTTGTGATAGTAACTTTGCTCACAGTTATTTTAACTCCCATACTTTTTTCCCTCTACGAAAGGAAGTTCATGGCTTCCCCCTAGACTCCTGAAAATAGAGGGCAGAGGCGATTAGATGTGCATCCCTTAAAGGCTCCGGAATTGCACCTCTCACTGTGAAAAGTTTCAATATTTCCCCTACCTCTCCTCTATCAAGCCCCACATACTGCACATAAATGGTAAATCTTCCATTTTTAATCCTTTCAATATTATGTCGAGATAAAAGTTCAATTCTGAGTTTCCAGTCTTCAAAGTGCTTTTTAAGAGCCTGGGATATCCTTTCCATATCTGGCATTTTTCGGGATACTGCAATAACCGGGATGGATGTTTCCCTGTAGATTCTCTCTATATCCACTATGTTAAATCCGCCAAATGTCATGCCCTGGGTAAATATGACCTTAATTTGCCTACCAAACCTTGTACGAAGCATATCAATGATTTTTTCCGTGGAATCCAGGCCATCAACCTTTATCTTCCTTTTAATTATACCCTCAATATAGTTTGGTGCCCTCATCACCACACCTACAAGCTCCACATCTCCAGGCACATGCGGTGTGAAATACGAATCATCTATACCCAGAGCTCTTATATTTTTCTTCATATTACTCACAGTAACGGTAAGGAACCTGTGACCTTATTTACAAGCTCTTCAGGACCCGGGCCTATACCAAGGCAGGTAACGGTACCTGGAGGTACCTCAGTGAGTCCTGCATCCCTTATTATGGCTGTAATGAGTCCCAGATTTTTAGCTTTGAACTCAAGTACATATAGATCTCTGAGAGTTTTTGTCTTCACAACAACTTTTTTCTGTCCCTCTCTTAACCATTCCTCTAGCCATGGGCTCATTTCTTTTTTGGATTTTAAAGTGCATTCCACAGCAGCATGGGCTACCTGAACAGCTATCTTACCGCAGGAGAGATTCAGATCCTCTCTTATTACGATAACCATCTTATATGTCATTCAGCACCCCCTTCAATCTATCAATTTTTTCATCCATTTCCCTTATCTCCTTTATTAATTTCTTCATCTCCTCCCTATACCTTTCTCCCCTTGGTGAGAATTTTGATAGACGATCAAGCTCTTCCAGTTTTTTTATTTTTTCCTTCCTCCTTTTGAGAAGATCCTCCAGCATATATAGCCTATCATATTTGTCCTTCTCCTCGTAACCAAGTAATCTGCGAATTGTTGGATAGCCTCCTCGCCACAGACCAATCAAAAAGAATATCACCGTGAGATTTATAAGTGCAAGCCAGATGTATCTGGAGTAAAAGAGCGCTGCATATCCCAGAACATACCCAACAAGTATTGAGATCACTATGCTCATTCCCATCCCAAGTCCTATTCTGTATAGCTGATCATATTCTAGATCAAGCTCTCCTTTTCGAGGAAATAACATGTTAATAAGCGTGTAACCTGGAAGGAAGAAGAGCATCAGGATTGCTGCTATCATCTGAAGTACATTCATCATATCTCAAATCTCTACTATCTATTTTAATCTTTCACATCGCTCATTCCAAAAATTATAAATATTGTGTGGATGTGGATAAATAGATGAGACGCGAGAAATCTGCTGGAGCTGTGGTGTTCAATTCTCGCCTTAATAAATATCTTCTTTTACACTATCCCACAGGACACTGGGATTTCCCCAAGGGCCATGTGGAGCCCAGAGAGAGTGAGGTTAAAGCTGCTAAAAGGGAGGTTTTTGAAGAAACTGGACTGGAGATAGATATCCTCTTTGGATTTAGGGAAATAATAAAGTATCATTTTCGTGAGAGGGATGTGCTTGTGGAAAAGAAAGTGATCTATTTTGTGGGCATAACTGAGCAGGAGGATGTTAAATTATCCTATGAGCATGATGGATACCTATGGCTCGATTATGAAGATGCTCTGAATAAAATAACCTATGATAATTCAAAAAAAGTGTTGATGAAGGCACATCTATTCCTTAAGAACTTGGGCTATTCTTCGTGAAGCACTTTGCCCTCTCCTATTACCATTATTGGATAGCTCTCAAGACTGAATGGTTCTCCGTTCCAGACCACCATAGATGCATAGTAACCTTTTTTCACTTTCCCTATATTTTTCACTCCCAGAATATCTGCAGCATTTCCTGAAACAAGAGCAATTGATTCCTCTCTGCTCATCCCAAACCTTCTGAAATATCTTAGTTGAAGATGAAGATTTCTCTGAAGCACGAAGGGATGGTCGCTCATCACGCAAAATCTCGGGCGTACATCCACTATATGCTTTATGTTTCGCCAGTACTCATTCTTTAGCTCTACTTTGTAGGAGAATGTATCCACGGGTCCATAGATCACATCCATGCCCATGGATTTAACCTTCTCCCATATTTCACGGCGATGTACATCCGCACCATGATTTATCACTGCTCGAAAACCAAATTCATTTACAAGCTTCATAAGTACAATGATGTCATCCTCCTTATGCACATGCACCATTAAAGGTATCTTGCCGTTAAGTATATCCATGAAAATCTCTGTCACGGGATCCACCTCCTCTATGCTCTTCTTGTTCTTCTCAATAAGCATCTTAGTTTTTCTCGCTTTTAATAATTGCTCTTTTAAAAGTGCCACAGCACCCATTCTTGTGCTTGGTCTTGTACCCTTCCAGTCCTGGGTACTTCTTGGATTATAGCCCAATGCCGCTTTTATTCCCACATGTGTGATGTATGCTTCACCAATATCCTTTCCAAAATTTCTTATGAGAGCGCTTCGGCCACCCACTATATTTCCACTACCATGGAGAATATGGGAATATAGCACACCATGCTCTATGCTCTCCCTGAAGGCTATATCATCCATATATACTGAATCAATGGCATCAAGCAGAGGATAAAGGGGATTCATCTTCTCATTCAATTCCCCCTCATTTGAAGGTTCTCCACTTCTCGCCATTCCTATATGCGCATGGGCATCCACAAATCCTGGAGTTACTGTACCCTCCGCAATTACTTCCGCATTTCCCTTATTTTTTGATATTCCTTTTATTTTACTGCCTTCAAAAAGAATGTAGACATCTTTCTTTGCCTTATTTGATGTGCCATCATAAAGTATTTTGGCCTTTATTGCATACATAAATATAGCAATTGCATGCCTATGCATATATTTTTCGCTTTTATTTCTGAAAAAAGTTTATGTATGTGCTCTTAATTCACATTCTGCATGGCCGGGGTAGGGTAGGGGCTATCCTAGGGGACTGTGGGAGCCCCTTTCTTAAGAAGAAAGCGGCTTCACCCGTAAAGAAGGGGCTTCAGAAATCCCTTGACCCGGGTTCAAATCCCGGCCCCGGCCCTGATATGGATATAACTCTTCTAGCTAGATATCCCTTTCTTCCAGAGGCAAGAGAGTATGTTGGAGGCATAAGAATAGAGGATATATTCTCCATGAAGTATGAGCCTCTAAGAGATTATGCTAAAAGGTGGATAATTTCTTCATTCAACCGTACATCTCTGGGATTTATCTCCCCAGAAGATAAGATTTTAGCATTTTATATCTCTAAGCTCTATCTCATTGCACTCCAGGATCCTATAATCACACAGAGATTTGCCAATGCTGTGAGAGATCAGATGGAGATGTACCTTTTAAATGATAGTGACGAAAATATCGAAAGGGTTGCCACTGCCTTTGGAATAAGGTTCAGGAATCCCGATAAGAGGATCAAAGATTTGCATCTGGAGCTGAGAAATTATCTGGTATTTCGGATGATTTATTTCATAGATTTTGTGAAGTATGCATCAAGAATTAGCGGAGAGGCTTTCAGACTACTAAATCAGCCCCTTATTCATGGATGGATTCCTGTAAGCAAGGAGATATTTGCCAAGCTCCTCAGAGAGGCCTTTGTAACACAATTCACGGAGGAAATAGAGGAGAACAGAGAGAAGGCAAAGGTAATTAAGAAATATGTAGAACAGGAAATTCAGGAAATTCTTGAAGTTAAGGATAAATTTATTTCCCAGTATTCTTCCAAAGATTTTGGAGCTGTTCAAGTTGAAGCATTTCCACCCTGCATAAGGAGCATAATTGCCAAGCTTCAAAACGGTGTGAATATCCCGCATCAGGCACGCTTTTTCCTGGTTACATTTCTTCATAAGATAGGGATGAAGGAGGAGGAAATATTCAATCTGTTTGCCACAGCTCCCGATTTTAACGAAAGTATGACAAAATACCAGATAAGACATATCACTGGAAAAATCTCGGGAAAGGAGTATGAGGTTCCAAAATGTGAAACTCTGAGAGCCTATGGCCTATGTGTAAGAAATATTTTCAAGGATAATCTATGCAAAAAGGATTGGATGAGCCATCCTCTCCTCTATTATAAGCTCAGGAAGGAATGGCTCTCCACGCGTAAAAAATCCTCTGAATCGCAGTGATATGTCCCAAGATTGCAAAGATCAGGAGAATCCAGGATGATACAGAAAAATGATAACCCCACCAGAAATACTGAATAAGGGGAAGAAGAATAAGGATGAGCATCCTATCTGCCCTGCCTAAAATCCCTCCATAGATCCTTTTCACACCCTCCACTTCAGCCTGAGTGCCCACATAACTTGTTAAATAGACTCCTGTGATTGCAAAGAGTCCGAAAAGTGGCGAGGAATAGGGGCTAAGAGCAATACCCAAAATAAGCACTGTATCGGAGTACCTGTCAAGAAGATGATCCAGAAAATCGCCCCTCTTCCCTGCTACCCCTTTTAATCTCGCAAGCTTCCCATCGAGTGCATCCATGAAAGATGATAAGAAGATAAAAATGAAAGAAAAGAGGAGGAAAAAGGCATGATACCAGGTTAAATAATAGCACAAGCCTCCAAGTGAGGCAAAGAGAAATGCAAAAAGCGTTAATGTGTTGGGGTTTGTGTGCATAAATGGCCTGGCGAGAGCTGTTAGAAGAGAATCCACATTTTTGCGGTACTTATTCAATACCATTTTAGGATCTCCTCCCTATAGCTTATTCTGGGTGCAAATCTCCTATCTCTTTTTTCTATTATTCTAATCACATCCATGGCCACATCATCCTCTTTCCTATGAGTGGTATCTACCTCAAATACTTTATCCTTACCATGATATCCTATTGCCTCAGAGGTTATGAGCGACATTGCCTCCGCTTCCACATTTTCTCTAATTTTACTCTCTTTGTATCCTCTGTTTCTCAATCTTTTTTCTAGCTCTTGCGGATGGCATCTGAGAACTATTACCATATCCACAGGCATTTCATGGGAATAATGACCCTCTAAAATAATCTTTTCATTCCCATTTCTTAATTTTTCAATCTCTCTTCTTATCACATCAAGATTCACAACATATGTATCACGCTCTACATCCCTGTACATTCTTGCATTTTCAAAATTTTTCAAATAAATAACCCTATAATTCTTCTCCAAGAACTTGGCGACTGATGTTTTTCCAGTTCCGGGGGTTCCCGTTAAGGCTATTAGCATTATAGAGGAGATGCACTTCTTCCATTTTAAAATTTAGGTTTCACTTGCTTTCTTGATTCACAATTTCTTCAAGCCTTTTTCGAAGTTTTTCGCTCACTATCCTGCCATCTACCTTTCCTCTAAGCTTCTGCATAGCCAGTCCCATTAAAGGCTTGAAGGCGTGCATCCCCCTCTCTTTTACAAGCTCCATTTTTTCTTTCATAATTTCATCGATCACCTGATCAATATCCACTTTTTCACTGAATTTCCTGACAATATCCTCCACTTTTTCCCCATTGCAGGCTCTCATCACTATCTCGTCTATTGCCTCCTTTGAAAATCTACCCTCTGAGAAATACTGAAAAATCCGGTTATAATCTATGCCCTCACAACCATTTATGAGAGCCCTCGCCACTACCCTGGGATATCCATATTTTGTGCAGAGCTCTTCAAATACATCATCCATTCCGTCCCTTATAAGTTGCCACCCAATTTCTCTGTTGATACCCATACTTACAAGTTCCTCCAATCTCTCATCTGGAAGTGGAGGTAACTCCTTTTTAAGTTTCTCAATGTATTCCTCTGAGATCCTTATGGGAGGTATGTCTGTTTCAGGATACATTCTCGCTCCGCCGGGTAAAGGCCTTAAATATACCGTACTTCCATCGTCTTTTGGTGCTCTGGTCTCATCAGGCACTCCAATTAAAGCCTTCTTTGCTCTATCAATCACCTTCTGCAAGGCGATCCGCACCTTTTCTTCTTTCTCTCCAATAATCACAAAGGAATCATTTGGACCCAATTCTAGCCTCCTTATTATCTTCTCCACCTCTTCTTCACTTATCCCATAGGCAGGAAGCTCATCACCGTGAAATAGTCCTTTAACTCCAAGAACCCTGACATTCTCCGCAAGCTCCTTTCCCAGCCTCAAATTACCATTTTTTAGCACACCTTGAAAACCTATGAGCTTTATTCCCAGAATCTTTCCTCCCCTCTTCAGAGTATTTTTTATTATTCTCGATTCCGTATTCTCGAATATATCCGTTAGATCATATATCTTCTCCTCTACCCTTGCATCTCTCTCCTGCAATATTCTCGCAATATCCCTTAGCATTTTTTGCCTCTCTATTTCATTGTTAACCCATTTGGGAATCATATTGAGCCTGGACGCACCTTTAATTTCAACTCTCCCCTCTCCTATTGATATATTTATATCCTGTCTTATGGTACCTACCCCTCTACGCACTTTCTTGGTAGCTCTAAGTAAGTATCCTATCCTCGCAGCAACTTCCCTAACCTCTTCTCCACTCTTCATTTCAGGCGATGTGGATATCTCAACAAGGGGTATGCCCAGACGATCCAGACGATAAACCACCTTATCATCATCCTCCTCTATTTTCCTGGCAGCCTCCTCCTCAAGGCATATGGTGGGAATTCCAACGCGACCAAAGGAAGTTTCAAGGTAACCGTTGACAGCTATGAGCGCCGTTCTCTGAAATCCCGAGGTGTTGGAGCCATCTATCACTATTTTCCTCATCACATGAATCTCATCTAAAATTTGGGCATTGAGCATCAGAGCTATCTTCAACGCTATCTCTAAAGATTCTCTATTGAGCTCATGGGGAGGCTCCTCATCTGCCTCCACTAGACACGAATTTGGCGTTACTTCATATATGAACCTTCTATGCTTGAGGCTCTCCTCTAAAGCCGCCCTATCTATCTCTCCCAATTCACTCTGCGTAGGTCTCAAAACTCTTTCAAATCTGTAAAGAACCTCATCACTTAGCTCAGAATCACAATCGCAGAATAGCTTTTTTGTAGCCAGTTGCTGATGTATCTCTAGTCCGCATTTCACCATGTTATCATCCTCCGTGAGGATATTTCACCCCTTAAATTCTTGGGAAGCAAAACTGCAGCTTCTTCCCTATCATAATTCCCTAGGAGCCACATGAGCTTTACATATGCAACCTCAGGAAGCATGTCTTCCAGAGGTATGACCCCTATTTTCTTCAAACTTCTACCTGTGGAGTATACATTCAAATTAATTCTCCCATACAGACACTGGGATGTCATTCCAACAATTCCTCCATCTCTTATGAAATTCCTCAAACTTATGATGAGATGATTTCCAACATGTCCCAGTCCAGTACCCATTATTATAGCCCCATTCATTCCCTCCAGCATGGATTCAAATTTTTCTTCATCTAAGCCTGGATAATAGTAAATGAGGGTCACCTTTCTATCCATTTTATCCATAAGCTCTGTCTCTTTATCCCTTCCCTTAAATTCATCATAGAAAACTATATTCTCACCTCTTACCTCACCTAAAGGCTTAGAGTTTATGCTTTTAAAAGCATCTCTTCTAGAAGTATGCATCTTTCTGACCCTTGTACCGCGATGAATATGGCAGTAATCATCACTGGTGGTAGCATGCATTGTAACCACAACCTCACCAAGCTCACTCTTTGCCACCCTTATAGCTGCGAGAAGATTCATATACGCATCACTGCTTGGCCGATCGCTGCTTCTCTGGGCACCCACTAAAACAACCGGACCGGATAACCTGGGAAACATAAATGACAATGCTGCAGAGGTATAACTCATGGTATCTGTGCCATGGGGTATCACCACACCCTCTGATTTGGCAAGCTCATTTTTTACCTTTCTTGCAAGCCTCGTCCAGTATTCTGGACGCATATCCTCGCTTAAAACATTAAATAGGATGCTTGCTCTTATATTTGCCTTCTCCTCAATTTCGGGTATGGAAAAAACAAGCTCCTCTGCGGTCAATGCGGGATGCACTGCCCCCGTTTTATAATCCACATAGCTAGCTATGGTTCCACCTGTTCCTATCACAGAAATTGTGGGAAGCTCTTCCCTGAAATTTTTCATCACCCTCTTTTTCTCCTTTCTTTCCCCCTTCTTTATAAGCTTTATACTTTCTGGAATAATCCCTATATTGTATCCATTATCAAGTTTAAGAATAATGATTCTCTCACCACTAAATTCATGCTTGGGCATCAATACTCCCCGAAACACCCCTTTTTTAGATTTAACCTCAACATAATCCCCGGGCTCGATTTCCATAGGTAGGGAAATGCATTTCTCCTTATAAACATATACCTCCTTCCACTTGGTGTGAAGTGGAGAAAAAATTAATATCTCTTAGGGGTATCCTTCTCTGGTTGACTTCATGAAAAAAATGAGGGCAAAAAACCAGATTTTCCGGAGTTGTGGTGTGATGGAGAAAAGTTTTATAGCAGCAGTTGTGATTTTGATAGTGGCATCCAGCTTTGCAACAGTGTTTGCACATGCCCAAAGCCCAGAGGAGAAAAGCAATGCATTGAGCTATGAAAAGGTGCCTGTGAATGGAAAAATACTCTACTACATGGAGAAAACCATGGGATTTAGAGAACCCGACAAAAACTATAACATTGTGATAGATGGCCATGGTACAGGTCTGGCTCCACCAACCCTGGAGGAATACGAATTTGTACTTCAGCATGCCAAATTTGTTAAGAGTGTAAGAAACTATCGTTCAAGGGGAAGCTACGATCTCTCAAGCAGTCCCTATTTTCCACCAGTAGGCGATCAGGCTGCCCAGGGCTCATGTGCTGCTTGGGCTACTGCCTATTATGACAACACCTTTTATCAGGCAAAGGTACATGGATGGGATGATACTCACGAGGGAACCAATCCTCATCACATAATGAGCCCTGCCTGGACTTACAATAAGGCAAATAGCGGTGAAGATGAAGGCTCATCATTCTTTGGAAACTATATGGTGATGTACACCCTGGGAGATGCATCCTTGGGTACCATGCCTTACAATCCCAATGATTATACCTCATGGGGCACTGAGCTTGCATGGAGAGAGGCCCCTGTTGGAAGAATACCTGACATAGAATTTACCGATGTTAAAAACATTGATGTGATTAAATCTTGGATAGATGAGGGGTATCTGGCAACTTTTGCCATCAATGCCAATGTGTATACCAGTCCCGATGGAGCTTTTAGCGATGGAAATTACATTGTTTCCTGGAAGGAGTACGAACAATTTTACGGAGAGCCCAACCATGCTCAAACGATAGTGGGCTATGATGATAGCATTGAGGATGATGGGGATGTGGGAGCTTTCAAGGTAGTCAATTCATGGGGAGGCTCATTTGGAGATCATGGATTTTACTGGCTCACATACAATGCATTTCCCCATCTCATGTTCAATTATACATACAGAATTGTTGGTAACGAGCCCAATAAACCCCATCTCCTCGGCATCTGGGAGTTCAGCAATCCAGGACCTCGAGATGCAGAAATAACCGTTGGAATAGGGGATCCCATTAATCCAACTGCAAATCGTACCCTCTATTTAGATGGAGGAAGCAGTAAGAATTTTCCATACTTTATGGCCGCAGATCTCACCGATTACCTTTCCCTGTGGGAAAACGGGACACGACCTTTCTTCCTGAAAATAGGTGAAAGCTCCACAGGTGCAGCAAGCGTGGTTTCAGGTTTCTGGATAGAGTACTATCCCAGTGAGTATAAACTTAATAACCCTTACAGGGTATCCTGGCCATCGCCTGATGCACCACTAACTACGCCTGGATATCTCACCAACCG
>Ga0180298_1000215_pt1 | contig 13525 bp, 14 predicted proteins | sample GuaBasSediGuay13_FD_121800 | JGI IMG/M metagenome (GOLD analysis project Ga0180298, IMG submission 121800) | Subseafloor sediment microbial communities from Guaymas Basin, Gulf of California, Mexico - Guay13, Core 4488-10 , 4-6 cm | ecosystem: Environmental > Aquatic > Marine > Hydrothermal...
CACACAATTTATCCACATCATTTAATCTTTAGTACAACGGTTCAGGGGATTTAACGGATGGATGAGGGGAGCTATTTGCTAAATATTCATGGAATCAAGTACAGCATGCCCATATTTTTATGATAGGTGATGGCTTAAAACATCTCACACCCCCTCCGTTAAATCCCCTGATCCGTTGTACTAATCCTCAAACCACTTCAAACTCTCCGGCTGCTCAATCCCTTCAAGGATAGCGGTAATAATCGGTGCATCATAAAAAGTCAACGGCTCACACAATTTATCCACATCTCTTTCGCCGGCTAAAATCTGTTGAACAGCTATTTTGAGGTTTTCCCAATCTTCTTCTCTATAACCTTCCAAAGCCGTTTCTACATTTTCGCCCCACGCCACTGCTAAAATAAACTGACTGTGTTTCTGTTTCAACTCATACCGTGTGCCGGCAAAATTGGCTTTGGCTTCCCGGGCTTCCCTGCGATTTTTTTTAGCTTCCCGGGTATTGCCTTGTTTATCGGCAATTTGGGCTAAAAGTCCGTAACTTTTCCAAATTTCCACCGTTGCTGGGTCTAAAGTTTTATTGATTACTAAGGCTCGTTCGGTGAGTTGTTGGGCTTCGGGTAAACGGTAGGGTTGGTTTTGGAGGAGATAAGCGAGGTTGCTTAAACCCATTGCCACTTCTTTAGGATTATTAAACTGTTTATGAACCTCAATAGCCTTCCGATACCATGCTTCCGCTTCTACCAATTTGCCCATGTTTTCCGTAACCAGGGCTAAATTATTCCAAGTTTGGGCTGCACTGGAAAAATTCTCTTGGGCTTCTCTAATATTAGCCGCTTGCCGATAAGCGTGTTCAGCGGCTTCCCATTGTTTGGTTTCTTGATACACCACTCCCAATTGATGCCAAACAATCGCTTCACTACCGGGTTCCTGGAAACTTTGAAAAATGGCTAAGGCGGTTTGATAATGTTGTTCGGCTTCAGCTAACTTGTTTTGGAATAGGGCTAAGGTGCCGAGTTGTCCTTGTGTAACCGCTTCTCCTCTTGAATCACCATTTTTTTGCTTAATCACTAAACCTTGCTCATAAGCCGTTTGTGCGTCTGCATAACGTCCCATGTCTGTCAGTGCATTGGCTAAATCGGTGTATAAATTACTTGTTTCGCGTTGTATGCTCTGAGTTTGTTCTAATTTTTGAGCTGTCTCTAACCCCAGTTGATAGTAAGCGGCGGCTTGTTTTGTTTGTCCTTGTTCACTAAAACAACGTCCTAAACGCCCTAAAGTTACACAACGCTCATAACTGGCGGTAGTTCCTAAGCCGGTTAAAATTTCGTTAAAAACGTTGGCCGCTTCTGTATAATTACCTGCATTGAACAATTGTTCACCGACACCACTTTTGCTTGAATACCAGTTTCGACTTCCCACATCTCCTGCCAATTTAGCCGCTTGCTGATTGAGTTGCTCCAAGTCATGTTGCAGTCCAAAAAAATATAAAAACAAATTCACGTTATTCACAAAGTTCACCGCATAATCAGTTGCTTCGGCTAACGCCCCTTTGACAGAAAATAATAAATTGGGTAATTCACATTTCACAATGACACGGGTTTCAAGGAGATTTTGTCTGTCTTCAAAATACAATTCATCCGATAATTCATAATAGCGGTGTTGATGGCTGTGACGTAAATCTTCTGGGTTATCTGACTGCAAAGCAGTGGTTAAGCTAGGGTGAAATTGAAGATAAGTTCGTCCGTAAACATTCTCTGCTTGCATTAAACCAGTTGAAATTAAAGCCAACCGTAATTTATCCCATTTTTCTGCTGGAATTTCCGTAATATCCAACAACACATCCTCCATTGCCCCACCCTGAAACACACTCAACCTCGGCAACACAAGCCGAGATTTTTCATCTAACTGCTCAATCACCAACTGCAAAGTAGCCCCAACCGGATTATCTGGCAATTCAAGCATTAACTGATTTAAACGGCTTTCTAAATTCGCTAAATCCTCCGTTTCTAAAGAACGTGCCAATAAACCAATCGACAACGGATGAAACTGCACTTTAGCAAACCACCGCAATAACTCCTCTGTTTGTAAACGCACCAAATTATCCGACAATACCAATAACTTTTCAAAATAATGCAAGGCATCCTCTTTACCCAAACCTTCCAACACAAATTGCCGAAAATCCGTATTATCATCACGCTCTTGATAGGCTTCATGCCCTAATGCCATTGGACGAGTCGTTATCAAAACCCGCGTTTCACCCAATAATGACCATTCTTGAGCTACCGTTAATAATTCCTGCAAAGTGTCTTGTTTTTCGGTAACGTACACCTCTAAATTATCTAAAATCAATAAGATACGCTGATTTTGCAACACTGCATTTGCTGCTGCCACATCCTCCAAACTTTGCCCAACCACTGAACCCAATGTCGTCACCGCCCATTGCACCGCATCCAGCCCTTGATAACCTGAATAATCTACAAATACCACCGCATCAAAACTCGCCGTTTGCAATAACCAACGCCCTAACTCTTGCGCCAAAAAAGTTTTGCCTTGCCCACTAAAACCACTCACCACGACACGCCGCACATCATCAACAAACCAATTTTCAATTTGCCACAACTCTTTACGTCTCCCCCAAAAACCCGCGTCTGGCAATGCCGATAAATTATGCGGTTGAGGTTGCGGGGATTCCTGTGTCATTTTCAAAACAAGGGGAGTATCTTCACCCGCTTGATACAAGGTGGGTAAAAACCAATCACTCACTTCAATCTCAACACGCTCTTGCCCACGTTGCAAATCGCGGCGTTTTCGATCTTGCAACAAAGCCTGACGCGCCTTATCCAAAGCCACGCCGACACTTTCCCCGCGTGCGATTTCCCGATAAAACCCACCAAACAGCAATTCAGTTGCCCGCACCATCACCGAATAACTCATAGCCAGCACCGACGGAACACCGCTCGCCACCAAACCAACCGCGATACTGCCGATAGGTTCTTCCTCGGTTTCCTCATCATCATGCGCTACCATTGCCGATTGACAAGCCGATAACACCATCAAACGTACCGAAGATTCTGATAATAAATAGGCTAACCAAGAAGTGGGCACATAAAACAAACCTCTGTTGCCATAATTGCCAGCCTGTTCAAATAACAAATAGCCGGTATTCGCCCCAATCTTCAAATTACTCAACTTTCTACGCAAATCTCGTGATACACTACCTAATTGCGTAATTGTGGTTTGGGCTAAATCACCGGTTTTATCAAAATAACCATGCCCATCAAAATGGATGACATCAACACGCGGTAAGTCAGGATTTTGCAAACGTTGCCATAAATTTTCCAATGTCGCCGGCTGTAAAAATTCCACCGTGATAGCCGGATAATTGGCAATCGCTTTCAACACCGCTTGAGCATCGGTACGTGGATCAATAAAACCAGCACCTTGTGGGCGACTGATAACAAATAACATCCGCAAACGCGCCTGACTCGCATAAGCAGGAAAAGTAGTTTTGGGTGGAATACGCCGTAAAATCGTAATCGAAGGCTGAAACGCAAACAAAAACTGCCCTGCATCATGCAATAACTCCCACGGTAACGATAAAATTTCCGGGGTTTGGGCGGTAATCGTTACCAAATATTTATCACTGGGCGTATTGATAAACTGAGCAAATAATTGTTGTGCCGATGCATTCTTAAATACCGCATCAAATAAGCTTTGCCCCCATTGCGATAATTGCACGGTGACTCGCTTGGCTTCGGTATCATCAATATCCATCACGTACTGCGCGGCATAGACTTCTAAATAATGCCGAATCGCCTCCCTATCTTGGGTAGTGAGAGGTATGGCAAAATCAACTGTCACTGGGGAATGTTGTGCCAAGTTGATGGTGACTTGGTGGGCATTTTTGAAATTTAAATTTAGTTCTTGTTGCATAGTAGTGTCCTTTTTTTATCACGCAAAGCCGCTAAGCCGCAAAGGAAAAGAACGCTAATTTTCACTTCAATTTATAGTTTTTCTTAGCGTCTTTGCGCCTTTGCGTGAGAATTAATCTTTCAAAATAACCTTCTCCGTCAAATATATAACATCTTGCTGACGACTAACACAGCGCAAATCAACCAAGTCTTCCAAAACGTCATCCAGTTCATCAACATCCAAACTGAAATGATAATTGTCTCGCATTTTGGCTTGCAATTCTGCCAAAGGAATCTCTAAATTCAATTCTCCACGACATAAATGAGACAAAGCTACCAAAACGCCTGCATGTTCAATTTTCAATTTGACTGTTTTTAAGCCAAGAGAAAATTGTAGCAAGTATAAAGCAGCCCCTATGTTGATAAGCCACGAATTTGAAGTTAAAGGCCCACCAATGACAATGGTACTGAAATTAACTGTTTCTTGTAAACGTTTCAAAGTATCCTGAATTAACGCCTTCAGGTTAATTTGCATATTCGGCAACAGTTTAACGCTTTTCGCGGCGGTAATAATACCCGCTTGATTACGCTCAATTGTCACCGCTCTTGCTTTTGCTTGTGATCCATCACCAGAAACGCTACCATCCTGATATTCCTCCATAAAACCCTGAATAGCCGCAATGGCTTCCCCCCCTTTTTGCTCATCTTGATAAGCAAACTGTCCAAATTCACGACAAACTTCTAACGGTACTTGCATTGTTTAATCTCCTAAAATAAATTAACTTTGGAGTCCAAACCTTCAGATTTGGCTTTTCACTTCTTTTTGGATTTTACATCAATATTATGCTTTTGAAAATGCTTACTCCCAAATAACGCCTCAACTTTATTATTTTTGGGTTTCACAAATAATGACCATAATAAACTGCCAATGGCTAACAAAGCAATTAACGGCAGCATGAGCATAAGTGCGCGATACCAATTTGATTCAAAATAAATACTTAAATCAAATGGCATAAGCTCAAAATGAGGGGGAACCTGTTCAATATTATGCAAATTAGTCAACACAAATGCCTTGTTTAACGGATTGTTTGCGTAAGCATGACACGGCGAACAAGTTTGACTCAATTGGTTGGGGTGAGTGGTTGCATGTTGTTTCTCAGCAGATAATACCCCATGTTTCAAGCCATTAGGAGCATGACAGTCATTACAAGAAGCGCCTTCCTCAACCCCAGCAGCCAACAAACGCCCATGCAAAGTCATCGCATAAGTTTGGCTGGCTAATATAAAATCGACACTTGGTTTACTCTCATCACTCTTTTTCACTTGCTGCATTTTGGCAATATCACCATGACAATCTGTACATAATTTATTCGCTTCCATTTTATTCCATCTTGCCCCAACCAAACGCCGTAAAATATGCCCCCCAATTCTATCACGCCATACCGTGCCTTGATGACAATTACCACAAGCTTGATCTTGATGATCAAAAGCAGTTTGAAATAGTTCAATTTTTTCGGCAGAAATATACAGACTATTATTATGACAACTGCGACAAGAGGGTAAATCGCCTTCTTCTAACCGATTACTGGCCGTTAAATTTTTAGTCCAGCCTTCACCATGTGCAGAATCATTAAATTCATCAACAATATCGGCATGAGTATAAGATTCACCTTCTGAAGGTTCTTCTAAATGACAGGTGGCGGCACAATCAACGGCTCCATTTTTTGGATCATGCGGATAATCACTAATTTGACGATGGCAATCACGACAAGGCACACTACCATGCAAAGAAGAAGCATAATGTTCGGTATTAATACTCGCAGTTCGCACCAGCCCTTGTTCGTCTATGTAATCCAAATTCACCAAACCATGACAAGATAAACAACCATCTGGATCAATATAACGTTCGGCCGCAATAACTTGCGTCATTATAATAAAACCAAAAGTGATGCCTAAAGCAATTATAAATAATACTCGTTGCCAATTGATATGCAATAATGATTTCGGTTTAAGTTTATGCACACTCACCCAAATCGGTTGCGGATGAATGTCAACCCCTTTTTTCTTACGTTTAGGGCTTTTATCAATCGGATTATGCCGCCAATCAATCGCACTCCAATCGCAAACATCGACACATTCATGACAAGACATACACGACAGTTGATCCACGATAGCAATTCTATCCCGCATAATAATCGCACCACACATACATTTTTTAGCACATATATTACAACCAGTACAACGATTTCTTTCCACACGAATGCGACGGGTAAAATGTAATTTAGCACTAAAACGATTCACTAAAGCATCTATCGCTCCAATTGGGCATAAAAGTTGACAATAAGCCCGGCCTTTATTCGCAAAAACGCCTAACAGCAAAAATAAACTGAAGTTAGCTAATCCAACTGCTGATAAAATATAAAAGAATCCGCGAATTTCACCGCTAAGGGCCTCGAAAATACGTGGCACGGTAATAAAATTACACAAGGTGCAAGCACTAACTCCTAACATTGGAAACACCACCAGATAAACACTAAAATAACCATAGCGAATCGGTACTTGCGGCAAAGAACGAAATTCAATTTTCCAACGATCATTGAGCATTCTACTTAACATTTCCGGCACACCGCCCACTGGACAAATATAGCTACACCAGATTCGCCCAGAAAAGAAAGTTGTGGTAAAAATCAGCAGCAAAAATGCAAAACCAAGATAGGCTACTTGAATATGTGACCATAAATCATCCAGCGTCATACCGGGAAAATATAAATAAAATCGCCGCATACAAAGCGTGCCACATAAATCATCATTACCGGCTAGTTGGGGAATGAGTAAAAAAGGCGATAAAAATAAGGCTATTGACAAGGTAATTATCAAATAGCGAAATCTTTGGCCGTTGGGGATATTTTTTAGTTTATTGAACATGAGTTTAGTGGTATTTTTAGGGGATGTTTAATTGTGAATTATGGAGTGTTTGCAAAATAAATTTTGCACTCCATTGTCATTGCAGGTTGCAGTGAATGTTATTTTGCTGGCCTACGTTCCAAATTTATTTTGCTGGCCGGAGTGCAAAATTTCTGATTATCACGGATTTTGGGGGGGGGCGAACACGCAGGTTCGCCCCTACAAGATTCTCAAAAGGGGGGGCGAACACGCAGGTTCGCCCCTACAAGATTCTCAAAAGGGGGGCGAACACGTCGGTTCTCCCCTACATTTTGTAGGGGCGAACCTGCGTGTTCGCCCTTTTAAATCTGCTGCCCCCAAAATCCGTTATAATCAGCAAAATTTATTTTGCTGGTTTTCGTTCCAAATTTATTTTGCTGGTTTTCGTTCCAAATTTATTTTGCTGGTTGTTGCACTCCATTGTCATTCACAATTAATTATTCGATTTGTGTTAATCTTTGAATTGATGGCAGGCTCGGCATAGAATCCCGTTTTTTGCGGATAAACGTAGTAAGACTTCTTGTTCTAATCTTTGATAGCTAAGTTTATGATTTTGATTGAGATTTAATTTTGAAATCCGTTCTTTTTTATCTGCTTGATAAACTCTATCCCAAGCATGAGAACGATAAATCACCCCTTTGCTAACATCACCACCGCGAACCTGTTTACCACTGGCAAAATTGCTGTCTATAATTCCAGCTTCATGGGCAGTGTGGCAAGTAATACAAATCACCCTATTTTCAGCACCTAACGGCAAAATAACCTTATGTTTTTGTTCTGAAATTTTTATGATTTTAAGCATTTCAGCCGATACTTTGCGGTTATGCGTTAAAGCATTTAAATGTGGCGTTTTTAGATGACAACCCCAGCATAATTTCTCTTTGGGTAATCTGAATTCTAATTTTTCCGGTGGATTATTCGGTTCCGGTGCTTCTAAATGGCAGTAATCACAATTTTTCTTATCAATTTTGCCAACATTGTACATTTTGTGAATGTTTAGCCGTTGTGCTGATTTTTTTTTATGACATCGATAACAGAAATCCGTTAATTGTTGGTAAGGGCCCCCATTGAAAAAATGGTTCGCTTTAACATCAACTTCATCAAATGGCAGATCGGCAATATCTTTAATGCCATGACAAGTTACACATTGCAATAAACCATCCTTATCTAATTCAAACTCATTCGGTAATTGCATCTTTTGTGGTGGAGAGATTCCTACCGGATGATGTAATGGGGGCAGTTCTACGGCGATAACATTAGTCCATAAAAATAGAATCAATATCGTTTTTTTCATAATTGAAAGTATTTATAATATGATCACGCAAAGTCGCTAAGAACGCAAAGTTAATTGCTCATAAAACTTCGCGTCTTTGCGGCTTATCGTGAAATAAAATTAAGAATTGCTATAACCCAGCCTGCACTGTTTCTCCATGAGAATGACAGGTGCTACAATCTCCAGAAACAGCATGAACTCCCGTTAAACCATTGCCGGTATTTTCTGCACCTTGCTCAATAATATCCTGCATTTGATGACATAACACACATAATTGGGCAGAGTTACCATCAGTTATAGTCACTGGATAGTTTTCCAACTCAGCAGATAATTTAGAAGCACCTTTGCCAGCAGAATCAATAATTAAAGCCTTGTTATGAGTACCGTGCATAGCATGGCAATCAGTACATTCCACTAAAGAAGCATATTGATAATCGGAACGTAAACCGCTATAAGTGCGCGTACCAGTGCCATCTATCCAACCATGTTTATCAACAAAATTGTAATTATCTTGCATGGCAATTAGAGGATGATTATAGGTTTGATGACTCATTTCAAAACCAACTTGAGGATTGTCATGGTTATGGCAACGTAAACAAAATTCACTGATATTATTATAGGCTTGTTGCTGACCACTCACATTCGGATAACGGGTTAAATCAATTTCAGGCATAAAATTACCGTTCATATCTGAGCTAACGTGACAACTTACACAGTCTTTATCGCTTGCTTCGGTATTGAAATTATGGGTAAAATGACCAGATTGCCAAGGAGTACGTGGTAAATCTATGGCATTATGACAAATAAGACAAGCTCGTGATTCACCCGTACCATTATCACCATGACAGCCCATACAAGTAGCAAACCCTTTATCAGCAACTATATCACGTATATTTAAGGTTTTGTGAATGATGTTAATCGCATGACAAGCACCACAATCTGCCAAACCATAAGCGGCCCCATCAATTCCATGTGAACTGTTCACAATTAAATTAGTGGAAGTCTGTCTAGGATTATCGTCTTGACTATCATCACCATTACAACCCATTAAGAGTATGATTATAAGAAAGATTAATTTTTTCATAGCGTTTTTTATAAATGATCACGCCAAGTCGCAAAGACGCTAAGTTTTAAGATTATTAACTTTGCGTTCTTAGCGGCTTTGCGTGAGATAATTCTATCTACCTTGCCTTCGATGACAACGTTTACAGTACATGCCACTATGGCAACGGCCACAATTTAGGGCAGAACTACGTGCTTCCAAACCATGCCAACTACGGTAGCCTAAAGGATGAACTTGGGCAGGCTTATTGCGTTTAAAATGACAGTCAGTACAAAAACTTAACTCAATATGACATTCTCGGCAAGCTGCTTCATCTTTGCCATCAATAGCATGATGGTTGGTATAATCGAATTGGTGATTTTGCGGCCAGATAGTAGCTGGATTCGGGTGACAAACTTTACAATCCCAAGGCGCTTCTATGTTAGTTTTATGGCATTCATGACAAATCGGAGCTAGGGCTTCATTGGCAATCACATTAATTTTATGAAGTATTTGGGGATCGCGTATGGTTGTTTTGGCAAAACTATGACAAAGCAAACAGGTATCCCCTTTTTGCTGCATAGTTTCTTCATGTGCATCGTGAGGATAGTAAATATCGTCTCTATTTTGGCGTTCTTTCCACCATGTTTGTTCTTCCGTCGCTAAGGTTACAAGAGAAAGAAATATTAGAGATATGGTGATTATTTGTTTGTAAATCATGTCATTATAATAAGTTAGGTTTACCTACTTGACTTCAATTTCCACGCGCCGATTTTTGTCCCAGTCAGCTTCCGTATAACCTTGGGCGGGTTGAGTATAACCATAGCCTTTGGTTCTCATTCTGTTGCTGGGAATATTGCGTTTTGCTAAGGCATTGGCAACGGAAGCCGCTCGTTGTTGTGAAAGTCTCAATTGGCGTATGTCATTTTCTTCAGAGGAAACACCTTTAAAGATTTGTATATCAGTGTGTCCACTAACTTGAATAGATTTCGGGCCTTGTTTAAGTAGAGTATGACTGATTTCATCTAATTGCTGTTCAGCGGTGGGCGTTAAAAGATATTCGCCGACCTCAAAGTGAATATTGCGAAATACCACGAAAGTTTCTAATAGAGTGTTAGGCACAAGGGTTGGTGCGACACTGCGATAACGGCTCCGACAATCTGTCACTTTCTGGCGGAGTTTTTCGAGGGCTTGTTTATCGTAAAGCAAGTTCAGGCTTTTTTGTGTCAACACGTTTTTGCCATCAACGGCGCGATAGTTGTTTTTATCCAGTAATTCAGTGATGCGTTGATTACGAACAGGGCTATTGCGGATACAAGCGTTTAGGTAAGCATCAAGACTTAAAGGAAATTGCCCTTGTTTAGAATAGACATCACCCATACCAACCCAAGCTTCGTAGTAATCAGGATTGATTTGCAAGGCGCGTTGATAGTGATGGATAGCTTTTGGGTAGTTTTGCTCATTTTCTAGAATAACACCAAGATTGTTATGAGCATCAGCGTGATTAGGGCAAAGGCTTAATGCTTGTTGAATTAATGCCTTTTGGCGAGTGTATGCGTGTTCTCCCAAATCGTAAGCTTGGATAACCAGTTGAGTCGCCTGATTGCAGGGAGTCGCCAATAAAGGCAACGGTAAAATAAGAAAAATGAGGATTATGATTTTTGGATACATTATATTAAGCTCCTTTATCTATCAGTGGGTTGACGCCAAACCTGACAGGTTTTGAAAACCTGTCAGGTTTAGTTGCCGGTTTTATTCAATTTTCATTTCTAAGTCATCGGCAGAAATACCAGTGATTTCAGCAACAGTAACCGGATCAATGCCTTTTGCTAACATTTTACGAGCGATTTCTAAGGCCTTTTCTAATACCTTATTCCGTTGAATCTCCTCCATGCCATACTCGTCTTTCATTTTAAAACGTTCTGTCGGCGAAATTGAATCTTGTTCAATCAAATCAAAAATTTTGCGTATCTCTTTGTGCTGATAGCTTGTCTCATCAACTTCTTCATCTAAACTGTCTGCAATCGCTAATAACCATTCACGATACGGTTCAGGCGTGTCATCTGTGACATATTTCGGAGAGAGAAAGATAATTTTATGTCGAAGTTCGTTTAAAGGCACACCCTTATTATCTTTGGGCGCAAAGTCAGTTGTTGCCATATCAACTTTGTGCTTATCACCTGAAGTTAAAACCACAATCGTAAACACCCTCAAATTAGGGTGATAATTTTCCGAAATCGCAATTTGTTCTAACAAAGCGACACAGTGATAATGCAAAAAACGGTCATAATGATCGCCATAACGAACATGCTGAATGTCAACAATAACCCGATTACTAACATCTTCTGCAAATAAATCAAAGCGCGTATCAACTTTGCCGATAATTGGAAAAAACTGTTTTTCCATTTCAACTTTGTTGATTTTAAGATCAATTCCGATAAAGTCTTTCACGAAGGCTTTAAAAATATCAGGCTGTGAAAAAGCTTTTTTAAAAATGACCCCATAACGTAATGAAGCGACTTTTTTCATCTGTTGTTCTCCGAGATAAGGTTAGTCTGGTTTAACTGGCGAGCGGGGAGTATTTCTTTGTTGATATTCTGTGGCTTCAGATTCACATTGCCCAAATATATAATCTAAAATGCCAGCCAGCAATTGAGGATTTGATAATGAGTAGGAAACTGTATTTTGAGTAAATTTAGAATGTTGTAGTTTGCCAAATTCCCATACTGTTCCAGTAGATACCATTCCATATATGGTTTGGCTTTCATCATTATTTATTTTTTGGCAAGCAACCATTGCCGCCAAACATTGTCCCCATCCTTTATCAAAATCTTGTTTTTTAGCTTCGACGATTGCTAACATAGGCACTGAAATCATGGACTGAATGATTCCACTCGGCCAATAAGAGATAAAGTAGTCCGGTTCGCCACATAAATCATTGTCATATCTGTATGGTGTGACCAAACCCGCAATTTTTCATGAATTTTCCAGACAAATTGTAAAAAAGGATAGATGAAATTTTCAGCAAAGAAATATTCATTATCGTGGCTAGTTTTGCGTTTAAGCGCGAAATTCAAATTGTCTAGGAATAAATCCGGGAGGGTTATCTCTACATTTTGTAGGAAACGCTCGTTTAAAATTTCCAACGGATATTTCTTAATGACATCTTCAATTGTCTGATATTCACTGAACGCCATAGTTATGCTCCGAATGTGAGTTTTATGGATGTCTGATTACTGAAGCACAAGTTTTAGTACTTAACAATCAAGCTTATTGCCATCCGCAATTTTAAGCGGCTAGCTCGGTTGTGGTGATAATAAAGGTACGATTGGTTTAATTTTGTCTAATTGGTTTGCTTGTTTTCCATGCAACATAAGCCAGATATCCCATTTCATTTGACCATTGAGCCATAACTCTGGTGAAGTTCCGAATAATCGAGAAAGACGTAATGCCATATCTGTGCTAATACTTTGTTGTGCTTTGATGAAGGCATCGATTTGTTCAACAGAAAGTTCTATCTTTTCAGCAAGTTCAGTGGTTGTTATGTGATAAGGCTTTAGAAATTCTTCTTGTAAAATTTCACCCGGATGAATGGGTGGTTGATGAGTTGGTATTCTCATTGGTTAATCCTCTTAATGATAATCGACAATTTCAACCCGTGTTGGCCCTTGTTCTGTCCATACAAAACAAATACGATAACGATTATTAATTCTAATCGAATATTGCCCTTGGCGATCACCTTGGAGTAATTCTAGGTGATTACTTGGTGGTTTTCTTAAATCTTCTATATTAATGGCGTTATCTAGGAAATAGAATTTGCGTAAGGCGATGCGTTTTAATTTCACGGGCAACGTTTTTCTAGCTTCTTTAGAATCAATACCATTATAAACATCTTCTGTTCCCTTATCAAAAAAATCAATAATCATAACAATTTATGAAAAACTCCCTATTTCGTTGTAACCTAAAATTTCGTCTTCAGAACGATAATCTTGAGTAGGTAATGCGGCACATCGTCTGGAAATTTCCATAATGGCTTGGAAAATTTCATCTGGGTTTTCTGTATTGTCTACTTTTATGAACTGTTTCTTACTGCTTTCTAAGGTAATTAGAGCTTTTAAAGCAGCTTTTAATAAGGTTGTTTGCTCAACGATACCTGTTAGTTGTGACGCTCTTATTAAGAGATTATCTTCAATAGTCATTGTAAATCATAATCATAGTGAATTAATCTGTTATGTAAGAAAAAAGAATAAAAATAAGTAGTTGATTTTGTTAAATATTTTTTAATGTTCAGTTGTTCAGTTTTAGAGGTAAATAGGGGTAAAATGAGTGTTCAATTGTTCAATTTTAAAATATCAACTA
>Ga0180298_1000217_pt1 | contig 13458 bp, 14 predicted proteins | sample GuaBasSediGuay13_FD_121800 | JGI IMG/M metagenome (GOLD analysis project Ga0180298, IMG submission 121800) | Subseafloor sediment microbial communities from Guaymas Basin, Gulf of California, Mexico - Guay13, Core 4488-10 , 4-6 cm | ecosystem: Environmental > Aquatic > Marine > Hydrothermal...
CAGGAAAAGTATATGGAATATACAGATTTAAGGCATTTTCAATGGGGTCCATGCCATCCAATTTTGCCAGTGCCTTCAGTTGAGGGGTTACCGTCTGCATAGCACTCACGATTACCAATGTCATCAAGGGTACACCAAGCCATGCACCGATGAATGCCGTCCATAAGAATGCGGCTGGAATATTTGAACTCAGATCGAAATTCATCCCCAACAACCTGGAAAGTATAGAATCTCCACCATATCCCTCCACAAGGGCAGTCCATGAGATCACACTTATATATGTTGGAATAGCCCAGGGGATGAGGATAATCATATAAAAGGTCTTTGAAAATCTCTTGAGTGAGAGCAGTGTAAGTGCCAGGGTATAGGATACGATCAGTTGTAGAATCACCACTAAAAGAGCCCATATTGCTGTTATTTTCACTGACAAAGCAAGGCCCGGATCGGCGATCACAACCGAAAAATTCTTCAGCCCTGCGAAATTCATTGTAGGAGGAAAGAAATTGAAAAATGAGATTGCTACTCCCCAGATGAATGGGAAAAAACTCACCAGGAAGATCAAAAACGCCAGGGCAGATGTGTAAGCCGGTCTCACCCTTGCAGTTAAGATCAGAAAGATCACGGCACTTATGAAGAATGCTATTATGAAAAAAGTCATTTTATTCTGAATTTATAACATATTATACCGCGAGAAGGTCAGTATCGTTACTTTTCTACAATATGGTTATTTATGTACTCCTGCGCTTTTGAAAATGCCTCCTTAAGGGAAAGTTCCCCATTCAAATATAAACTCAGTGCCGTCGATACCGCAGGAACGTAAGCATTTTTGAAAACCTTACTAGTCGGGAGTATTAAAGATCTTTCTGCACTCATACTCATTACCTTGAAGAATTCATTCTCACCTTCGAGAGCCCGAATGGCATTCACGTTCGATGGGATCTTGTAATTCTGCCTGCAGAATTTTTCTATTTTTTCTGTTGAGGTTACGTAATCGATGAAATCCTTCACCTCCCGGCTTTCCCTGAAGACCACAAATCCCTTGGAATCGAAAACCGGTGGTATCGGCCTTCCATCATCAAGGATGGGATAGGGAAGTATAGTGAAATTCACTTTAGAATCCAAAAAATCCGGGATCAAGAAAGACCCCATTAACATCATGCCAGCTTTTCCCGTTTTGAATGCATTTATAAGCGCCATCTTTTTGTAAGATACTGCTATTTTCTTCACATCGAATAGAGATTTGAAAAGTTCAGCCGCCTTTAGAGTACCAGGAGTGTTTACGAGTACAATGCCATCTTTCTCAGGAATCTTTCCACCGCTGAAAGCCGCATTGAAGGAATTGAAAAAATATGGGCTGTTTTTCGAAAAGACAATTCCTATATATCCATTTTCTTTGAGTTTACTGGCTATATTTTCGAGATCAGATAAACGCCAGTTCAAAGATGGAAAAGAAATCCCCTTAAATAGGTTTTTGTTCACATAGACGACCTGTACATCAGCGTAATAAGGATAGGCATACTCAACGCCGTTTACGAGAAACGATTTGTAAAACGAAGGTGTGGTGTTCACCTTACCTGCCGGTTTTATAACCCCAGCATCTACCAGGATACCAAGATCATTATTCCTGACAAGAGCCACATCTGGCAAAGGGCTACCAGAACTCAGGGTTATTCTCAACTTCTGGATCATCTCAGGGATGTAAACGAGCTCTACATGAGAATTTGGATGAACAGTGTTGAAATCATCCACAACCGACTGAAATTGCTTTTGTCCCTCCCAGCTGAACCATACAGTAATGGTGTCTGCAGAGGAGAAAAGAGGCACGATCACCAACATCACAACAAGCAAAATAATTGCCCGTTTCAAACCAATCACCTCCTGTATATATCTCCATTAGGGAGAAATGTAGAACGTCAAATTCTATCTTTTCTTAAAAAGTATAACATACTCGTGTTTGAAAATATAAAATCCTCCTACCAACGCCCTGTATCGCCACAACTCTTTTTGATTCCTTTTACCTCTGGTCTCTTCAAAGTTCTTCACAATTATACTTTTCAATAAGTAACCTCTCTTTAAAACTTCCTGCATACAGTAAAAACCCAGAGGTATCCATTCACCTTTAGAATATTTATCACCTATGACTAAGGCAAAATATCTCCCTTTTTCTAAAAATGGACTCGCGTTATCTACTACATCCCCAAACATTTTTAGAAAGTCTTCGATATTCTTTGCATTGGAGAGATCTCTATCATCTTTAGAAAACTTGATGATATCGTGATATGGTGGATGCATAATGAGCAGTTGGACATGACTTATCCTATGTTTATCTAAAACAGTCTTCACATCTATTATTCTGCTGTCACCGGTTATTATTTCTGTGGTTACCCCATACTCATTATATTCTTTTTCAACGTAATCTGTTGCTCTTTGTGCAACTTCAGGATTTAATTCTATTCCTATGCCATTTCTTCCCAATCGTCTGCATTCGATCAATGTTGTTCCGCTTCCCACAAAGGTATCTAAAACCCAATCTTCTCTTTTCGTATATCTCAGCATCATTTGCTGGGGGATCTGAGGGATAAAATTTCCCCAATACCAGGCAAGGTGAGCACCAGAGGTATCCCTTTTATCTAATACCCAAAGGCTGTCAGTTATAATTTCGGTATATTCCTTCCATCGCAGAAGATTTATGTCATTGATCTTATTGGTCTTAACTTTTATTATTCCATCTTTTAACCTCCTTAAATAATATTTTGCTCTTTCCAGTGTCCTCGCTTCCAGAATCTGGTTCAATTCAGAAGTTAGGACATCTTTACGCAAAGAAACCGTATCTCCATTTGAATCAATATTTAGTAAGCCTTTTTTGTAACTTTTATAAGAAGTTATTATATCCTTAAACATGATTATCCTATTTTTGAGAGAAACTAAATCTTCCAATCTGTCAATTTCATTTAAGACCTGTATGGCTCTTTCTTTGTTTAAAGTAACCGATCCATAAGCCAGAGGTTTTGCTCCTAAGTTTCCGGGTGATAATTGTTTGGACTTATCTGTTTTCAATTTTGAGTCCTCCAATGTTATATAACGTTCCGAGGTATTTGAAGTTCAGCCGTAAGGCTGAACCCGAGTGGGGTACCACAAGGCACAAACCAGATATGCTCCATTATACATTGTTTGCCATCTGTTTCTCATTGTTAATCACTTTTAATCCTTTTAAACTCGGCAAATTTCTTATCTATCTCATAGTTCTTCTCCAACTTCCTGAAATAAAATATAGATTCAAAGTATTTATTAGGCTCTCTCTGTTCTCATTAGCACAGTCCTATTAAAAACATCTGTTAATTCAAAACCGCATCGTTCTCCAATCTTAGGATATAGATTGAACTTATCATTTGCTACAACAAAAAATAATGCCCCTTCCTTTAGATACATAGATACGTTTTTGAAGACCTTTGTTATTCCTTCCAGATACTCTTTTTTAGCATTTCCATTCTGCCCTTTCCTGGCAGGCCCTATCTCTAAATCATCAAGTCATGGAAAGTCAAATAATTCATAGACATATCTATATTGTTCATGATAATCTATAACTCCAACGTATGGAGGAGGTATAAAAATACCGTCTATTTTTATATCCTCTGGTAATTTAATCGTTCGTGCATCTCCCTGATAAATTTGGATAAATGCGGATGTTCTTATTTTGTCAAATCCTTTTATGCTTTATACACCAGTATGGTTCTCTAACCGGTTTCTTCGGACGCGCTAAGTCATAATAGATAAGTCTTGCTGATCGGGCGGATCTCGAAAGAATAATTTTTAGGATATCCTGATCTTTATAATCACTAATTATACTGCGGTAAAATAGAACTTCCTGTAATGCTCTATCGGGAAACCATGTTTTTAAATATTCGCTATCCATTTCAAATCTTTTCATCTTATCGCCAAATAATGTTTGTTCACAGTTGTTAGTTGTTTACTAAATGCTCTTAATCTCCTTAATGAATCCTTGATTTCCTTCTCTACTTCCAGGATATTGTACTTCTTAGTCTTAACTTTCTGTATCAATACATTAAAGGATGACAATTCTATTCCTATCGAATTCATTCCCGGTACATTTGCTTCAACCAAAGCTGTGCCAGAGCAGGAAAAAGGGTCAAGTATTGTATCGCCCCTTTTGAAATATTTTTTTAAAAATACTTCCACTAACTGTGGGATGAATTTACCAGGATATGGGTGTAAACGATGAACATGCTTTGTTCGGTCTTTTTCTCTAACACCTATAAAAGTTAGGTCGTTACCTAAAATTCCAATATTTTCTTGTGTATCTACTTTCTTTTCTATTGACTCCAGGTCTATCCCAAATTTCGCAGCAACTTTCCTATTTGCTTCAAGCATGCCATGTCATCCCCTCATTGTTAGTTGCTAAAAATCGTTAATCATACTTGTTAGGAGATCAATTGCGTATGACACCTCATACTCTAAATATATCAGATATCCTTCCGACCTTTAAGCTAACAATGTGATTCCACTACAAAATGATTACAACAGTGTAATAAAATTATAACACGCATTTGCTACATATTTGTGAGAAGGCACTATGAAACTATGAGGATTGAGAGAAATTTCAAAAAGCCTTTTATCCAAAACCCCTGCCTTCTCGGTATTGGGATAAACTTTAATGTAACACCAACGCTCTTTCTGGTATAAGGCACGGGCTCGAAACTAAAATTTAATTTTCTTACCTTTATCAAACACATAGACTTTTCCAATGGTCTTTAGATCTTTACCATCATAAACCAACGCACACCGCTCTGGGATCGCATATATTCTTATTTTCTTTGATAATCTCTTATGCTCTTTATCAGGCGAATTTCCACCAGGCCATTTTATCGGAGAACCGTAGTGAACGCTAATAGTAAAGTCTACCAATCCTAAACCTGGCTCTAATGTGGTTTTTAGTCTCCCATCTTGCCCCTTGATAACCGCATATTCTTTACAAAGTGCAACTGCTCCAGCACTATTTCCAACTATTATTCCGGTATATTTTTTAAGCAGCAGGTCTATTCCTCTTCTCCTCAGTCTCCTGATAAGTAATTTAGGTTCTCCACCAGGTAAGTAAATCAAATCTGCAGATTTAATCTTCTTTTTTATTCCTTTCAGAGAATCTGTGAGATCTGCAAAGATTATCTTCTTCGCTCCAGTGCCTTTAAAATAATCTCTTATTATCTTTCTATTTTTGTTTTTTCTACCTGTCGTAAACCACGCCGTCCAGGGGAAAACAAGAACTATTGGATCTTTACCCGCATCTGCAAGTGCTCTTTCATCAATCCATTTATCTTCCCCCATCTTTATGTCTACTCCACCAAGAAAATATAATTTTGCCATAATCTTATTCGCCGTACATACTTTGCAGTCGCCCTCTCATTTTTCTCTAACTTCTTTTTTAGCAATTATAATCATCCTTCTGGAATCATTCGTAAACGGCTTAGCCTCCCAATCACAATACATTTTATATATTTGTAATCCTGCTCTATTCAGCAAGTCTCTTATCTCAGTTGGATTATAGAGCCTTACAAAAAAGGGCTTGTCTTTCCTTTTACCATTTCTAATAATAATTCTTTTATCGTAAAGTCGACCCGTAACTCTGTCAGAGGTAAACCGCAATCTTTTTCATATACCAATTATATACATAACTTTAACAGATGTTAAATTATAGAGGTTGGATGTCGGATTTACATTCATTCACCAATCTAACATTACTCATATAACATCAATGTTTTCTCTACGGTGACCCTACCATTTCACTTTCATTCGTATCTCAATGCCTCTATTGGGTCTAAAGATGCGGCTTTGTGTGCGGGATATATGCCGAAGAACAAACCGATCAATATGGAAAAAGAGAAGGCTATTGCAACTGACCAGGGGGTGATAAGGGTCTTCCATCCTCCAATATTCGATATCGTCGTCGCCCCAATGATTCCAAGCAATACACCTATGATTCCACCCAGAGACGTGAGAAGGATTGATTCTAACAGGAATTGAGTCGTTATATCTCTTCTTTTAGCACCTATTGCCTTTCTTATTCCTATTTCTCTCGTTCTCTCTGCTACGGATACCAGCATTATGTTCATTATCCCAATACCACCGACTAACAGCGAAATAGCCGCTATTCCCGCCAACATTATTGTTAGAGTACGTGAGGTCTCACTCATCGTGCTCAGCAGTTCTTCCTGACTGGTTATTTTGTACTTATCTACATCTTTATATTTTGCAAACATAACTCTATCTATCGCATCTATAGCTCTTTTCGTATCCGCAGTGCTTTTCGCCTGGACAGCGAATAATTGAACGTACTTGCTGTGAAATAGACGAGTTTGAGCCGTGCTGAATGGAACTATTATCATGTTGTCAAGATTCTGAAAAAGTGCTCTGCCTTTCGGAGTCATTACACCTATTATCTTAAAGACTTGCCTTGACACAGCTGTGTTTATCACTATCGTTTTACCAATAGAGTCTTCGTATGGAAAGAGATTTTCTGCTACTTCATTTCCTATAACGGCAACCCGACGCTTGTAATTTTCATCTGAAGGTATCAGGAACCTTCCTTCATCGAGTTTGACGTTGAGAATATCTTCGTAATTTGCATATGCCCCGACTACCTGGGAATCTACGTTATTTCTCCTGTATTCGACTAACAGATTTTTCTGGATTACTGGGCTTACGTTGATTATTGCATCGGAAGAATTCAGTATCTTCTCTCCATCTTTTTCGGTGAATAGATCTGAAAGAGATACATACCGCACACCTGCTTTACCTCCGATCTTTCCAGGTGCTACCAATATCAGATTCGTACCGAGAGATCTTATGCTTTCCTTTATGTTATAACTCGTCCCCTCTCCTATGGAGATAACAATTATGACTGCAGCGATACCTATGACTATTCCTAATATGGATAGAAAACTTCTGAGTTTGTTGGCAATCAGGCTCTTGACAGCGATCTTAAACGTTTCGACAAACATATCTACTCATCCCTCTTCATCTACAATGAGACCGTCTTTCATGTGAAATATCTTATCAGCATAAGCTGCTATATTTTCCTCATGGGTCACCAATATTATTGTAAGTCCTTCATTTTTTAGTAAAACAAAGAAATCCAGGATCTCTTCACCCGTTTTGCTATCGAGATTACCAGTAGGTTCATCAGCAATGAGTAATTCCGGTGAATTGGCAAGTGCCCTCGCTATGGCAATACGCTGCCTCTCTCCTCCAGACATCTGTGTGGGTAGATGTTTCATTCTATCTGCCAGCCCAACACGTTCCAGTAACATCTTTGCCCTCTCCAATCGCTCATTTCTCTTTTTCTTAGCGTATATCATGGGTGTTTCAACATTTTCAAGGGCATTTAGATGATGCAAAAGGTTGAAATTTTGAAATACAAATCCCATCTTTTCATTCCTTATCTCAGCCAGCTGTGAATCCGTAAGGATATTCGTGTTTTTACCTTCTATCAACACATCTCCAGTGGTCGACCTATCGAGGCATCCTATGATATTTAGCAATGTGGATTTCCCTGAACCAGATGCGCCCATTATGGCGATGAAATCCCCGTGTTTCACATTCAACGATACTCCTCTTAAAGCCTTTACTGTCGCTGCCTCCATGCCGTATATCTTGGTTATATTTTTGACTTCGACGAGTGAATTCATCGTTCCTCCCTTCTACTTCCCTTTCGGAGGAACAATTCCCCGCATCTTTTTTATAATAATGCCAGGCTTATTTTTCTGTAAAGCAGACTTTGAGTACTTGATGAATATGACATCTCCTTCTCTTAAGCCGCTTATTATCTCCACGTATTCATCGGTAGTCAATCCCACATCAACGTAAGTTTTTGTACCCTGGCCATCTTCGTCCTTCTTCAAAACAAAGGGCTTATTTCCTTCATAGCCAAGGGCTTCTACAGGTACTGCCAACACATTAGCCGCATTTGCTGCTACTATCTCCCCATCGGCGCTTAATCCGGGGACTACTTTATCTACCCAGGGTGAACCTGCCTTACCTCCCATATCATTTCCTGGATCAGACATGCCAATTCGCCCATCCTTTCTATTCGTTTTCATCACTGTGATCTCTATTGGAATTGTGGTCAATCCACCAGTAGTTACTGCCTCTGGAGATATTTTGGTAATTTTACCAGACAAATATTTTCCTTCAAAGGCATCTAATGTTATGAGTGCAGGTTGGCCGAGTTTTACTTTTGAATAATCTACCTCATCCACAGATGTTTTCAGAAGCAATTCGCTATCATCAACTATGACGAACATGGTAGTGGATACTCCCACTCTATCTCCTTCCCTCACATTTAAATAGTAAACCTTGCCATCTATCGGAGAAGTGATCCTCGTGTGAGAAAGGTTGTCCTCGGCTATTGCTAATTCTAATTTTCTCTGTTCTATAAACTGTTTTGAAGAACCCAGAAAGGCATTTTCATAATTACTCTTCGCTTCCAGATAATTCAATCTTTCGGCCTTATCATCCAATTCTGCGAGAATATCTCCCTTTTTGACTCGTTGTCCTTCTTCAACGAAGACCTTCGATACCACTCCAGATATGTAGGGCCTAACCTCATATCTTTTGTCATCCGGAACCGAGAGTCTGCCCATGACGGATACCGTATCTGTGAGATGTATAGGCTTGATAGTATATTCCTCAAAGCTACCAGTGGCCTTTGAAGAAACGGCATTGGTATTTGTTTTTTTCAACCCAAAGTATATACCCACAAACGCTGCTATCACTACCACTATTATTATCCAAATGCGTTTCACCTTTTCTCCCCTCCTTCAAAGAGTTTCGATATATCGAATCCTATTGTTGATAAAAATTGAATCTTTGCGATTAGTATAGCATTCCTGGCCCTTTTAAGGGATATCATTTTTGAATCGAATGCCAATCTTTTCGCTTTATAATCCATATTCGTTATGATGCCTTTTTCAAAGGAATTCTTAGCCTCCTCGAAATCAATTTGCGCTATCTCAAGCTGTAACTGTGTTACCTCAAACTCCATTTTTGCTTTGTTTATTGCCCATTGTGATCGTCTTATTTCATCCTTGATTTCTTTCTTCATGTCCTCTACATCTTCTTTCTTCATATCGATATCTTTCTTTATTTCATGGAGTTGTTGGATCCTATTACCAGCATCAAACAAGAGGTAATTCGCATTCACACTGAATTGCCAGCTGGATTTAGGCAAGGTGGGAACGTTGGTACTGTTTATATATTCAACTTTGAACGATATATCTGGTATATAACTCATTAATATATCCTGTAACTGACTGCTGAGTAGTTTCAATTGTTCCTTTGCTATGAGGATATCTTTACGATGTTGTAAGGCATAAGTATAGCTATCTTTTATTCCTTCGATCGTCTTATCTACGATATTGGATAGACGTTGGATCTCTTTTGCTCCCCTTTCGATCTCTCCGATCGTCGCGATTTCAGATATATCTTCTTCATTTTCCTCAAAGTCTTCTTTTTGCTCCTCGTAATCCATCTTCTGTTGAAGATATGCGATCCTGGATTGGAGTAGAGAACGCAGATTCGTTAGTTTCTTTTCATATGTGGCATTCGATTGTGCAAGCGTATCGGATGCATTTTCAAGCAGACCCCTGGCACTTTTCATAGATTCTCTATCGAGTAAGTAATTTCCTATTGTTTGCAAAGCACTTATTATCACGGTATTTTCCCTGGATAGAATATCGTTCATCTTCCTCATCCCGGTAAGTTCATCCTGAATATCAGATGTATCGGAATAAAACAGAGGAGCAGAAATGGAAAACGCGTAAGAAGTATTCGTAGAATTCATATCATCCCACTGCCAGGAAAAAGATGGCAGGAAAGATATATTTATATCTCTCGGTAAAGAAAGAGAGATGGCACCGTTTAGATCATCATCAAAGGTCCATTTATCTTTATCTTCATTGTAGCTGGCAGACAGAGAATTATTTGTCAGTCTTACACTCGGGATATACCATCTGTCTTTCAATTCTTGTGATGCATTCCATTCATCCAGGTCCCATTTCAGGTTTCTCAAAGTTCGATCGGCACTGATGAATTTGTTGACAAGCATCGAAAGAGCCTCATAGTCATTTGCAAAAGAAATGGTGAATAAAACAGATAACATGATCAACAGGTTAAGCAGGACTCTCATGGGTCTCTCCATGGATCTACTTCAAGATCTCGTTCAATATATCTTCGAGCCCTTCACCGATAGATAATTTGAAATTGACGTATGAGGTATACGTATTTATTCTCTGGGTCTCCAGGTTCAATTCTTGTGTGTAGAGAGCGGATAACTGAGCAAGATAATTGCTTTCGGAGATCAAACCCTTTGCATATTTGGTTTTGGTATCCTCAAAATCTGATCGTGCGATAGCCAGGCCTCTCTCGGCGTTCTTCAAAGAATCAACTGCTTCTCTTAAAGAGTTATACATCGATATAAAAGTTTCCTCCTCATCGAATTGATACTTTTTGAGTGTCAAATCTGCGAGCTCTGCATTCTTCTCTGCTATATCTATATCCTGAGTAGATGAAGTAGTTTTAGCGAGCTCTGCATTTATATGACTTATTTGAGAATCTATTTGCTTTATCTCCAACTGAACATCATTAGAAGTGTATAGTGAGAACAGAGTAGCAGAATAATCAGGGATCGCCAATTCTTTAAATGATATAGGAAGAAAAGTTGCTGGTGTAGATATTTCTGAGGTATTAAATAGATATTCTCTCTTCCATTTCTCAATGTTTTCTTTCAATGATAACAAACTCGATTCCGCATTTGATAGGTCTATTTCTGCTTGATCTACCTCATTTTGCGTCGCATTACCGATCGAAAGTGCTTTCTTTTTGGAATTCAGGTTGAGTTTTTTGATCTTAACCATACTCTCCTTGTTTTTTATCTGATCCTGTCCAGTAGCAAGGTTGTTATACAAACTCATCATTTGTGAAAAGAATGCTTTTACCAAAGCGTTATAAGAATCCTCAGCCTGCAAGAATTGCTTTTTAGATAGAAGCTGATCCATCTGAGTTTCCTGAACTACTTTTGATTTTTCGTATTGCATTTTTGCCAGCTCGTAATTCAATATTGCAATTTTCATAGACCCTGAATTGTTGAAAGCAAGATGCCAGAACATCTTAAAATCAATCTCATTTTTACCTTTGGTAGCAAATGTCAATAGAGAAATGGATAAAACCAGGATACACAACACCAATGTTACTCTTTTCATGTTTTTACCTCCTTAAGTATGGATACAAATTGGACTGTGGTATTTGTTTAGATGTTCAAAAGCCTTTTGTAAAATATCAATCCATTATTCATGTTCATTTCTTTTGTCTTTAATCCAACATCTCTTAAAAGGTATCATACCATTACTTCGTAGGGACAGGAGTTTACCTCCTGTCCAATTCGCCAAAGGCGAATGATATTATGGAACTTTCATTCGTCTTACGATATTATCCGCATCATCTTTTCCTTGTTTATTCCCCCCATAAGAACATATAATAGAAATATCAACACTATTCCAATCGAATTCAAGATAAGGAAGAGGTGTATATCGATACTCGTTACGCCGTTGTTCATCATCGTTATGACTATTCCTATCGTTATAAACATTGCAAGATATTGGAGAACCATGGGATTCTTTATGGTAGCATAAGCTATGCAAAATATCTCGATGAGTACAAATCCCCAGATCGGTGTTGTGATCAACAACATCAATATGCCCATGAGAAACCCAGTGCCCATCACAGCGAGGACAGGAATACTGGTGAGTAAGGTTATCGAATACGAGAATAAAAAGACAGCCCCACACTTACCTAAAATGATGTCTTGAACTGAGAGGGGTGATGCCAACAAACTCCCAAGTGTCCTGCTGTATCTCTCAGTTTGAAAGACGACAGGAGAAAATATACATATCCCCAGAAGAGTTGGTACTAAAGGAGATATCAATGAGAACGTTCCCTCCCTTCCTGGTAAAAAAGGATTTATGAAGATAATAAACAATGAAACTAAGATCAGGGTTATCAATTTTGCTTTTTCGTGCATAAAGATTCGTGTTTCTTTCCATACGATCGCTTTCATCTATCCTCATCCTCCTTTATGATTTCAATATAGATATCTTCCAGTGTTATCTTCTTCTCTTCCACTCTTTCAACATCCACATCGTTCTTAATGAGAAATCTGACAATATCCTTTGTGTCACAATGTTCTCCTGAAACGAGAATTTCTCTATCCTTTATTTCTTTTATTGGATACCTTTTCGATATATTATTTCTAAGCACACCTTCGATATCTCTTGATACAGTTATCTTCACCTCTTTACCAACCTTAAGTTGTCTCCTCAACTCTTCCATAGAACCATCGGCAATGATCACTCCACATCTTATCATTATCACCCTCGTACAGATCCTCTCGATATCGTAAAGGTCATGTGAAGTCAAGAAGATAGTTCTATCGGATCCAGCGAAACCCTTCAATAGGTCAACAACTGTTCTCCTCGAGACTGGGTCAAGATTCGATGTAGGTTCATCCATCACTATAAAATGAGGATTATGAATAACCGCCTTTGCTATTGCAAGCCTCTGTTTCATCCCCCTGGAAAGATCCTTTACGAACATCTTCCTTTCGTTCCATAAATTCCATCCTTTCAAAGTTTTTTCTACCTCCTGCTCATCTGCATCGTATACCTTTGCCCAGAAGAGTACATTCTCCTCCACAGTCAGATTTTCGTATAGTCCTTTATCTTCGAGAAGAAAACCTATCCTTTTCTTTGTTTTCGATAATAATGTGTAACTGTGTTCCCCCCACAGTTTAACTATTCCAGAAGTTGGTTTAAGCAAGCCGAGGAGTAATTTGACAGTTGTCGTTTTTCCCGCACCATTCTGCCCTATCAATCCTACTACTTCACCTTCATTTATGGATACATCAATCTCTTTAAGGGCTTCGGTACCGTTCGGATAAGTTTTACTGACATCTTGAAATTCAATAACGTTTGAAACCATTCAAGATCACCTCGATAATATAAATACGAGAAATATCCCGATCGCAACGCCTCCCATGATCACTAACCCCGTTGTCCTGAGGATCGCTTTAAGCCTTTTACGATTCTCAGGAAGCGTCTTTCCTATCCCTGCAATAGCACTCGCTATCATTAGTGCTATTGCACCTATTACTCCTGCTAAATTGATATTAGTCATAGGTTAATCACTCCTTTTAATTGTATAACGTGGGCAAAAAATATTCCAATTTTTTCCTTTTGATAGATTTTTTTCTGCGGCATAATAATCGAAACATCCAAACCTGAATTTGCAATATTTACACTTTGCAAGATGAGAAAGTGGCATATCCCAATACTTATTGATTTCCCTTGTTTCAAAGATCTTGTCAATGATCCTATCTTCTCTAATATTACCTAA
>Ga0180298_1000218_pt1 | contig 13438 bp, 13 predicted proteins | sample GuaBasSediGuay13_FD_121800 | JGI IMG/M metagenome (GOLD analysis project Ga0180298, IMG submission 121800) | Subseafloor sediment microbial communities from Guaymas Basin, Gulf of California, Mexico - Guay13, Core 4488-10 , 4-6 cm | ecosystem: Environmental > Aquatic > Marine > Hydrothermal...
CAATTTGCAACCTTGTATCTCAATCAATGTAAACGATTGAAAATATTATATTTTAAGGATTGATGACTTCAAAGATTCAGTTTCCAATACCACTCTCTTATTAACTATTACAAATTGTCATTTGGAAAATCATTATTAAACATTACAAATGGCCAGTTGAAAATTATAAAATGAAAATTCTGATTCGGACAGTTATCAGTCGTTAGACACAAGTCGCTTTGTATTAAGTATTTGATGTATATAGTTCCAACTTTAATTTTTGTTCCAGAATCTTATCAACTATAGCCTTTTCCTTTTGCGTGAAATACAGCAAAGAGTAGGGGCAAGCTTAGGTTATTGATTTTATAAGGCGGGCTGGTTTAAAGGTGTTGCCTATTTTTGGAGGGAAGGATGGTGGGCAAGCGGGCGGCTTCAATCTGGGTTTGATTGAGTTTAATGCCACTAAGCGATCCCACCCTACGAGCTATGAGCATTTTTTGTATTTAATGTCGTAGTCAGATTGATGTTGAATGGATTAATATTAATCGGCGTAAATCATGACAATCAGTGCAATCAGCGTTCTATCACGTTTTTCACGCAAAAGTTTTTGCGCGCAAAAACTTTTGCGTGAAATAGATTTGTTCAAATCCCTGATTTTCTGTTTAACATTTGCCTGAAATCCTGTTGTTCACTACACTTTTTGTATTTAACCCAAACGAAAAATGCTATATCTAGTTAGGTACAAGTCCAAATCGTGCTTTCAATTCAACTACTGCCTCTCAGCATCTATTCATGCTGCCCCATTTCAAACAACTCTTTATCTACAACGGTATCCATCAGATCAAAATTCAACATTCGATGTTCAAGTTTTTGCGCGCAAAAACTTGAACATCGAATAGCAATCACCTATAGTAAGTGATGTTTTTACGACAGCTTTCCCTTGAAACTATCTATATCAGGACTCAGCGTGGCCTGTATGAGAATGTGTTTCAAGTTATCTAGTTGGCTAATGGCACGAATCTTGTCAAGCATTTCGTTAGGTACAAGTCCAAATCGTGCTTTCAAGACTTCAAGCAGCATTTCTCGGATGGCCTTTACTTGCCCCATCTCAAACAACTGCTTACCCGCGACAGTATCCATCAGATCAAAATTCAACATAGCGATCACCTCTTCATAGCTGATTTGACGAAATCGGTTGAGGATAAATAACCCCAATATATTTAACGCTTCCCACCGTTTCTCGGTTGGAAATTTTTGAGTGACTTTCTTTTGCCATTCATGCCCTTTTACCAGCAATGTTGTCTTGTCGGTTTGGGGTGAGAGGGTAAAAGGGGCTAAGACAACCAATTTGGGATCAATCCTTTCAAGTTCTTCTTCTGTATAGTTGCTTAGCACGATTTCCCGAAAACAACCTTTTAACTCGCATTGTTCTCCCTCTTGCAAACATTGAAAGGCATTCAGCGGTTCGGCAACATCTTGGTAGGGCTTGTCTGTATACACAATGCCTGCCATCACAAAGCCTTTATATTCCTCACTGGTACAGCCTAGGAAAACTTCTGCCATTAGCCGGTGACGAATGAACGGATCAGGGTATCCTTGAAATTCTATGAAAACCCGCCCTTCTTCACTTGCCAGCGTGGGAAAACCTTCAATATCAGGTTTGAGACTTTTTTCCTTTAATACCACGGCCTGAAAATGATATTGCTTTGCTTTGTCGGCCGCCATACCCAATAATTTGAGCAGACTGTTGCCACTGACTTTCATCAAGTTTAAAAAGACTTCGTCAGTGCCGCGCGTCGCCTTTTTCTTTGTCTTTTGAGTCATTTATTGCTATTCCTCTCACATTATCAGCCAATTCACAATGACAGAATCATTCAAGCTGTTATCACAATACGGTATTGGAATCGTTAAATCAATTCCATTCAATTGAATGGTGGGCAACAAAAACACGTTACCCACCCTACAGCAACGCCAATTCAAATTAATGGGGCCGGCAACAAAAACACGTTACCCACCCTACATAAGATGGTGGGCAACAAAAACACGTTACCCACCCTACATTGATTTAATTGGTGGGCAACAAAAACCCGTTACCCACCCTACATAAGATGGTGGGCAACAAAAACACGTTACCCACCCTACATTGATTTAATTGGTGGGCAACAAAAACCCGTTACCCACCCTACATAAGATGGTGGGCAACAAAAACCCGTTACCCACCCTACATAAGATGGTGGGCAACAAAAACACGTTACCCACCCTACATAAGATGGTGGGCAACAAAAACACGTTACCCACCCTACATTGATTTTAATGGGGCCGGCAACAAAAACACGTAGGGAGCCCTACAACAACGCCAATTCAAATTAATGGGGCCGGCAACAAAAACCACTCTACAGCTACAATATTCAATAATAACTAATTCCTAATCTTCAATTCCTTTTTACAGTTATAATTTTCTCAAATTTTTACTTTACAATGCAAAGTATTTTGTATTAGAATGTGCAACGTTTTTTGAAAATAGATAACTGATAACAGATAACTGATTGGAGTTTGAGATGAAAGTGATTCGAGCAAAGGCGATGGGAATGTGTTTTGGGGTGCGGGAGGCATTGACTGTGATGCGGGCATTGCCTAATCCTCAAGAGGTTACGGTTTATGGGGAATTAGTGCATAACCCTGAAATACTTAACGAAATCGCGCAGCGGGGAATGACGATGTTGTCTGAAACGCAGCGCGTTTTACCGCTTTCTAAAGCGGTTGTCATTACGGCTCATGGTGTCAGCCTTCATGAAAAACGCCAGTTAGCGCAATGTGCTGAGCAGCTATATGACACCACTTGCCCTCTGGTGCAACGGGTTCATCAACAGGCATTAACGTTACAAAATAACGGTTATTTTATTATTGTGATCGGTAAACCGAGCCATGTTGAAGTCAGAGGGTTGGTAGGCGATTTACAAACTTATACCGTGGTGGAAACCTTGGCTGATGTGCAGTCTTATTCGCATCAATTATTAGGTGTTGTCAGTCAAACGACGACACCGCCTCATGTTGCACAAGCTATTGTGCAAGCGATTCGTGATCATAATCCAACCGCGCAAGTTAAATATATTGATACGATTTGCAAGCCTACGCAAGATAGACAGCTTGCCCTGACAGAATTGTTTAAGCAAGTCGATGCGATGGTGGTGGTAGGTGGAGCTCATTCTAATAATACTCGTCAATTAACTGAACAGTGTCGCCGCTGTCAATTGCCCTGTTTACAAGTGCAAAATGAACAGGAATTACCGAAAGAATGGTTTTTTCCCTATCAGGTGGTGGGTGTGACAGCGGGCACGTCTACATTAGATTCGACGATAGATAAGGTTTGTCAAACATTGGAGGGTAGGGTGGAAACGAAGCGCTTTTTTTGATTGTCTATTTATATATATATATGCGGGTTTTCTTGTGATTAAAATCGTTCTAAACGCTAAAGACGCTAAAGACGCTAAAGACGCTAAAGAGGCTTTGTGTCAATAAAAATAGAAATCGAAACATCTCTTGCGTCTCTTGCGTCTCTTGCGTCTCTTTTTCACGCAAAAGTTTTGCGCGCAAAACTTTTGCGTGAAAAGTTATAAATAAAATTGACTGAAAACCTATAAGTCTTAAAGGTATCAAAAAGAGAATTAAAAATGACTGATTATTTTAAACAATTATGGGCAGATTTAGTCTTACTTTGTCGTACTGAGCCGCCTGTTTTAGCTACTTGGCTTGATAAAGACAAGGAAAAAATTCTGTCTTGTCTGATTTGGCTTATTTTGGGAAGTAGTCTTTATGGCGCTTCAATAGGTTTATGGCGATCACCGTTGCAAAGCTTTTATGTCGCGATTAAGTTTCCGCTGCTCATTATTTTGACGACTCTGGGCAATGCTATGATTAATGGCATGTTAGCCCAATTATTGGGCGCTAAAATCAGCTTTCGACAAAGTTTTCTGGCCGTCATGATGAGCTTTACGCTGATTGCTATTATTCTTGGTGCGTTTACACCACTGTCTCTGTTTTTACTCTATAACTTACCACCGATGGGTACGGATTTAGCCAGTCAAGCACATGCGCTTGTTTTGATCTTGCATGTGATATTGATTGCTTTTGTTGGGATTGTTGCCAATATTCACCTGTTCAAATTTTTGGACTATATTTGTGCTAACCGTTTGAAAGCTAAACAAATTCTATTCACTTGGCTGGGTGTCAATCTGTTTCTCGGTAGCCAATTGTCTTGGAATTTACGTCCGTTTTTTGGCACGCCTCATCTTGAAGTGCGTTTTCTACGAGATGATCCTTTTAATGGCAGTTTTTACGAAACCGTATTTTACATTCTGAAACGCTTGCTTTTTTAAGGGGGCAACCACAAGGGATTGCCCCTACAAATCATGTTTTTCACGCAGGCAACCACAAGGGATTGCCCCTACAAATCCGGTTTTTCACGCAGGGCAACCATAAGGGATTGCCCCTACAAATAAGGAGTACAACCATGACGATTGATATTCACGCGCTTGATTCAAGCAATCCCCTAAAAGACAATGAAACAACGCTTTCAGATACAACCGAGCAAAACAAAATGGAAAGCCCGATACCTGAAAAGGAGCCGTATCATTTACCTGAATCGCCAAGCACCATGCAAATCGTGGATGCTTTGTTAAAATCACCGGAATCTGTTGTGAATCTGATTAAATCTGGGCACCAAAAAACGCTCTTTATTCTACTGTGGGTTTTTATCTTATGCCATGCGATTTATGGGCTGATTGTGGGTAGCTTTTCTGGCGATGTGCAATGGTTTGCCGCCCCAATCAAAATTGTTGGGGGGGTGACATTATCTGCCTTGCTTTGCTACCCCAGCCTCTATATTTTTGGCTGCCTCAGTGGAGCCAACATCACGCCGAGCCAAGCTTTATCCTTGCTATTTGGCGGATTAACTTTGACTTCTATACTCCTGTTAGGGTTTGCGCCAGTGGCTTTTATTTTTACCTTCTCTATCAAGACAGTCAGCTTTATGGGGATAGTTCATCTTTTGATTGCTGCTATCAGTATTTATTTTGGCTTGCGCTATATCGTAATGGGCTTGACGCGCATGGAAAGTCGTCAAGACAGCAAGCTCATCACAACATGGTGTGTGATACTGATTTTAACCATGCTGCAAATGACGACGACGTTGCGCCCAATTATTGGTGAATCGGATGTGCTATTAACCCATGAAAAACGCTTTTTTGTGGAACATTGGCTGAATAATATAAAGTAGGAGCCGGCAACGTGTGTCTACCTTAAATTTGAGGGCGAACACGTAGGTTCGCCCTTACGGAGCTATATACCCATGCAACTCTGGCTTGTTGATATCAATCCGATACTTGTTAAAGCTTGGAAATCAACGTTTTCTGAATTTTCAAACGTGAATGTGATTGAAGCTGATATCCTTTCCATAGCTGAAAATACGATTGTGTCACCTGCGAATAGCTATGCCAGAAATGGCGGCTGAAGAAATGGCAAAGGCTTATTGTAAATGGCAAGAAAGGATGAAAACATGAAATTGATTCAGGAGTCTAAACCAAAATTCAAAAAGGAGAAATATTGTCCCATTTGTTGTCGTCGTTTAGCCTTTTTAAGATTTGTCGCGGAAGTGAGAGATTCACATAGTTTCAATAAACTATTTGCTGTTAAGGAGAAAAATCATGTTCAACTTAGTTAAAAAGTCTCTGTTGTCACTTGATTTGGGTGGTTACGTGCCAGTCAAGATACCTGAGTTTCAGTTCACTTTTAATCTGGACTGTTCAAGGAAAAAACAGCATATTCAACTCAACTCTGAACTCAATTTGGTTAATTCATCGCAACGTGAAGTTGCAGAATCGCATCGTGAAGCTGGCGTTCAATCTCAAGCCTAAAAGCGGGGGTAGGCTAAAGCCAACTGATTTTCAATCCGTAAATTATATTTTGTGTAGTGGTCAGATTGCTCTTGAACATCTAATATATTAATCAGCGTAAATCATGACAATCAGTACAATCAGCGTTCTATCAGGTTTTTATATTTGCTCAAACCCTCCAGATCGGTTTAGGAATGATCACGAAATAACTTTTCACGTAATAGTTTTTGCACACAAAAACTATTACGTGAAAACCCGTTTTATAGATTTTCAAGCTGCCTTTATAGGAATTGGTGAATGAAGGCTTGGCTGAATACGAACAGTACAAAGATAAATTGACAATGCTTAATTGACAATGCTTAATTAATAAAGAAAAAAACGCAATAGACGCAAAAGGCGCAAAAGAATGCCGATTTTTTAGAGGCCTCGAAAGGCCCTTTAGGAACCGTCACAAAATAACTTGGACATTTAATAAGATGTTCATAAAAATAATTTCCAGAAGGGCGAACACGCAAGGGCAGCCCTTGCGTGTTCGCCCTTTATCGCTAATTAAAGGGGTGTCATATTCGATGTAGACCTATTTAAATGTTTATTAATAAAGAGCTATATTCATGATAAATCAATAGGTTATGGGTTATTTGGCATCAATATTTTTTGAGATGAATTTGAGATGAATTTGCGATGAAAATACAGGAGATTAACCTATTGAAAAATAAAGCTATTATTTTTTGAAATGAATTTGAGATGAATTTGAGATGAATTTATGATGAATTTTGACGGTGCCATTTTTTTCAAGTCATTGAATATTAAAGCTATTTAATTATTTGCAGACACATTGCTTAATGTGCGAAAAATGGCTTGCTATAATCAATAATCTTGTGATGATTTGGATTATTTGCGTTGTGCGTCAAGGCGGCTTTGTGGCGTATCACAAAATTGACAGCAAGAAATATTTCAAAAGTGAAAAAAAAAGTTTGACATTTATTTTTTGTTAATAAATACTGTCCACTTGTGCGATTATAAATTTTCCTTTGCTAATCCATAAATCAGCGGGAAGGATGAACACCAGAATCTCGTCCTGATTCATAAACATTGCCATGACCCGTTGCACGGGAACCAATAAGCCGTGTATTTTATAGCTGTTATTAACGTTAAATGGGGAGGCGCTGTATAAGGTGAAAGTCTCACATACAGTTGTTCTGAAGACGAGTCACCGATGGCGACTTATGTGGCTTAGTTTAACCGTGGTGAAAGATATTATTGCATAAATACTACCCACCCGTTGCAACCTTTGCGATAGATAGCCCGCGTTGAATTTGGCTATTTGGTTACATATTGAAATTATCGCTAAGTGGGCCGCGTGGCCCAAAGTGTTCGGTCTGAAGACCAGTTCCTTATGGCAACATAGGGGGTTGAGTTTAACTTATCCTGATGAACCGATCCACGCTTGCTACGCTTCTAAAAGTCGATACGGTCGGGTGTAACGATGGATAACCAGTCGTTGAAGCGGACACTTTACTTCCATGTCTAGTGCCGTTTAACATAAGTGTTATAAAAACATAATGGCAAAGCGTTGGAGTAAATTAAAAAAGGAGATAGAAACACTTTTTGATTCTAATTTACAATTAAGATTACACTGTACAGATATGTATAGAGTTATAGATGTTCGGTGGAATAATTTAGGTCAAGGAGTTTCTCATCAATCTTTAGGTAATTTTCGTGTTTTACTTGGCAAAGAAGTATTATGGTGTTTTCCGAAAGATTTTATGACAGATTTTGATTTATGGCCCAAAGGAGCTTGGTCATATTCTGTTACGGATATCAATAAGCTAATTCGTGAGTATATTGATACTCCGAGAGTAGAACTTCTAAAAAGAGATTTTGAAAATGACTGCTTTCAGCTAACGAATATATTGCTTGTAGCAGATCGAAGACTGTCTATCAAAAAACTTATTGTGCATTTTAGTCATATTGAAGATAAATCTGTAAAAAAAATACTCGAAGAACGATGCTCATATAACAAAATTAAACAGAATTAAAAATTGTAAACAGAGTAAATTAAGTCTAACTAAAGCCTTTCTCCCGACCTATCGGCGGGAGAAGAGGGGTGTTAGGAAGAGAGGTTATAATTGTATTATTACCATATGTAAATATAAATAATTGGGGTCAGAGTAAAATTAATTTGTAGTCACATTATTTTGCTCTGTTCCTTATTATTTCTAACTTTATCTTGGAGGCGGACTTTCAGCCGATCAAGAATGGTGTTATCCTGATGAACCGTTCCACCCTTGCTATGCTTCTCCAAGTCGCTACGGTCGGGTGGAACGATGGATAACCAGTCGTTGAAGCGGACACTTTACTTCCTTGTCTAGTGCCGCTTAACATAGGCGTTATGCAATGAAATAAATGGAGAAGAATAAATGGAGAAGGAAATGTCAAAATATTGGGTGGTTGGTGCTTCATGGGGTGGAGTTGAGCATCAAGACAAGAAATTCATCGAGCAAGGTATTTGGATGCTTGGCTGGGAAGAAGATGCTCAGCCCGCTCAGTACAAAAAAGCATCAGAAATGAAGGCTGGCGACAGAATTGCAATCAAACGCATGAAAGGCAGTGGCCAAACTGGTATTAGAGTCTTTCATCTTGGCATCATCAAGGGTGTAATTCTGGAAGCAAATAAGGTCATTTGTACTGTTGACTGGGTCGCCACTGACCTAAACAGAAACATTGAAGAAAGTCGTGGTTGCTTTAAATCAATACACGGGCCATTTAAGCATGATGAATGGGTCGAAAAAGTATTTTGTCTGTGACGGCAAGTGCCGGGATGGTTGTTTTAACCTCAATCTGCGTGGGCACTTCGTGCCCACCCTACTTGGCTGAGTTCAGCAGCGGTTTTGTCTGAATTCATGGTGAAATCAAAATAATAAAAGAATAAAATAAAAGGGGTCAGTACCCTTTTTTAGCGGAAAAATGGGTCAGTACTGGAGTGTTAAATTTCAGGTATTTTGGCTTTTTTTTTCACCCAAGATTTGTAGGGTGGGTAAACGGGCGGCAATAAACTCAATAATAAACCCAAATTTCACCGCCCGTTTGCCCACCATCTCTCCTTCAGGGAATAAAAATAGGGTGAAAAATAAACCAAGAAATGTATTTAGATTTAACACTCCAGGTAAGTACCCTTTAATAGAAAAAAAAAGGGGCCATGCTCGAATTATTGTTGCCTACACCAAATATCAAAATGGCAATTCTCTTTGACTGAAGTTATCTTTAGATTCATTATCTTTTTGCTGGTATACCTCTTGGTTTTGGTTCACGCCTTTGCCCCGTCATAGCTTCTATCTTCGTATAGAAACATGAATTGCCCAAAGGTTAGTTCTGGGTAAGTGCTTGTCGGATGTCATTGATTACATTGGTATCAAGTTAACATTGGAACAAACCTCTGTAGGCAGCTTGCCTAGATTTTGAATCTTTTCCAAGCTAGCTGCTAGGGTGGGTAAGCGGGCAGCGCACGTTCCATAGCTTTTTCGCAAAGAATAAATGTAGTCTGTCCCCTATTTGCTTGTTTTTTTTACGTTCAGAAATGGAGTATTAAGTTTTTTAAGAAGTAAACCGGAAAATATGAGTTTCGAGGCCAACCATAATTCATCCATTAAATAATATGCTGACTAAAGATTTTTACGACATTATTGATATCGAATTATCTGATATTATTAAAAAATATCCAGGTGATGAGATGATAAAAAAACATCATAACTCAGAAGATAATCAGAAAAGTTATGCGCTTCTGATTTGGTTTTTAGAGTTTTATGGTAAAAAAAGCGATTATGTCCGTTATATCACAGATGGTCCGGATGATAGTTCATGCGACATTATTTTTGATGCAAAAGATAGCAGAGGACAAACTATTTATTATGTTATCCAATCAAAATGGAATACATCAAAAAATGCTGCCAAAAATATAGGTAGTACCGAAATTGGATATGCTTTAAGTGATTTTACGACTATATTACGCGGTAATAAAAAACCGACTCAAAACGATAACTTCAATAAAAAACGGGCTGAGTTATTAGAACATATTAAAAGTAATGGTTTGGTTAAATTCATTTTTTTAGCACTCTGTCAAGAAAGTCGTCATGATAATGTGGATAGTTTTAATCAAGAATTTAAACCGCATGAATTGAAATTTATTGATATTAATCGGATTAAACAGGATTATATTGAACGCAAATATAAGCAAATCAAACCTTCCAATCCATTAGAACAGACCTATCGACCAGAAGATATACTCATCGAATTAGAGGTGATTAGACGAGAAAATAACGGTGATTTCGTTAAAATTGATAAACCTTTTGATGCCTATATTTTTTTAGTCAAACCCGCCTTAATATTTAATTTATTTGAAGAATTTAGCTTTAATTTGTTTTTTAAAAATGTGCGAAATCCTATTGTCAACTCTACCATTAATCAGCAAATAGAAACCACTCTTATGGAAAATCCAGCTTATTTTTGGTATTACAATAATGGTATCACGGCAATAGTTGATTATTTACCTGAAATTAGCAAATTGGCTCAGAAATTTGAAGTTTATGGTTTCCAGATTATAAATGGGGCTCAAACTGTTTATGCCATTCATTCTGCTTATAAAAAAGCGTCTATAAGAGAACGAGCAATGATGGATCGTGAAATTTCGATAACCTTGCGTTTATTAAAATCGGGCGGCAAGGATTTTGATTTGCAGGTCACTCGTTACACTAACTCACAAAATCCTATTTCAGATCGGGATTTTCATGCGAATGATGAAGTGCAAATTAGACTGCAAAAAGAATCTTTTCAGACGACATTTTGGTATGAAAAACGACAAGATGAGTTTAGAGGAAAAGTGCCAGAAGGGATTAAAGTTATATCAAATGAACAATTTGCACAAGCATATCTCGTTTATGAATTACAAGATTCAATGAGTCGTATTGCCAGTATCATACCTCATAGCTCAAATTTAAATTTTGTTTCAAATAAAGATCATCCCAGTGGTTGGTATGAAAAAATATTTAATGAGGATACCCGTTTTGAGGATATGTTATGTTCACTATATATCATGGATTTAATTGAAGAATTTCTAAAAAGCTATGATGATACGTTGGGATTTTCTTATGATCGTATCTATTACGCTGGATTTTTTAAAATTGTTTTTTCTAAATATCTTGAAAAGAAATCGGCATATGCTCTTCCTATTAACAAAAAAATAATAGAACTCATTAATAAAAAAGATAGCAGTCTTATAACTAAAGTGCTTTATTTTATTAGAGCGAAGAAAGAAGAATTGCTTGAAAAGAGTACTCCAATCCGTACTGATTCTCATGGACGTTTATATTACGTTAAAAGTCAGTACGAAGACTTGAAAAAAGATTTTGATAAGATGGAAATAGATGCGGAAGAGATTGATAATATAGCCAGGTAGGCTGGGTAAGCGAATGAACCAAACAAAAGGGGCCTGGCTCGAATTATTTTACCAACACCAAACGTTATAATGGCAATTCTCCTTGATTGACAGTTATAGCGTTTCCCGATCTCATGACGTACAGTTATATTAAGAAAATCGAACCGCAAAATAAATTTGGAACGAAAATCATCGAAGCAAAATAAATTTGGAACGAAAATCACCGAAGCAAAATAAATTTGGAACGAAAATCACCGAAATTTTGTACTCCAATCACCGAAGCAAAATAAATTTGGAACGAAAATCACCGAAATTTTGTACTCCAATCACCGAAGCAAAATAAATTTGGAACGAAAATCACCGAAGCAAAATAAATTTTGTACTCCAATCACCGAAGCAAAATAAATTTGTAACTCAAATTAAATTTGTACTTCATTCAATCGGGAAACGCTATAATACCGTTAGAATCAGACATTTTGGAATTTGGGTTTGACATGATCTCGATAAGCCGCTTCTAAGTGACGAGTAAATCGCGCACAATCCATAAGGGATGACGCTTGCATTCTGTCACGCATTCCTGATCGTAATGCTTGTAAGTGTTCCAAATCGTTAGCCAGTTGCACACAAATCTTGACATATTCTTCTGGCGTATCGGCAACCAATTCATTCAATCCCAAACTGACTAAATGACTTAAGCCTACTCGCGAAACGTTTGTTTCTCCGACTAATGTCACGACTGGAATACCCATCCATAATGCTTCACAAGTTGTGGTGCCGCCATTATAGGGATAACTGTCTAGCGCAATATCGACGTTATGATAGGTTTTCAGGTAGGCCGGGGCCGGTGTCAGGCCTTCTAATATCAAGCGTTCCAAGTCAATACCGACATCTTGAAACTGTTTTTCAATCGCTTCTCGTGTGGCCGGATCGTTTAGAATGGAATTGCTGGGTTTCAGAAGCAATTTGGAATGGGGTACGGCATTCAGCACTTTTGCCCATAAAGCCAGTATTTCTGAATTGAGCTTATAATAGGCATTCAGGGAACTAAAGGTAATATAACCCTTTTTAAAAGCGGGTAATTCGTTTATTGGGGGGCTTTTCGGTTCAGGGCGGTAGCAAATCAAATTATCGGGTAATCGGATCGGGATTTCTGATAGCCATTCTTGGCCGTCATTTTCAGGATCAAGATGGCGATCCGTGATGCGATAATCAATCGTCGTCAAACCCGTCGTCGTAGGCGAACCTAAATAAGTCATTTGAACAGGGGCCGGTTTTCTAGCAAAAACGGCGAGTCGATTCTTCCCTGGGTGCCCCATCAAATCAATCAGAATATCAATCTGATCTTGTCTGATTAGTGAAGCTAAAGCCTCATCTGACAGTTCAGCACAGCTAATCCACTGATCGGCATACGCTTGAAAGCGTTGCGTGATTTCATCAATCACTGTGTTGCTGTAATAACAGAAAATCTCAAATTGCTCATGATTATGGTGAGCTAAAATCCCTTCCATAAAATAAGCAACCGAATGTTTTTGAAAGTCAGCCGAAACATAAGCTATTTTTAAACGTCGTTGTGGTTCGGCCGGATTCATAATCGCTTGAATTTCGGTCGCTAAGGGTTTGAAATACTGCTCATTGAATCGCTGTTGTTCTGCATAAATCATGGCTTGCGTGATACCAGGCGCATAATTGAGTGCCATTAATAAACCATGGTGCGCTTTCCGAAAAGTGGGTTTGATTTCTAAAGCACGACGATAATGTGTTATGGCTTGATGCACATTGCCCATATCGGCTAATACTATTCCTAGATTAAAATGCGCTTGGGCATAATCGGGATTGCATTCAAGGGCCTTTTGATAAGCAGCCTTCGCAGAAACCTTTTGTTCTAAGTCACTGAATGTATTGCCTAAATGGTTATGCAATTCGGCTTCATCAGGATTGAGTTCAATGGCGCGTTGATAAGAAACGAGTGCTGCCTTCAATTGCCCTGCCTCATTTAACACATTACCCAAATTGGTATTATATACATTCACTGATTTAATAGTATTCAATGGTATTAAATAGAAGAAAATACCAATGAACTTTGTCGTTCAAGCAATCTACAATTCGATGGTATTGATGAAAAAGGTTCGTCCAGAAC
>Ga0180298_1000219_pt1 | contig 13431 bp, 8 predicted proteins | sample GuaBasSediGuay13_FD_121800 | JGI IMG/M metagenome (GOLD analysis project Ga0180298, IMG submission 121800) | Subseafloor sediment microbial communities from Guaymas Basin, Gulf of California, Mexico - Guay13, Core 4488-10 , 4-6 cm | ecosystem: Environmental > Aquatic > Marine > Hydrothermal vents...
GATTTGGAAAAGCTGGTCTAATGTCTGCCACCGTTTTTGAAGGCATTATAAAAGCGATTATACAACAACAGATTTCATTAAGAAATGCCGAGTTGATAACGGCAAACCTCGTCGAAAACTATGGAGAAAGAATAGAGTTTTGTGGTGAATATGCATACGAATTTCCCACTCCAGAAACTTTGACAGGTCTGAGTTTGAAAGAATTGAGGAATTGTGGACTTAGTTGGAAAAAAGCTGAATACATCAAAGGATTTTCTTCCGAAGTAATAAATGGTTTCGACCCAGAGAACTTAAAAGATAAAAATCCCGAAGAAATAATTGAGACGCTTACAACCTTTAAAGGCATCGGAAGATGGACGGCAGAACTTGTCATGATCGCATCCATCGGCATGAATGTTATTCCAGCTGACGATCTTGGCGTGAGGAAAGCAATCTCACATTTCTATTTCAAAGATAAATTACAACCCGCAGAGAAGGTGAGAGAATTTTGCAGAGAGTAAATTTGGAAAATACATGAGCGACTGTATTGTTTATTTGCTCATGGCATACCGACAGAAAGATGTAAAATAGTCAAAGAAATCCAAGTGAAATAGATATTGAATAAACATAAGAGGATGACTGGGTTTCTGGAACGCCCATTCTGGAAGCAGCTTCAAAATCCAAACATGTGCTTGAAAAACTTTCTTTGCTCTTCTTAAGCGGTCCTCTTCAAATCCGATACTAATCTCCAACTAAGTTATTACTGCAGAAGATGGAGAATCTCCCGCAAACTCCCATTTTTCCTTTTTCCAAAAATGGAGAGTTAACGTACTAGTGGTGTTAAGTTATTTAATGAACTGATCTTTCTCTTTTGAACCTTTTCAAGAAAGTTTAATTGTCTTATAGAATATTCTAACTTTGATGAGTAAAAACATTTTAACCACGATCGGAATTTTGATTTTGGTAGGAGTAGCAATATGGTTTTTAATCCAGACTGAAAGAACTATTCCTCCAGAAACCTTTATTGAATTGGAAAAAGAAGGGGCAGAAATAACTTTAATTTCGGTTTATGATAACTACCAAGCGAATCAAAATTTGAAAACTGCATGGGGTTTTGGGTGTGTAATAAAAACTCCTGAAGAACTAGTATTGTTTGATACTGGGGGAGATTCAGAAATTTTGCTTTTTAATATGGAGAAAATGAATATTGCACCCAAATCAATTAGTAAAATAGTTATTTCTCATATTCATGGAGACCATATTGGGGGATTAGAAGGCTTTCTAGAGAAAAATAGTAACGTTAGCGTTTTTATTCCGGCTTCCTTTCCCGATTCAATCAGAGGTATGATAAGTAGCCACGGAGCCAAATTCGTAGATGTTTCTGACCCTATGAAAATCTCCGATTTCATTTATTCCACCGGAGAACTCTATGGCCCCCCAAATGAGCAATCTCTAATTGTAAATTCAAAAATGGGAGTGATAGTTATTACTGGTTGCGCTCATCTGGGAATCGTTAACATCGTTGAAAAAGCCAAGGAGCTAACGAAAAAAGAAGTGTATCTTGTTGTTGGAGGTTTTCATCATCCCCCTATAAGCGTAGTTGAAAAGTTTAGAGACCTTGGAGTAAAGAAAGTTGCACCATCCCATTGCACAGGCGATTCGGTTAGGGAGACCTTTGCAAAAGAATACAAGGAAAATTTCATAGAATTCGGAGTGGGAAAAATAATTAAGGTTAAGTAAAATGTAGAATCAGCTCAAGTTGATGTCAAATCGCAGAAATAGAAACGATTCTCTCTTGAAACTTTATTTTCTTCTAATAATTTCTCTGTTATATATGAAACCTCAATCTTCACGATGAAGCTTTAAAACATCTGGTTGGAGCTCTGATGTTCGGTCTTACACTTCACCTTTCAGATATGGTACGCTTATGATGGAAACAATAACGAAAAGCTGCTTGTTTAATTTATTTACATTGCTTTTTATATAGTTTCGTCTAACAGATAGTTAGGCGAAATGCTATCTTGTAGATGGAAGGGAGCGAAAAATGCGAGATATGAATCCATATACGGGATGGAGGACAAATTGTTACGCTACTTCACTCGGTATGCTACTAAGTCGAAAAGGCAACCCAAAACCTATACCTTACATCGACTGTTTGACAACGTTACCTTTTGGTCCATTTATCTATTTAAGAAAGATAGGGTTTGCGGTAATGGGCATAGACCCCGAGAAAGGGGTGGATCATGCTCTTTCTCTATTAGGCTATGAATGCCTTCTCACCTTTGGCGACTCAGAAAAGGAAGCAATCGAAAAACTTAAGAACAATCTAAAAAAGGACTGGGTTCTCATTGGTCCCGTGGACATGAGTTACTTAACCTATGACCCATTTTGTAAAAAGAAAAAAAGGCGCTGATCATTTTATCGTAGCTGTAGATTTTGATAATGATTTTATTTGGATAAATGACCCTGAAGGCTATATAGAAGTTCCACTTTCATGGCGAGATTTTCTGAAAGCCTGGGAAGCAAAACGTATCTATTACAAAAAGGCCTCGTACACTCAAAGACTACTAGGAGAAAAAGTTGCAAAACTAACGGAGGAAGAAATTTTCAAAAGTGTTCTGGAAAAGGTTTCACAAATATTTGATGGAGAGAATATTCCACCAGGTGCACTTTATGGTGAGGAGGCTATAAGATCCTTTGCTGATGACTTGACAAAGAAGGGCGTTTCCATGCTCGAGTTAACCTTTACCTTGCCCGTTTGCAATCAGCGATGCTACGACAGCTCTATCTTTCTTGCGCAAGAGAGCTTTACAAATAAGGCATTGAAAGAGGCTTCAAAGGTACGAATGCGACAAGCAAGGTTGTTTGGAAAATGCAGACTATTTGCTGCCAAAAAAGATACAGACGCTCTTTGTTCTACACTAAAACGGATAGCTGATCTTGATATTTCTTATGTGAAAATGCTTATCGAAGGCGTAAGCGCTCTCCGGAGATGACTATGGAAGGCTTCGAATACTCTGCACCACACCAGAAGAACTAATGCTGTTCAGAAAACGGAAGTAACACAGCCATTACACCGTATAATTGGACACTGATTCAAAATAGCGGAATACTGATTCAAAAAAGTTATATGTTACAGTTGCTATTTCCGTGTATTGGCGGGTATTTGGGATGAAAGGTGACCGAGAAATTCAAGGCTGATTCTGAAAAATGGCTTACGATGGATTATCGCCCGCTCGAAATCGAAAAGGAAATCCGTGAATTCTGGGAGAAAAACAGGATAAAAGAAAAGCTGATGGATTTTAGAGAGAAGAATAATGTAGGCTTCTTAGGCTGGGTTGAGGGACCGCCAACCTTGAACGGCATACCTCACGTTGGACACGCTAGGGGACGGGTGATAAAAGACCTTCGATATAGATGGAAAACCATGCAGGGTTATTCCATACCGTTCTGGGCTGGATGGGACTGTCAAGGCTTACCCGTTGAATTGGAGGTTGAGAGAGCTTTAGGCGTGAAAAACAAGCGTGAACTCTTGGAGAGAGTGGGTGAGGAACGCTTCATAGAAGAGTGTAAAAAAGCAATAATGAAGTATCATAAGGAATGGGTTGAAGCGGACAAGAAACTTGGAATTTTCATAAACCATGATAAGGCTTACTGGACTTACATGGATAACTACATCGAAAGGGAATGGCAGTATTTGAAGCGCGCTTGGGAACAAGGCTTGCTGGAGGAAGGATACTACGTTGTCGCTTACTGTCCTGGATGTCAAACAAGTCTAAGCAGTGCGGAGGTCGGCTACGAAGATTCTTACCGTATCGTTGAAGACCCATCCCTATACTTCAAGTTCAAATTAGCCGACAGCGAAAACGAGTATTTTCTAGTGTGGACGACGATGCCCTTCACGATAGTTACGGACATGATGCTAGCCGTGCATCCGAAAGGTGAATACGTCAAGGTCAAGGTTAACGAGGAAAAATGGATAATGGTTAAGCAAAGAGTCGAACCAGTGATGCGTGAACTGTGCATAGAAAAATATGAGATAACGGAAACTCTGAGCGGCGAGAAACTTGAAGGCTTAAAGTATGATTATCCATTTAAGGACATGGTTCCAAAACAAGCGGAATTGGATAACCATCCATTAGTGCACAAGGTTGTCTGCGAAGACTTCGTTGATGTGAACACAGCCACAGGCGTTGTACATCTGTCGCCTGGAAACGGTGAGGAGGACTTCTGGGCTGCACAGAAACGCGGTGTTCCCGTTTTTGTTCCCTTCGACGACGAGGTTAAATTCACAGAAGAGGCTGGCGTTTTTAGCGGTGTCTTCGCGAGGGATGCGGACGCTGTTGTCGTTGAGGAACTCCGTAAGAGAGGCTTGCTTGTAGCCGTTAAACCCGTAAAACATGAGTATCCGACTTGTTGGCGTTCCCATCACAAGCTGATATGGCTTGCCAGAAGAGAATACTTCCTTAGAACCGATAAGATAAACGAAAAAATAGTCAAAGCCGCCGAAAAAGTGGAATACTTCTTCGAAGGTCCAAAGAACCGTTTCATATCCTTCCTAAAGGAGGGCAAACCGTGGTGTATATCTCGTGAACGTGTCTGGGGTGCACCCTTACCAATATGGGTTTGTGAAAAATGTGGAGCGAAAACTTTCATTTCAAGCAGAAAGGAGCTTATGGAAAAAGCCTTAGAGAAACCAGAGGGAAACTTTGAACTTCACAAGCCATGGATAGACCGCGTCACCTTGAGATGTGAGAAGTGTGGGGGAAAGATGCACAGAGAACCATTCGTCTTGGACACTTGGCATAACAGCGGGGCTTCACCATACGCGAGGTTTACAGATGAAGAGTTCAAACGGTACGTTCCAACAGATTTTCTAACCGAGGGAATAGATCAAACCCGTGGATGGGCGAACTCGCTGCTGCTTGAGCATGTTATATTAACAGGGAAAGCTGAGGCTCCGTACAAGGCTTTTCTTTTTCAAGGGTTAACTCAAGACGCTAAGGGTAGAAAGATGAGTAAAAGCCTCGGAAACGTCGTGGAGGTTAACCCTCTTTTAGAGAAGCATTCAGCCGACGTGTGTAGGTTCTATTTCCTATGGAAGTGTTCCCCCGTGGAGTTCATGAACTTCGACTTGGAGGAGTTGAAACGGCGTCCATACCAAGTGTTGTCAACGCTTTACCACCTGAACAGATTCTTCCTTCAAAACGCTGAGTACGACGGATTCAACCCGAGAGAGCACACTCTTGAATGGGTTGAGCGGGTGAGAGAGCTTAAAAAACCAGACTTCTGGCTGCTGTCGAAGCTTCAGGAAACCGTGGAGAAATGCACGGATAAGCTTGAAAGATGCGAGTTCAATAATGCAGCGGCAGCGCTGGAAGACTTTGTCATAGAGGTTATAAGTCGCCTCTACGTTCCCATGATCAGAAGAGAACTTTGGACAGACAACCCGGAAACCCTTAACAGAAGACTGGCAATATACGCAACTTTATGGCACACGCTGAAAACGGTTACGCTTTTGTTCAACCCCTTCACACCTTACCTAAGCGAAGCCCTATACCAAAAAGTCTACAGAAGACTAGACCCAACACTGCATGAATCAGTTAACTTTGAGAGCTGGCCGAAACCGGAAAAGACGATGCGAAACCAAGCTTTAGAAGAAGACTTTGAACGCTTATTCCGCTGTGTCTCACTTGTTTATTCAGCTAGGCAAAACGCGAGGCTTAAGAGGAGGTGGCCTCTCAGAAAGGTTGTTGTTGTGGCTCCCGAAAAAACGTGTGAATCCATGAAAAGCTTGGAAGCCATATTCTTGGAGTTTGCAAACGTCAAGGAAGTGGAGTACGCTCGAAGGGTTCCGGATTATGTATCATCGGACAGTTGGGTTTCAACCTCTGAAGGTGACATCCGAATATTTCTAGATACGCATCGCGACAAGCAGTTGCTGGGTGAAGGGTTGATGCGGGACATAGCTCGAAGGGTTCAGTCGTTGAGGAAGGAACTTGGCTACGTGCCAACGGCTATAGTGGACGCTGTTCACATAGCGGAACTCACGGATGAGAACGTTGAACTTTTGAAACCTTACCTAAAGGAAATGGAAGAGCTGGTCCGCGCCAAGAACGTCTATCTGCACGGAAAACGCGACGAGTTTGAGGCGGAGTGGCGTGAGTACCGCTTGGACAAGAACAAAATCTATGTTGCAATTTCCTAACGGTATGGCTGAAAGCATGGCAATTGTTGAAGCAGAGAATTCGTATGGTGTTTCTTCCATAGAACGGTGTTCCATCTGAAAAACTCGCCCGTAGAATATGTAGTTGAATAAATAGCTTGTAACATGAAAGTTCTAGAAGAATCTTCTATTGTACGTGTCAGAGTTGACTAGGTTATGGTTAACGAATCCAAGTCTCTCGGGTAATACGTGATTATCTCTGCTCCATCCTCAGTTATCAAAACAGTGTCAGAATGACGGAACCCCGCAAACCCCGTCTCGTAGATGCCTGGTTCACAGCTCACAACCATTCCCGCTTTCAAAGGCTCATCGTTTCCTATGTCAAGCCATGGTGGTTCATGTCCCTCCAAACCCAGTCCATGTCCACTGTGATGCCTTACCAGATGCATCAGTCCAGCTTTCTTGAACACTCTAATCGTTGCTTTGTCTATCTCACTGCACTTAACCCCAGGTTTAAACGTGTTAAACGCTGCCTCTTGAGCCTTAACCATCACATTAAAGTAGCGTTTCTGCTTCGCTGTCGGCTTGCCTACAATCATAGTTCTCTCCAACTCACAGCTGTAACCGCCAACATCTGCACTGGCGCCCGTTACAACAACATCGCCTTTCCTAATCACGCGTTTGGTTGCCATAGAATGGGGAATCGCACTCATCTCACCAACCTGACCTCTGAAACCGGCGCTTACGGGAACACTTCTCCGAAGAGGCTCATATTCCGGTCCAAGAGTCTTCTTCATGATTGTTGACGCTTCATACGTGGCTGCCAACGCAACCTCTACATCCCAGAGACCTTCCTCCGTGTACTCCTGCAATAAACTGTGAGCTAGGTTCGCCCATTTCGCGCTTTCTCTGATCAGCGTTATCTCTTCTTCAGATTTTATCAAGCGCATGGAAGGAATCAGGTCCTTCATGTCCACAAATTTTGCTCCGCGAAGTTTCTTCGTTATCGGTGGACCCTTGTAGCCCCAGATTCCAGCGGCTCCAGCCTTGTTGTCTATGCCTATGCGTTTATTAGCCAGCTTCATCTCTTTCAAAAAATCGGCGAAATAGTCAATCGGATGTTTTTCTCCAGGGTAATCCACGTATGTTTTAACCTCTTCTATTATTCTTGTTTTCAATGGAACATGGTCTTCTTCCAGAAGGGGACCCATGAAGGTTATTTTTCCGTCTAAGGGAATTATTAGAGCTGCCGGTCTCTCCGTCGTGATGAAGGAGTAACCCGTTAAATAGAATATGCTTGTGCTGTTTGTTAAGTACAACGCGTCTAACCTTCGTCTCCTCAAAACCTTTCTAACTTTTTCAACGCGGCGTTCGTATTCTCTTTCGCTTAGTGAAAACTTCACCATACTAACACACCTTAAACCTACATTTTATCAGTTAAGCGAATAAATGCTTTTCACTAAAAGTTATTCTTGTTTTCAAGGCTTAACGCCTTACGTGCATGTGTTATATAACCCGTGTGCCCAGTCATCAAAGTTTGAGGTCTTGTCTTTCCCCTTTCAACCCGCATTCCACGCATCAAACACTCAACGGTTTCGATATTCACAAAGCCGTTTTCTTTCAACGCTTCGGTTGTTTTCACTGTTTGGTCTATTGTGGGGCTGAAGGAAACTATTGTTCCAGAGGGTTTTAAGGTGTTGTAAGCGTGTGGGACAACAAGCCACGGGATGGCTAAATCCAAGATAACCGCGTCAACGTTTTTTTCCTCTATACCCACTGTTACATCTTTGTTCTTCAGTTTCACAAAATCCGTTAAGCCTGAACGCTTCAGGTTTTTCTCCGCAATTTTGAGGAACTCTTCTCTTATTTCGTAGCTGTAGACGCAGCCGTTCGGTCTGACAAAGTGAGCTAGGGCTGTTGTTAACGCGCCTGTTCCTGTTCCAGCTTCCACCACACGGCTTCCAGGTCCGATTCCGCTGAACATCACGGTTAACGCTACGTCCTTCGGATACATTATCTGTGTTTTTCTGAAAGATTTGATTATGTAGTCTCTTAAAATAGGTTTTAAAGCTACAAACTCCACGTTTAAGTTGCTCTTTATCCTTGTCCCATAGTTTTTCCCGATTAGCATGCCAAGCTGAACGAATCCCTTGTGAGTGTGAAAATTCTTCCCTTTTTCAACCTTCACGAGATATGTTCTTCTACGGTCTAGATAAAGTAGAACGTGGTCTCCTTCCTGTATAAGCTCCGGCAAGCCCGTTCCTCCGTTTCTTCTTGAATCGTTAAATGATAATAAAGTTGCGGATACCGAACAGAAAAGTTAAGTTGAGAAAGAACTTACAAGGTGCTGGGGAAAAGCGAAATGAAGTTTAACTTAGCCTTTATAGGCTTCGGAACTGTTGGACAAGGCTTGGCGAAAATCCTAGTAGATAAGGAAGAGCTTTTGAAGCGGAAGTATAATTTTGAATACAACGTTGTAGCGGTTTCAGACATAAAAAAGGGTTTAGTCTACAACGAGAACGGATTAAACCTTAAAAAACTCTTGCAGCTTGTACAGCAAACAGGAAAAATCGAAGACTACGAAGGTGGACAGAAGGGGCTTTCAAGCGTCGAGGTAATAGAGAAAAGCAACGCCGACATAATCCTCGAGGTCACGTGGACAAACATTGAAACCGGAGAGCCAGGCTTAACCCACATGAAAACAGCTCTCAACGCTGGAAAACACGTTGTCACAACGAACAAGGGACCCATAGCGTTGGCTTATCACGAACTTGTGCAGATAGCGAAGGCTCACAACGTTTTCTTAAGATTTGAAGGCACGGTTCTAAGCGGAACGCCAGCCATCAACCTATCCTTGGAAGACCTAGCAGGGGCTCACGTGAAATCCGTCAGAGGAATAGTGAACGGCACAACAAACTATATTCTAACTCAGATGGAGGCTGGAAAGTCCTATAAGGAAGCCTTGGAAACAGCTCAAAGACTAGGCTACGCAGAAGCCGACCCAACGATGGATGTGGAGGCGTGGGACCCCGTTGCAAAGATCACGATTCTCGCTAACGTTGTAATGGGTGGCAACGTGAAGGTTAAGGATGTTGAGAGGAAAGGGATAACGGGCGTAACCATGGAGGACATCAAAGCGGCTAAAAGCGAAGGGAAGAGGATAAAGCTCATAGCCAAGGCTTGGCGTGAAAACGGTGAGGTGAAAGCCAAGGTTTCACCTGAAAAGATTCCCTTAACGGACATTCTCGCCCACATAGGTGGGACTCTAAACGCGTTAACCTTCGACACAGACGTTTTGAAAGACGTCACAGTGGTTGGACGCGGCGCCGGAGGCATAGAAGCCGGATATGCCCTGTTAAGTGACATGTTAGCCATCAATAGATATGTCGGTGGAACCAGATAGGTAAGGGACAACTCTATGCTTGGAGGCTACATCGGAAAAATCTTGAGAGTTGATCTGACGGAAAGAAGGATAAGCACGGAGAAGCTTGACGCGGAAATCGCTAAAAAGTTCATAGGGGGTAAAGGTTTAGGAGCGAAAATCCTCTACGATTCTCTGAAACTTGGCACTGACCCGTTAAGCCCTGAAAACATCCTAATTTTCGCTTCCGGTCCTTTGACAGCGACTTTGGCTCCGACGTCTGCAAGGTGGGCTGTCGTCACGAAATCCCCTTTAACCAACATTTTTCTAGACTGTCAAGTCGGTGGATACTTTGGTGCAGCCATGAAGCTCGCTGGGTTTGACTGTATAATAATAGAGGGCAAGGCTGACAGTCCTGTTTATCTGTGGGTTCACGATGGAAACGCGGAGATTTTGAAGGCCGGAGACTTGTGGGGGAAGGGATGCTTCGAAACGGAGGACACCTTGAAGAAACGCTTAGGCGAAAGTGCTCACGTGGCCTCCATAGGACCAGCGGGAGAAAACCTTGTTCGCTACGCGTGTATAAGCGTGGACAAGTATAGACAGGCTGGAAGGGGCGGTGCGGGCGCGGTTATGGGTTCCAAAAACCTGAAGGCTGTGGCTGTTCGAAGCGCAAGTTATAAGATTGAATACGCTGATCCGGAAGGTTTCAGAGAAGCCGCAAAAAAGGCGTTGAAGGTTATCAGAGAGAACAGTTTCATCCCTTTGAGGCGGAAGTATGGAACACCCATCTGGGTTGCCCCTGTGAACAAGGCTGCTCTGTTACCTACGAGAAACTTTAGAACAGGCGTTTTTGAAAAGGCTGAAAACATAAGCGGAGAGACGATGCGGGACAAAATAGTTGTTAAAGACGGAACATGCTACAACTGTATAATTCAATGTTGGAAGTATACTCATGTTGAGTCTGGAAAGTACAGGGTTGACGAGCTGGCTGGACCGGAGTATGAATCCATAGCTCTGCTTGGTTCAGACTGTGGAGTTGGCTCCATAGAGGCTGTCGCTCATGCCAGCATGCTGTGCGACGACTTAGGATTGGATACAATTTCAACGGGTAACAGCATAGCCTTCGCCATGGAGTGCTACGAAAGAGGATTGTTAACAGCGGAGGACACGGATGGACTTGAACTCAAGTTCGGCAACGCTGATGCGGAAATTGAGATGGTGAAGAAAATTGCATATCGGAAAGGATTAGGCAACTTGCTAGCTGAAGGAGTGCAAAGGGCTTCTAAAAAAATCGGCGACGGTTCAGAAAGGTTTGCCATGCACGTTAAAGGATTGGAGATTCCCGGGTATGACCCTAGAGGAGCCTTCGGCATGGCTTTAGCCTACGCAACTTCTGACCGTGGAGCGTGCCACCAACGAGCTTGGACCGTTAGAGCTGAAATTGAGGGTAAGCTCGAGCCTAGGTTTTCAACGAAGGGTAGGGCGAGGTTTGTTAAGGAAACCCAAGATGAAAGAGCCATGTGCTTCTCACTAGTGTTATGCGATTTTGCACCGTTGGAAGTTAAACACTTTGTGGAGCTTCTGAACAAGGCAACGGGCTTCAACTTCACAGTGGAGGATTATCTAAAGACTGGTGAGCGAATATGGAATCTGACAAGACTCTTCAACGTTAGAGAGGGAATAACGAGGGAGGATGACACTTTGCCACCACGCTTCATGGAAGAACCGCTGCCAGAAGGCGTGACTAAGGGGCAAGTGGTGACGAAAGAGATGCTGGATGAGATGTTGGATGAATACTATGCTCTACGAGGATGGGACAAAAATGGGGTTCCAACAGAAGAAAAGCTAAAAGAACTTGGACTTTGCAGCTGAAGTAAAAAGAGGAATAATTGAAAGAAAAAGCAGAACAGCTAAAAAGCCTTAAATTCTGTGATATAGAAATACAAGATGTAAGGTATGGAGGATTATTTCCTTGAGCGCCCTTAGAGAAAGGTTGAGAATTAGCGAGGAGAATCTGAGGGAGGTCAACGATTTTCTCATGAGGGAGGACAACCCACTTGTCAACGAACTGTTGAAAATCGTTGAAAAATACGGCGGTGTCGATGAGATAAACAGAAGAGCCAGAGAAGCCAGCAAACTTGAAAGCTTGATGGAACGGTTAAGGGAAAGGAACCCTTCTTTCGCGAAGGATTTGGATTGGCTTATTGAGCAGCGGGATAAAGGCAGTTTCATAAGCGTTTCAGATTATCGTAGAAAGATTTTAGGAGAGAAAGCTGACTCAATGAGTTTTGATGAAACCTTCGCTGTCACACTGGAGATCAGTGGCTGCAACTTCTTCCCATGGTTCATAGAAGAATGCAAAAAAGCCATAGCTGAACAGAGTCTCATGCCAGCCCGCTACATTCGAGTTCGATCAATGAAAGAACAAGTTGAAGACGGGGATATCCTAGCCTTTTCAGCAGCCATGCAAGTCATAGGCGCCTCCTACGTGCAGGCCTTGGACACGAAAGGAACGATGCCTGGACCGGACGGCAAGCTTATAAACGTTCATTTAGGTGGACCTGAGACTATCACGGGTTACTTTGGAGGGGTGGGGGTTCCGAACGAGTACGCCTTGAGATGGGTTGATGAACTTCTCTATTACTATACGGAGTATGGTATTCCACAGGTTTTGAACGTGAACACTGGCACCGTCATGCTTGGATACTGGCTTCACAAGCTTGGGATAAACATTGAGTTTAAAATTTCGGTTTACCTAGGCAATGACAATCCGTATGCTTGTTTCTGGACGCTAATGACTGCTAAACTCTTCAGCCGTGAAGACGGGACAACGCCGTTGATCGGTTTCAACCTTTCGAACTCCGTTAACAACGAGACCATTGAGTTGTCAGCCTACATTCGGAAAGCCTTCGGTTTCGAGGACATAGTTCGAATAGAACACCACATAGTGGAAACCTACAAGAGCATAGTCATACAGCCCTACAACAGGCTAAACGAGCTTCTGGAAATCGCAGATCACGTGAAAAACGTAAGTGCAAAACACGAAGGAGCCTTCCCCGAGATTGAAGCCAAGAGGGAACACCCATCAGACATCCTAGAGTACTTTATCCCGAAAAAAGAGATAATTGAAAAGGGATTAATGCCTAAACTTCTAATCAACTACTTGGACAAACATGATTCCGTTAACAGAACAGCTAGAGCTTTAACCGAGAAAGGCTTAACTTTCATAGCAGCTCAAAATCTCCACAAAAAATAACTCCCGTTTTCTTTTAAGCCGCAAAAGAATCGGAAAATAAGGGAAAATAAGTAGTGTTTACCACCAGCGTTCTTTAGGTTTCCTCATGACCAAGTAAAGGGTTGTAGCCACAAACAACACCGTTGTTATCGCTAGAATAGCCACCACACGCCTCGTGGTGTCAAGTTCGCTTTGACTTCCCTTAAACTGCCAATAAGTTTCATTTAATTGAGCTAAGTTTTCCTCTGTAAGGTTCATCCCAAAACTCTCCCAAAAGGTCTGGTTAAGCTGCCTATAGGTGCTGTTTAAATTTTTAAGCTGTTCTTCTATTGTTTTAAGATAAACATTTTCAATATGTGTCATAGTGAATCCAAAGGTAAGCTGTGGAAACTTTAATTCTAAACCTCCAAGTTGTGCGCTGTATGTTAACGAAATTTCTCCGTAGGCTACATTCCAAACTTTCTGAGGTACTTTCAAAGTGTTGTTAACATATTCTTTAATCGAAGTGCTATTTAACTGGAAATCGTTATCCGTTATGTTTTTCATTAAGATTTTGTCTTTTCCGTACATGAAGCCGAATATGCTTAGGTTAAAATGTTCCACGTAGACGTCTGTTAGTCCTTTTAAGCTTAATGTGAAGTTAATGTTTCCATTTGGTTGCGATTCTGCTGTTGCGTTCACTTGCAC
>Ga0180298_1000220_pt1 | contig 13419 bp, 18 predicted proteins | sample GuaBasSediGuay13_FD_121800 | JGI IMG/M metagenome (GOLD analysis project Ga0180298, IMG submission 121800) | Subseafloor sediment microbial communities from Guaymas Basin, Gulf of California, Mexico - Guay13, Core 4488-10 , 4-6 cm | ecosystem: Environmental > Aquatic > Marine > Hydrothermal...
CAATAGCCCAATCGTTCGCATTTTGGTCCTGCTTCAGCAAACACTGCAGGTAGTTTTTTCTTACAAATCTTGAGCATAGCATTAGCCAATGCTCTAATTTCCCATTGTGCTCTTTCACAACAGCGAAGGGCAAAAAAGTTTAGTAAACTCCTACAGTTCATGGTGACTACAATTTTGGTTTCGCAGGCATTAGGCAAAATAAATCTGGCATCTTGACGGGCCTTCTCTCCTTTGATACCCCTTGCTTCCAATTTCTCTACCATTATGTCATAGGTTTTTTGAATTTCCTTCATGGTCTTTTTAAAAATGGTCTTTAATTCAGGGTCTTTAGAAATAGTAGGAGGAATAATATAATAAAAATCTTTCGCCTTAGTAAACCGCTGGCTGCGTTGGGAGTAAGAAGCAATTCGGTGGCGTACTAATTGATGACTCAATGCCCTAGAAATACCAGAGATAGCAAAGGTGAAAGAGACATGTTCAGTTACAGACTCATGACCAGAGGCCACAATATTTTTAACAAACTCTTCCTGCTTTTGCTTAGATGGGATACCTTTAATGGCCTGGGCAAAAATATTAGATGCGTCTTCACTAGAATAACACTGTTTGCAAGCAGCATAAATTGCTGCCAAGGCATGGGGAGTCATGGTCAAAAGTTTCACTTTCATTTTAGTATTCAACTACCTCTCCCTAACTTTTCTGTCTGCAAAGTGAACACATCGAATGTTACACCAATGTCTACACCGCTTGCCACAATCATCTCCCCAAGCTCCGACGCATTTTAAAAAGCACTGTTTGTAAGTGCTCCGCCACAATTTACTCTTGGGTGCGTCGGGACTAAAGGAAAAGAAAAGAAAGATAATTAGCACCAAATTCCTAAGTATCACCTTCATTGTCGAAGCCTCAATGAGTGTAGTTACGCGCGGCTTCCCCCAGTAAACACCTCAACTACCACCTTCATCGTTCGGTCAACAGACTGACCGACGACTTGCGCGATAACCCTAATCGCTGAAATGATCCGACCATTCTTCCCAATCAACAGACCCGCTGACTTCCGGTCTGACGCGCGTAGGGTGATCAAGAGAGTTTGGTTGCCCCCATTGTGCTCAACCTTAACCTTGTTAGGACCTACAATAGCACACGCAACTTCTCTCACTACGTTTACCACTCGGTTCATCAACACACCTCACATTTTATAATTTATTCATAACAAACTAAATCCAGTTTTTTCAAGATGTGGATGGAACATTGAAACCTTGCTCGCGCAAAATTGTCAAGGCCGCACGCCGATGCTGACACGCGAGGCACTGACCACAACTACGCCAGCCGTCACTTGTCTTAATCGGGGTGTAACAGCTAATCGTGTCTTCAATGTTAATCCCCAACCCCAGTGCTAGTTTAAACACATCCACTTTAGTTTTGGCGCGACCTACTAAAGGTGCGATTATTTGAACCGTACCTCCTTTAGGGCAAGGCTGTGTAGTCCTATGCAAAGTAAGCGTCAACAGGTTCGAAAGTTTATCCAAAACAAGAGGGTGACAATCAGGATAATCACAGGAAGAAGGAACTTCAGTTGAAGGAGCATCATGTGGTGCGAAACCCACTACAATTGTGGACGCGTTTATAGAAGCAGCAAAGTTCGCTGCTAGGACCAAATATATAATATTACGGCCCCATAGGAATTCCCATTGGTACCCACCTTCAGTCACGTACCTCAGAGATGTCTCTTGCATATCTCTAATCAAAGAAGTGACATCAGCGTCAACAACTTTGATAGGAATATGTAGTCGCTCAGCAAATCTACAAGCATAATCCGTCTCAAACTCTTTACGTAACCTTCGAAAGTTCAACCCATGAACCTCATATCCATCCCTTTTTGCTAACACGCATGCGGTTGCTGAATCAACACCACCGCTTAATAAGGCAACACATTTCATTATCATTTACCTCCTAAAAATCTACATTCCTTACCAGCAACACTCACGGCTTACCACCTCTAGCATCAACAACTTCCTAAACCCGTTAGGCAGCCCCATCGTTTCTACCAACCAGCTTATAAGATCTTCAACCTGATCAAATTCAGGGCATACGGACTCTGTCGAGACCGCGTGGTTCTTCTTCGCGTTTGAACACCAGTTAGGAAACAACGTTTTAAAGCGTCTCCAAAAGTTGTAATGATTAGGCTCAACCCAAACGAATCGCCCCCTACCATAAGGGATGGAAATCCGACGAACCTCGGTGCCACACCTATCCTGCAGCACCTTTGTTAGCATCTTCATCTCACTCCCTCAAGCAAAAAGATGTTTAACTCACAACATAAGACTCAAACGCTCCTGATGTGAGCTTCTTCGCAATATCATAAGCAACTGACTCTGCTTGGTTACAGTCGTGTAAGACTACAGCTCCAACATCTTCATGACCACCACCACCATACATCGACATGATCCGACCCGCATCATACCTCCTATCAAGCTTCTTCCACGGATTACGACCCAAACTCAAATAAATGTTATTCTGGTATGACCGAACATAAACTGAGTAGTCGATATCAGGATGTAATGCAAATATGGCGTAACGCGAAGAAAAAAAGCAGCCTAAGAACGATGCAATTCCTACATTTCCAATAACTCGCGCATTAAGACTCAAGTAGTTCAAGGCCTTTAGTTGTCGCGCTGCGTACTTCGCGTGCAAGTAAGCTATCTCTTCATCCTTAACAACAACTTCAACAGGGCGAGTAGCTAGTAAAGTTAACACCTTGCGTCTCAACAACTCGTTACCAGACGTAACTGCAGCGGCGACCTTTAACATTTCCGGTTTATCCATCTTCAACGCCTGAGTTGGACTGTCATAGCCCGCACTATCAACAACATCAGCACAGTGAATAACTTCCGGGTGTAAATCAGCGATGGGCGCTAACAGCTTTGCGCACGAAGACGCCGCAGAATCAAAAATACAGAACCCATTTGAAGCGCTCTCAGCCATGTGTAACTGTTCATCAGTTATACCCGTCTTATGATGATCAGCATAAATGAAAAACGGAGCTGCGAGTAACCCCTCTGTAAACTTAAAGTCAACAACAGCAACCAAGTCACTATCGAATCTCTTCTGTGACCACTCTGTTACACGATCGTAATTTATAGAGTGAATTGAAATGTCTGAAGTGAACGGTGTTAAGAACTTATACATAAGCGCGCCCGACACTACTCCATCAAAATCTCCATGAAAGTAAATCTCAGCTTTCATTAGTGTGACTCCTTTTTCTCTCAAAAAATTCTAACCGTAACAAATACAACCCAACAACAACTTGCTCCTCAGGTACCCCAAACCTACTCGCTGTATTAGCAACACGTCTCATAAGCTGCTTCAAAGAAGTCAAATTGAGACTAAATACATCAGCGCTTAAAAACCACATAAAACTCGACACAGTCAGGCCCCACCCATACCTACCATTATCAGTAGGACCGTCCAAGTCCTGTATCATCCGTTTCCTCAAAGCGGACTTCAGCCTCTTCAAGTTCACACAGTCCAACAAGTTCCCCTCTAAGCGCAGTCACTAACATAATACCCTCACAATGGTCACATGTCAACACAATGGTACACCCCTCCCCAGCACCGACTCTAAGGCATTTATCAACCTCTTCGCCTCTTCTGGGTCTGACTGCTCGTGGAAGTCGGTCAATGGCTTTCCTTGAAGAGTGCGGAAACACCAAGAGGTATCTACCGACCTCACATTAGGGAACGTGTTATATACAAGAAGTTCATTAGGGCGACTTAAGCCCAAAATATGAACAGGGATTGAAGATTTCATCTTCATCAAGTGAGTTAACGCTCGATGACGACCTGCCACTACAAACGGTGCTTCAGGATCCCGGGGCCGAATTTGCTTAGGTGTTAAAGCTAGCGAAGCCGATTTACCTAAACCAATTACATCACAAGGTGAAGATACAAACGCTTCTAGACACTCAATGAATTCCTCAGGGCTGTCTCCCTGAGGAACACACATAACTTTTAAGAAAGGAAACTCCGTTTTTATTTGGGTTAAAAAACGAAGAGACTCTTCATAAGTCCTTTGTGCATCAAACAAGTAATCGGGTGCAACTACTTCGTGAGGGCGCAACATCTCAACCATTGACCTGTCAATCCGCGGCACGCCTGTTTCGACCACCCCATTGTCCAAAACAATATAAGACCCCTTCTCACGCTGATCTTTATAAAAAGCCAGATACTCCTCTTCCTCTAGTAAATGAGATAACACAAGATGTTGATGAAAGCGCTTCACCAAATCCAAATGTGGTATTGGCGCATTTATCATTAACTTTATAGCTCCCTCCCTATACAAGTATGGTACTGGCGCGTTCATCATTAACTCCATAACTTCCTCCTTCTACCTAGCCGGACACCTAAATCATCAGGTGGTAAGAATTGGTACCCAAAGCCTGGTATTACTTTAAAATGTCGCAAAAATTTTAACGCAGTTGAATCCGAAATATTAAACTCACGCTTTAACTTTTGTCTCGCTTCCGTAGTGTCACGTGACGTGCTTACACATTCCAACACACGCTTTTTTACTTCATCTTCGCCAAATTCGAGGTAAGCTCTAAAAAGATGGTTATAGTTAAGGCTACTTCCAGGAAGTGGAACTCTGTACTTAAGAAGCAAAGCTTTCACAGGTTTAATATCAAAACCAAGTGCGGCTGCGACTCTAGCTTGGCTCCTGTGCTTCTTCACTAGCTCCGAAAGAAATTGTCGCTTATCTTCATCAGTAACATAACCAAGTGACGTTAAAAATTGGTCAGCTTCCCTCCCCGACGGCCTTGTTCTTAGATACTTTAATGTCAATAACACACTTTTAACTCGCTCTTCTCGGGTTAACCCTGACACAACATGACGCACATGCTTCTTAACAGCCCTGCCAAACTCAGTTTCCCTACCTTTAAAAGGAGGTACATAAAACTGGTAAACGTCCCTGCGTGACTCGCGCAACAGAAATTTCAAAGCCCTAACTAGAGAAGCAGGTGCGTACACAAGGTTATCTGAAAACCACCTGTCGCATACAAACGATTTACCTGAAAGCCAGAGTGTGATATACTGAGCCATACAGTAACACGTCTTTAGGTCAGGCGGTAGGTCAACTTCACCTACATCTACGACAACATTAGAAATCCCAAGTGAATTTGCTACGTCATACGCCAAAGTAGTTTTCCCTACACCTCTATCACCAGTAAACGCTATTTTTAGAATTTCAGACATTATTTACCCCTAGTTAAACGCTTGATTAAGCGCAGGACGAGATCCAAAAGGAACACAAATGCCGACAGCGCTGTGAAACTATAAATCAGGGTTTTATACGAAAGACCCACCCAAACAATCACAACATGAACGCCTATAGCTACTACACATACACCAAGCAGCATCCACACCAAAACCAACAAGCCGAGTAATGCGTCGAAAACGATTTTCATAATATTACCTCCCTTAAAGACGTAAGTACTCTGTCAAAATCACATACAAAAAAACCATCTACATACAAGAAAGGCTGCACTCGAATCGGCATGTTCTTCACATTTGTTAAAAAGAATGTAGCCACACCTTCCTTCTGTATTACAAGACTTACTGGCGCCTGAGTAATATCCAATGCGTCACGTACTACAACTTGTAAGCCGCCATAGAGACCAACTTTCAACAACTTCACTACAGAAAAGTCAACACAAGCACAATACAACCAACCATGCAAAGCACAACTGAAATGCCTAACTTGGCCGAGTAACCTCGCGTGTAACGTCGACTCAGGCTCAGTACACAAAAAAGGGTGAAACTTATTAAGTACCTTCTTCTCGAGGTACCTCTGACGCCTTTCCGCCTTCGATCGTGGAAACATCGTTAACACAACTAACCCCTTGTTTTCTTAACTGCCTAACTTGAAGTACTTTAGGAGCAAGCTCGCCATAAAACGTAGATATTACAGTCTTCTCTATACCTTCGAGAACGTCAGCTGGCAAGTTACCTTGGTACTTACGACCCTGAAACTCGTACCATCCACCTCCTGACTTCTTCACTAAGCCCCACTGTGATGCAAGACCCAAAACAGCCCTTGAATCATCAAAACCCGAATCAAAGTAGAAGTCCACAGATGACCTCAAATAAGGACGACTTAACTTATTCTTAACACAAAAAACATCCAATCGAAGCCCGACGACTTCGTCTTCGTCGTTCTTTATCAGTTGTGTCTTTTTAAGTTGAATCTGCACTGCACAGTGGAAATCAAACGAATGCCCTCCAATCTTTGTATAACCTGACGAACCATAAACTCCGATCTTCTCCTTCATTTGATTCGTCGCAACAAAAAGTGCGTTCAACTTTGCAATGAGCGATGTCAACTGTCTAAAGATCCGTGACAGTGTACGAGCGTGAAGCCCTAACGACTTCCCTGATAAGTCACTGTCAACCTCTTCAAGTACAGGCGTTGCCGCAACAGAGTCTAACGCCAGTACAACCGGGGACACACTGTCATTTAACTCGTTACATAAGTAAACAAATTGCTCCCCAACTAGTTGTAAATTGTCTGTGTTAAGCATTAGTAGGTCCTTAGGAATAACACCAAACATCTGAGCCCAGTTGTCCGTATAAGAAAACTCAGAATCACACAAAGCCGCGAATCCACCAAACTGGTGGCAGGCTCCAATAAGCGCAGCAATGATTGCGGATTTACCTACCGACTCAAAACCATAAATTTCAACTACCCTACCAAGCGGGAAGCCAGGCATACCCAGCACGTAGTCAATCGGTAGCACACATGAAGGCAGGTAACCCCGACTTTCTTGTCTAACACCCTCAAGCGCGTCTACCGATTTGAACTTGCGCTTCATCTTCTTTATAACCGTCTCTAAATTTGAATCCCTCATTTCTGCTGACCCATTAATCTAGATAAAGCGGCCTTTATCTTCTGAGGATCGAACCCTTGTTGTGAATTTGATTGAGGTGTAGGTTGTGGTTGAGGTGAAGGTTGTGGTGCTGGCTGAGGTGAAGGTTGTGGTGCTGGTTGAGGTGAAGGTTGTGGTGCTGGTTGAGGTGTAGGTTGTGGTGCTGGTTGAGGTATAGGTTGCGGCGTGGGTTGAGGTGTAGGTTGTGGTGCTGGTTGAGGTATAGGTTGCGGCGTGGGTTGCGACTGTGGTGCGGATTGGGGAGTAAGCTGAGGTGCGGAGCTATTAGGCGCGAGTGGAGTAACTGAAACATTTATACTTTCATCCTGAAGCAATCCAATCACGTACTCAGGCGAAGCTTTAGTGTAAATCTTATCCAAATCATGCATCTGAGTCAACAGTTGAACATCTACCGCGGTTTGTTGTGGGTCAGGGATGACTTGATACTTAGTTGATTTAACTCCTGATCCTTCACGTACTACAGTGACATTACGGCCTGTATTCGGATCAGTTAAATCACCCCATTGCGGGTCAACACAAAATTGTGCAAGTTGGTTCCACACTATAGGAGGCATCGCCCAAACCACTACCCCGCTCCCTTTGTCGTCTAAATCCACCATATTGACGAGAAACCTATTTATTGTGTTAACCTTCCCCTCAAGTGACGGTGCTAATACAGGATCCTGAAGCATTGAACACACAATGCAATTTCCAGGTGTACACAACACACTACGGCTTCCAACCCAATGTAATCTCACCGCTTTATAAAACACTGGAGCGTCTGCCCGCCACGGCGGTAAGATCCTAATGTAGTTCCTCCCCACTTTTGGCTTCCAAAAGGAGCCCAAAGTGGATGAGTACTGGCTCAAATCCTTCTTAAGCTGTTCAATGTCCATCTTAAACCTCCTAAAAGAATAATTTTTCACCACCCTCCCATCTATCAGAAATTTTAATATCAACTGGGATAACGAGTGATGTATTAGGAATCGGGCGTTCCATAACACTTCTTATCACTTCTTTAACTTCAATACACTCTTCAGGTGTCCTAACCCCTAAAGCATCGTGCAGCTGTAGAATCACAACTACACCTGAACCTTCTGACTTTAGCAACTCTACCAACAACGCAAGAGACTGATTAGTATGATCCGCAATAGTACCCTGTGGCACGAAACTAAGCGCCTGTCGCTCCCACTCGGGCAAAAATGGACCAGGAGGAAAAATTCTGGTCCTGCCATACAAATTACGCAACACCCTTTTCGTTTTAGCTTCTTTTACTACGTAGTCCATATAAGACTTAATTTCAGGAAACTCCGTAAAGAACTGGTTCATGATCATTTCAGCTTCCTTAAGCGAAATGTTGAACTGATCGGCGACACTTTGTGCCTGTCGCCCATACATCAACCCATATACAACAAATTTAGCCATCTTCCTCTCAATGTCATCCTTATGAATCTTCTTTTTAAATATGCGCTCCGCAACAACTGTATGAATATCACGCCCACTGTCAAACGCTTCCATCATTGGAGCACACTGTGCAACATACGCCATAACTCGCGCTTCAGCTTGTGAATAATCTGCTTCAATAAATTTATATCCTGGTGGAACATTAAAAATAGACCGCAATGACGACTTTGGTATAGTCTGAATCGGTGGTGACGTACAAGAAAGACGACCACTTACAGTACCGGTCACATGATAGTCAGGATGAACTTTACCATCTTTCGCTACAAACCTCCAAATTCCACCCCTTCCCCCCGCTAAGTACGTAGATAGTACTTTCTGCCGTTTCCGTAACTTAATCAGCGAGTCAATTATTGATAAAGCCCTTTTATCCTGCTTTTGCTCAGCCCACGCAAGTAACTTTTGTAACGCTTCGGCGCATGTCGAAGCTTTTTCCCCTTTCGTCTTTACAAGTACGGGAAAACCCAAGTCTGAGTAAAGAACATCACTTAACTGAGATGACGAACGAGGATTAAACTCTTTACCCACATTTCTATACAAATCCGATTCGATACTCGCCACCTCATCTGCGACTTGTTTGGTCAGCTCTCGAACTCGATCCTCATCCACATTCATACCCTCAATTTCAACATGAGTTAACGCTATTTGGGTAGGGAGTGCCACGTTCCAGTACAAGTAAGAATAATCCTTCTCAATGCTTGGAATCATCTTCAACGCAATAAGGCGGGTCACAATCGCGTCATGTGCGTTATACCTATACAGAAGTGAGGGCGGGATCTCAGAGTAAGACTTAACCTTATGAGCCTTCTTGTATAAATCTAAAGCGAGATCATATTTAGGGTAATTCAAGTAAATCGACACCAACGTGACTAAGTCACACGGTATGTTCTCATTCAGCACATGTTGACCTATCATAGTATCGAAATACAAGTTATTAACAGTGAATCCACACTGGTATAAAAACTCAAGGTCAAACTTAAAATTTTGGCCCACCTTCCGGCATCTTGATTCTAAGATCCTCTTAACATACGGCCTCACTACAGGATCATCAAAAGGAATGACGATACCCACATGGTCTTTGAAAGAGATACCCAAACACAAAATCCTGTCATTAAAGGGGTTCACCCCCGTGGTCTCTACGTCAAAAGAAAGCAGCTCATTTTCAGGTAACTCTTCAACTACCCGCGCGACTTCTTCCAAATCCCACAAAGTACTTACCACAAAGTAAGTTGGGCGAGGTTCTTGATAGCCGCCTGTCAGAACCTTGTAGAGCTTTTGGACATCACACATGTACAAAAACTCTCTTTCACGCTGGCGCAGAATACTTGCTGGATGTATCAACGGGAAAATAACTCGGTTATCAATCGTTCGAAGAACGTACCCACGAGACGCCATTATGGAAGTTAGTGGTTCCTTCTGAGTCAGCTGAAGCTGAAGCAATTCAGACCCTTTAAGATTAAGAATTGACGTCACATACTCTAAAGCGAGTCCACCTAGCGGAATAATAAGATCAGGATTTACCTTCTTAATCTCTTTACGTAACCGTGGAATGCAAAAGTTATCCCGAATTGACTTAACAGGGCTCTTAGCCGAGCACAAACAAGCGTTCGTAATATACAAATACGCTTCACGCTTGCGGAGAAAGTCTGCAAAGTCATAAGCGTCTGGGACTAGCCACCCTAAATACTTAAACAAAAATTCACCACTCGCACCACAAAAAGGGATCCCCCGTAGCAGCTCTTCAGACCCTGGACTCTCTCCTACGATCATAATCGTCGCGCGTGGATCTCCTTGCGGTGGGACAATTTTAACTTTAGGTTTTATCGGACATAATCCACACATTTCATCCCCAAAATTATTCAATTCTTCACTCATCACACTTCCCGTAATCTAATATTCACCTAACTTCTACACACGCAAAAGGACTAGGAAAGCCGCTATAAGACGACAGACTAGTTTCGTTTAACCCAAAAAGCTTGTTGAGTATGGTACTTATTACACTCCAACATAAAGATCGGGGCAAAGCCCCCAACATCCACCCGTAAATCTCCTGCTGTTATCTCTTCCATCCAATCATGAACCCCAATTATATCACCAGGTTTTAAAAAACGCGCGTAAATATTGAATTCGTTAACTTTATTACCATCATCACAATAAACAAAGACCCTACCTGGTGCTTCAATTAGCTCACGTATCTCAGTTATAATCTTAGGCTCAAAAATATCAGCCTCCCGAAAATTAACCCCAAACCTCCTGAAAAGATCTTTACCTTTATCAGACTCTAAATGGCGAGGCGTATTATCATAAGTGACGAAGTCGCCACCGTAAGCTTCAGCCAAAAAATGCATAAACAAACTTGCTCCACCCCTCCACGTTCCTAGCTCTATAGTCCGCTTTGGTTCATACGTCTTAAATATTAGCTCAAATAGGTACAAAGCGGACCAACTCTGGGATACTTCGATCCCACAAAATGACGATGGTATCTCGAAACACATCACTAAACCTCACTAATACAACCAATTTTTATGTTTTAAAGTCCAACGAACTACTTTCCTTAGTGACTCTTCCACACCTACAGTGGGGCACCATCCCAATGACATCACTTTTACACCACTTAACACATAACGCTTGTCACAGCCCACCCTAGCGGTTTCATACGGAACGTATTCAACCTCTTCATCCGTTAAAGGCAAGCCTGTAACCTCTTGGTGAATAACGTCCGCAATATCATAAACTGACCATTCTTCGCCCGCTAAGTGATAAAATTCAGTCGGGGTAGCCTTACCAAGTAGAAACAAGATCCCATCCGAAGCGTCACGAGCATGAATCCAACTACGAGACGCACAATCTTTCTTTGAGTAACCATGGATTACCACCTTCTTATTGGAAACTAAGCGCTTGATCGTCTTAGGAACGAACTTCTCTTTATTTTGGCGCTCACCAAAGCAATTCACCATTCTAACAACAAAAATAGGTAGCTTAAACGAATACGCGTACGAATAAGCTAACATCTCAGCACCTGCCTTTGAAGCCGCGTATGGGTTGCTTGGCCTAAATCTATCTTCTTCACCAAACGCACCCCCAGAAGACGGACCAAAAACTTCATCAGTTGAAATAACTGCAGTTTTAGCTTGTGGTTGACTCCGCCTAACATAATTTAACAAATTTAAAGTACCAAGAACATTAGTCATAACAAAAGGAACCGCGTCTTCTAAACTCCTATCCACATGAGTTTCTGCGGCGAAATGAACAATATAATCAACGTGACCAATCATCCGAACTACAGTCTCGTTCAAAGCGGATCTTAAATCGTGCCACACAAACCGGAGCCTTCCTTGATCTAACAAGTCAATCCCAACGATTCTGGATAAGGAACCAGCGTACGTGATGCTATCAAGAACCACTATGTCCCAATCCGTGTTTTTCAATACATGCTCACAAAAATGATGTCCTATAAACCCACACCCACCTGTAACCAAAACAGTAGTTGTCATAAAGTCTCCTTAACAGGATGCATTGTGAAATGAATAATCCCAGTATCTGAAGTGGCGCAATGAGTAACTCTCCACGGCTTCAGTCCGTAGATTTTACCATATCTCTCGTAAAGTCTATGCCCTTCAGTAAAGTAATCAAACGTCTCTTCTGTAAAATAGCGGCAATCCATAGGGTCACGAAAAGCAATAGCTAAAGAAGCGTTGGGTACGTGGCCACGTAATGTACCGTTCGGTTTCAACACACGCCAGAACTCATTCATAACTCGTATAAAATCGTCATTGGAGCATATCTGCTCTAACACACATGAAGCAAATATTTCATCAACAGAGTTATCTTCTTCTTTGACACCTAACCGAATATCGTAATACTCGTCCGCCTTCACCTTACAACTAACATCAATGTTTTTGTAACCCTCCAAATAATTAAGTCCACATCCAATATGTAACTTCATGCTATCCTCCTACTGTTTTTTTAGGTTGCATCCTCGCACTCAAAAAACCCGATTTGTTAGTGTACACAGACAAAACAACCCAGGGTTTAAAACCGTAGTAGGAATTATGATTGACATACTGAGGGTGTCTGTAGTCAAACGACTTCCAACTCAGCTCATTAAACCTCCTTACATTAAAAGGGTCCATGTAAACATGAGAGTAATCTACATGAGGAAGGTAAACCCATAATTCACCCTTAGGTTTCAATACACGCCAAAACTCATTCATGACAAAAAGGAAATCATCATTACGCTCAATCTGACCCAAGCAACATTGAGCCTTTATAAAACTAACTGAATCATCACGTCCCCAAGGGTATTCATCAGGAAGGCCTTTTGTTATATCTAAAACAACATCGGGGTTACACCTAGACGACTTATCTATGTTAACCCACCCTTCGCCTTTTTCATGTAACATACCACACCCTACGTTTAACTTCCACTCCAACCGCTGCACCCCTAAAAGTGAACGTACTTCTTATTCAATATGTCATCCAAATCCTTTATCCTCTTGTGAATTCCTAAAAAAGATTGTAATTTGGCAACCTCCTTATCAGGCGACTCAAAAAAGTTCTCAAAATGAACATCTAGCACCGGCACCTCAACCTTAGACTTTATCTCCTCAATCTTCTGGTAGTAAGCTTTATATACTCCCGCAAAGTATTCATAGTTTCTCTTTGCAGGTGGAACTAAGCCCCTATGAGTGCGTAACAACGAATTCACCACGCTCTTTTCTTCACGATTACATACGATTATATAAAGGTTTCTCAAGTATGGGTAATAAACCTCAAAAGTTAAGACTGTTCTATTATCCTTCCACCCCCACAACACGTCTTCATTTTCTCTAACAACCCTTTCTGCCTCACACCCAAATTTTGCTACCAAACGTTCAATGTCGTGCGGTGGTGTAGACCAATCACCACCACCAGCAGTCAAGATAGCGTTGTTCAATGTCACAAAATCCAAATTCTCATAATACCCAGTTGGATTTGTATCATCTGGCTTCATCAAGCGTTTACCCATGTTAACACCCATATTATACAACATCCTAGCCAC
>Ga0180298_1000221_pt1 | contig 13295 bp, 11 predicted proteins | sample GuaBasSediGuay13_FD_121800 | JGI IMG/M metagenome (GOLD analysis project Ga0180298, IMG submission 121800) | Subseafloor sediment microbial communities from Guaymas Basin, Gulf of California, Mexico - Guay13, Core 4488-10 , 4-6 cm | ecosystem: Environmental > Aquatic > Marine > Hydrothermal...
GGAACATGCTCCACAATGTTTTCTTTCTATTTGGAATCGCGACCTTTGGATTTAGTTTGTTTCTTTTAATGCGAGGGGTGATGTTGCATCTTGCAATTTTGAGAAAACAGATCATTTGGTCCAAAGAACTCGATATACGCATGGATGTGGTCGTTCTTTACAAGAAGGCAGTTGAACTGCTGAGTTCCGTTTTTGAATCGAGCGCAGTGGCACTAATGGCGAACTCCTCTGAAGGAAGCGAAGTCTTTTTCGCAGAAGGGGGTATTCTGAAAAAGCATTTCAAATGTGGCAACTTAAGCAAAACAAGGACAATATCAAAATCGGAGTTCATTCTCGCAGACGATTCCACTATGAAGAAAATTTTCGCAAAAGCGAAGTTTATCATTCAGTTACCTATATTGAAGGACACTGTTTGCTACATTGGACAGACTCGAAAGATATCGAGTTACATCGCAGGAAAACCTTACTTGATTCAGAATCTTCATGTGTTTCTGCACTATATCTTCAAAGCTCATAAGCTGCATTTCGACCTTACAGAAGCGTACAACAGAGATTCTCTCACAGGAGCGTATTCCAGAGAAGGAATTTTGAAAATCATTCAACACTGTATAGATGCCAGGACTCCATTTAGTCTTGTCATGATAGACATAGACAATTTGAAAAAGATCAACGACACCCATGGTCACAGCATAGGTGACGAGTTTTTGAGACATTTTGTATCACGACTGCAGGCTAATTTGAGGTCCGAAGATAGCCTTGGCAGATTCGGAGGAGATGAATTCATCATAATAATGAGAAAGTCAAACTATGAAGAAAGTCGCTCGCGTATGGAGAAAGTCTATTCACAGATGAAAGCGAATCCATTCGCTCCAAGAGACCTTCCAAAAGTGAGAATACCAGTTAGTTACAGTTTCGGTATTTCTACATGGGCAGAAGGGAAAAGTATTGATGATATTATAAGAGATAGTGATGAACGTATGTATGCTATGAAAAGAACTTACCACGGAGGTGCGCAAAAAAGTGAAAGTCTTCGTAACACGCCAGATTCCGCAAAAGGGTCTTGAAATGTTGAAAGCACGCTTTGAAGTGAAAATTGGTGCAAGCGATAGAAGCCTTTCAAAGCGGGAAATATATGAAGGAACAAAAGATGCTGACGCCTTAGTGTGTTTGCTCAGCGATGCTATTGACGAAAAAATCTTAAGCGGCGCAAAAAAGCTAAAAATAATAGCCAACTACGCGGTCGGCTATAACAACATCAACGTGGAATACGCTAAAGAGCACGGCATTTTCGTTACAAATACACCAGGTGTTTTGACTGAAACAACCGCAGATCTCACATGGGCTTTGATGCTCAGCGTGGCGCGAAGGATTGTTGAGGCTGACAAATTCACCCGTAGTGGGAAATTCAAAGGATGGGAACCGCAGTTGATGCTGGGTTCAAATATTTTTGGCAAAACCTTAGGAGTGATAGGAGCCGGCAGAATTGGTCGAGCTGTGATGAAACGCGCAATCGGGTTTGGCATGAGGGTAATTTACTATTCAAAGAGTAGGCTTCCTCTGGATATTGAAAGTAATTTGAATGCCGGTTATGTTTCACTGGAGAAATTGCTCAAAGAAGCCGATTTTGTTTCTCTCCATGTTCCCTTAACCAAAGATACCTACCACATGATAGGAGAAGATCAGCTTTCTTTGATGAAGCGAACAGCGTATTTGATAAACACCGCGCGTGGCCCCATTGTAGACGAGGAGGCTCTTGTCAAATTTCTAAAAGAAAAGAGAATAGCCGGGGCAGCTCTTGATGTCTTTGAGAATGAGCCTCTTTTGACCCCCGGTTTGATGGAACTTGACAACGTTGTTATCACACCCCACATAGGAAGCGCTTCTAAAGAAACACGCGAGAAGATGTCAGTAATCGTGGCTGAAAACGTAATCGTGGCGCTCGAAGGGAAAATTCCACCAAACTGTGTGAATTAGTCGATACTTGTATCCTGTAAAGCTATCTTTTTGATATTTCTAACTAAATATATAATTATCGCAATCACAACTGCTGTGGGGACGCCTATTCCCACAATGGGAACAAGAGCTTCGATTTTGACAAAATTCAGAAGGGATTCTCTGGAAAACATGTAATACTGTAGCGGCAGAATCGATGCAAACGCAAGAGCCATAACAATGCCTTCGATTGCGAAAATGTTTGCAGTGCTCATCACCTTGGAAGGATTACTCAAATCAACCCGATTTCTTTCTTTGATCATGACTTTCAAACCGAGCATCGCCGCGGCGCTGTAAAGAGTGAAAGCCACCGGAACCATCCAGAGAATCCTAAAAGGCAGATTAAAAGCAATTTTGAAAACAAGTACAACAGCAAGAAAGGCGCACGAAAATAACGTTGTGGGGACAATTATTTTCGGCAGTATCAACTGCAAACTTGTCACCGGAAAATTCAGCGGAACAGGCCAGGTTAAAAACTCCTGTTTCAAAAGAGTGGCTGAAAGAATCGATACGTAAAATGTGCTTATCAGAAGACAGAGAAAGACTGGCATGAGAAAGGACTTAGTTGAGAATCCCAATATGAAAGCAAAGGCAATTGGATATATGAACATAAACACGGCTTGCTCAATCCTTAAAAGAATTCTTGCGTCTTTCATATAAAAACCCTTCAAGAAAAGATTCTTCCTAATCTTTTGCGCTTTTGTTGTACTTACTTTCTCAGAAAACGTTCCGAGATCGAGGTTATTTGCCAGTTGCATGGAAACAACCCACAGAAGAGCGCTCGCCATTATCAGTAAAACAAGATACAGATACTCACCCTGCAAAACCATCACGGGCCATGAAAACACGTTCCATGCGCCTGTAAACAGTGAAACAACTTCTGTCAGTTTCTCAATGGATCCCAGGTTCACCCCTTCAAATGCGTATCTTGGCAAAAGCTGCGACGCGGCGAGGAATAGCACAATGGCTATTATGTAAACTATCATGCTAATTCTTCGCGCCAAGGATCGATTCATCCACTTTCCAAGAAAGATGGAAAGAATCAGCGAGATACACAGTACGAGCAAAATGACGAGCAAGGCGCTGATAACAGATAGCAGAAAATTTTTCCCTGTGGCTACAGCGTAAGTGGGTATCGTGAATAAATACATCACAACTGTTATAGACTGCACCATAAGTGTTAGAACCATTTGATAGAGAACAATCGCAGATTTCTTTACTGGTAGCGTCAGAAGCATCAGCACCTCTTCGTTCCTGAGAAATGATGTAACAAAGCTTGGAACAAAAGCTCCAAGAAAAAGAACTCCCGCCACAGTTGACCACATAGATACCAGGAAGGTAGCAAGATCTGTCCCTGCAATTTGAACATCTTTGAGAAGGTAAAAACTCCGCCCAAAGAGCAAGATCATAGGAATCCCAAAAGCAGTTGAGGCTATTATTGGCATTAAAGTGGCACTTACCTTCCCTCTTTTTCTTCTGGAATTAGTACGAGCAGCGCTTGAACCGGAAAGGCCATACTTCAAAAGGATCAAGAATTTTTTCACAACATCACAACTCCTTAATGATTTCTTCTATGTTTTCACCTTCTGAAGTCAGTTCCAAAAACACGTCCTCAAGAGACGCCTTTTTATCAGCAGTTTGCTCTCGAAGCTCATCTAAGGTACCTTCCGCTATTAGTTGGCCAAGGTGAATGATTCCTATCCGCTTGCACATCTTTTCGGCTATTTCCAGAACGTGCGTTGTCATGAACACTGTGCAGCCGTCTTCTATATACTTTTTGAGCAAAAGCTTTAATATTTTTGCTGACTTTGCATCTAATCCCACCGTGGGCTCATCTAAGAACACAACTTCCGGTTTCCTCATGAGAACACTTATGAGGTATAGTTTCTGTTTCATGCCATGTGACATGTCAGACACAATCTTTTCCAGATAGTCAACACCAAAGGCCGAGCACAGTTCATCTATTCTCGGGGAAAGCTGCCTTTTGTTGAGATCGTAGATATCACATATGAAGTCAAGAAATTCCTTTCCTTTAAGATATGGATATATCCTTGGTTCGTCAGGGACAACTCCTATTCTTTTCTTGATCTCTATTTCATGTGTTTCCATATCAAGACCCATTATCTTAACAGTGCCTTTGGTAGGCTTCAAAGAACCCGTGAGCATACGGATAGTTGTTGTTTTGCCAGCTCCGTTTGGACCCAGAAAGCCATATATTTCTCCTTTCTCCACAAACAAATTGACATTTGTAACAGCGTTAACCTCGCCGAATTTTTTGGTCAAGTTGCGCGCCTTAATCATCTTGAACTCCCCCTTTAAAGTAGCTTGGCGGCGAGATTCGCGAGTTCTGACCGTTCTCCCTTTACCAGCGTGATGTGGGCAACTTTCTCATTTCCGCTCATTCGTGCTGCTGCGTAAACGAGTCCGTTACTGCTTTTGTCAAGATAGGGCGTATCTATCTGATACGGATCTCCTATCAAAACAACTTTGGACCTTTCTCCCACACGTGTGAGTATAGTTTTCACCTCATGTGGCGTCAGGTTCTGAGCTTCATCAATAATTATGTACTGATCTGGAATAGACCTGCCTCTTATGAAACTGAGAGCCTCTATTTCCATAACATCTTTCTTCAAAAAGTCTTTGAGACTCATATTCACACGATCAAACAGAAATTCAAGGTTATCGAAAATCGGTTGCATCCAAGGTTTCAACTTTTCTTCAAGTGATCCAGGCAGGTAACCAACGTCTTTCCCAAGTGGAATCATTGGTCTTGTCACAATTATACGTCTGTACTTCGACTGCCGTACGGTTTTTTCAAGAGCACAGGCGAGAGATATCAATGTCTTACCCGTGCCCGCTATTCCAACAATTGTTACCATAGACATGTCATCATCGAGCAGAGCATCCATAGCATAGAGCTGTTCCGTGTTCAACGCGTTAATACCCCATATCGAAGACTTGTAATCCAAAAGAAGCCTTTTCAATTTTCCGTTGTTGACTTTGAAGTGTTCATTGCCGATTTTCACGTACTCGTTTTCGACAACTTCAAGTTGGCCCATGTCAAATTGTGATGGATCGGCGACAACATTTGTCAGATCTTTGTATCCGGGTGGTAACAAGTCTAAATCGGATCTATCTGTCAAATAATCCTGCGCAGGAATTCCCAAAGCCGACGCCTTGACTCTTAAGTTGATATCCTTGCTGACTAAAAACGTTGGAACTCTACTTTTTTGGGATATATCTAAGGTGTAAGTAAGAATCCAGTTATCCAGGTATTTTTCATAGAGGAAATCTGGTCCCCGAGGTTTTCTTTCCGTAATAACATGAACTCTAAGGGTGCCATTACCATTGATGGGCACTCCTTTAGATAACTGGCCCTTAGAGCGAAGCTTGTCGAATGCTCTAATTGCGTCACGAGCTGCTTTTCCCACTGAGCCCGAATGTGTCTTCAGCTTATCCAGTTCCTCGAGCACCGGAAGTGGAATTACTACGTTGTTGTCTTCAAAGGAATAGATTGAATTCGGATCGTGAATCAAGACATTCGTGTCAAGTACATAATTTTTTACCAATCTCGTCCCCTCCAAACTCGTATGAACTCTTTAACACGATCATGCCCGAGTGATCGCATCATTTTCAGGAATACCTTGCATGTGAGAACGGCATCGTCCAGTGCCCTGTGATTGGGTTCATCGAACCCATACCTGTGCGCGAGCCATGTCAAGCTCTTTGTTTCTCCAAAAAGAGTTTTTGAGATCTCGCTCGTATCGACATATGAGATACTCAAAGGAAATGTGCCGATTTCCTTTGCCTCCATATCGAGAAATGAGAGGTCAAAATCGCCATGATGCAAAACCAAGATCGATTTTCTCACATAACCAGCAATTGTTGGAAAGATCTCTTCCATTGTTGGCGCATCGCTTATTTGAGAGTTGCTGATCCCATGAACCTTTTCAGTAAGAGCTGGGATTCTCACTATCGGATTCACAAGGCTTTGGAAGGACCATCTGAGAAGCACCTTGCCTCTGTAAATTGGGACCATCGCAATTTCAATGATCCTGTCTCCGTTCATCGGATCAACACCTGTTGTCTCAGTATCCATAGCGCAGAAAATAGTGTTTTCCCACAATATCATCACCGCTTTTATTTGCCCTTCATGTCATCCTTCATGTGCAGATCGATTTGTGTAAAGGGTATTTCAATCCCATTTTCATCAAAGTTGTGCTTTATTCTCAGAGCCAACGCCTTTTGTGCCGCAAAATAGTTTTCCCTCTTTACCCAGTACAGAAGTTGAAAATCTATTGAGGAGTCACCAAAGCCAACAAAGGTCACGGAATTGCTGACTCCTTCTTTCTCCACCAAAGGCTCTTCCTCAAGAGATTTGCTGAGAAGTTCCAAAACCTTTTTCAAATCAGACGAATAAGAAACCCCTACTTTCATTGAAAGGCGTCTCACCGGTCCAGGCCAAAACTGAGTCACCTTTCCGTTCCATACCTGTCGATTAGGAATCAGCACCGATTTCCCATCAAAGGATCGCAAAGCCGTGTGATTCACCTGCACCGCGTTGACAACACCCGATGTTCCTTCAACATCCACGACATCTCCCTCTTTGAGTTTTCCAGTGATCAACACGAGAAAGCCTGATATCAGGTTTGTCAACGGATCTTGAAGCGCAAGACCTATTATTATTCCTGTGACACCAAACGCCGCCAAATAGGGCAACAAATCTATGTCCCATATCTGAAGAAGCACCATCACTGCTATAACAGCAATTATTAGGCCCAAAATAACCCGTATTGTGTTGGGCATTTTGAGCTCTCTTCCGAGTCTCCTGGCTGTCTTCTTCAGTGTACCGTAAAGCAGTCGATATATCCAGTAGGAAACGGCAATCGCAATTGCTGACTCAATTCCTTGAATCAAAATTGTCTTCCAATTCATGATACTCCCCCTCTCAAAACATCTGCACTCATCTAATACCTTATAATACAACAGGAGGGGATCATGCTGCAGGATGTCGCATCTAAGAAAATTTTCATCTTGTTTTCGAGCTTTATAAGAGAGATGAGCAATGTCAGAAATCCCGAAGATCTGATGAAAGCCCTTGTGAGAATCACAACAAAACTGGCAAATTGCGCCTGGGTAAGCGTCTGTGATCCGAATGGTAATGTAAAGTTTGCACAAGGAAATCGAGATAGCGAACTTTCAGAAGAACTCAAAAGCATGGTTCACTGGTCTACACAGAATCTCACTCCCTCATATTTGCCTGGAGAGCAGGGCACAATCTTCATCTATCCACTTTCCAAAGCAGAGAAGATCATCGGGGTAATGATCGGAGAGTCGCTGGGTGAACTACCGATAGAGTCGGCAGACACAATGAGAATCCTTGCATTTCTGAGCTCGACGGTTCTGGAGAATTTGGAATTGTATGTGGAGCTGGAAAGGCAGCACAACGCGGTTGAAGAGACGTTACGGTACATGCACGAGATACTCAACACGTTCTCTCAGATGATCGTTGCTGTTGGAAAGGATCTGAAACCCGTTTTTTCAAATATAAGGTATCTCGACCAGGCGAAGAACCCCTTGTTCGAAGAAGAGGTGAAGAAGATAGTCCAAAAAGTGTTTGAAACGGGAACAAGGCAGATTCAGGAATTAGAAATGAACGGTAATTTTTATTCCATAGTGGGAGAAAAGTTGGAGTACGAAGGTGAGCATCAGGTACTTGTGACATTGGCTGATATAACCAATACCAAAGAGCTCGAAAGACTCAAAAACATTGACAAGATGAAAACAGAATTCGTTGCCAATGTTTCTCACGAATTAAGGACACCGCTTTCAGCAATAAAAGCGTACTCAGAGACATTGATCTCAAGCATAGACGATCTTGATAATGCAACAATGGTTGATTTTCTCAAAACGATTTACAACGAAAGCCTGCATCTTGAAAGGCTTTTAGAGGAATTGCTGGATTTTTCGAGAATAGAACAGCACATGCTTAAACTGGAAAGGACAACTTTTGATATGATGGACCTTGTCAGAGATGTTGTTCACTCCATGCAAGAGTTTGCAAAAAGTCGCGGCGCGGAACTTCTGGTAGAGCAAGAAACCCAGGATACGCTCATCACCGCGGATCAAAGGCGTATTCGACAGGTTCTCATAAATCTTGTCAGCAATGGGATAAAATACTGTAAAAAGGATAACTCGGAAAAATATGTCAAAGTCATTGTACAGAGTTCAGAAGACTTTCTTACTGTAGTTGTAGAAGACAACGGGGTGGGAATACCAAAGCAGATTCAGGAAAAAGTGTTTGAGAAGTTCTTTCGTGGTGGTTCCTCGCTAAATTACGAGATCGAAGGCACTGGCCTTGGTTTAACAATCGCAAAGGAAATCGTGGAATTGCACGGCGGACAAATTCGTCTCGAGAGTGAAGAGCAAAAGGGAAGCAGGTTTTTTGTTGACTTTCCTAGAGGAGCAGACAAGCATGAAGCTTGAAGACATCATTTCCAGAGTGGAAGATTTGCCAACACCCGATCCGGTCGTGAACAAAATTATATCGACAGCTTCAGATCCTGAAGCATCGGCAAAGGATCTTGCCAATGTTGTAAAACTCGATCCGAGCCTCGCTTCAAGAATTCTGCGTCTGGTCAATTCGGCGTATTATAGTCTTCCACGGAAGATCACTCTTATCAATGAGGCGGTTATGATTCTTGGCTTTAGAACTGTCAGAAATATGGCACTGAGTGTTTTCACATATGATTCCATATTGTCACGAAAACACAGAAAGCATTTGGATTATTTCCAGTTGTGGAAGCATTTTGTTGGAGTGGCTGTTGGCAGCGAACTTCTTGCCCAGATGACGGGATATCCAAACAAGGAAGAGCTTTTCATTGCAGGCTTACTTCACGATATGGGTAAGATTGCTTTAGATTATGTGTTTCCCGAGGTTTTCGAAGCTGCTGTAAAGCTGACTTCAAGTTTGAAGATTTCTTTTTGTAAGGCAGAAGAGAAACTGCAAATTCCCGAACACGCGGCGGTCGGTATGAAGCTGCTGCAAAGCTGGAATCTACCGGAAGTCATATTCCTCACGTGTGGTGGTCATCACTCACCAGAAGATTTTTCTGAATCGCTTTATTCAGATGTGATATCTATGGTGCACATCGCGGATTTTCTTATCAATTTGCTGAAGTACGGCGATTCTTTCTCGTACGAAAAACCAGTAGTAGAACCATTTGCACTGAATACATTGGGTATAAGACCAAAATTCCTGGTAAGATATTCCGAAAGGTTGAAAGAAAAACTATCCACTGTTCAGGATTTCCTGAATATAGGACAGGAGGCAGTGAAATGAGGCCCGATTACAGGAAAGCGATGCTGGAATCCGAAATCATTAGACTTCTCACAGAAGCCCTTAGAAGGGCAAAAGAACCTGTTATTCAAAACGAAATAATAACATTCTCGAGGGCAGAACTTTCAAAAGACAAGCGCTTTGTTGATGTGTATGTGAGTGTCATGGGAGATTCGGAGCACCGGAAGCAGATTGTAGACGATCTTGAGAAAACAAAGGGGTACTTTCGAACTTACTTGGCAAAGAACCTGGATCTCTACACCGCGCCAAACATTCGCTTCAAAGAAGATCCAGGAATAGAGGCGAGTGTCAGGATTCAAGAACTGCTAAACAAAATGAAGAAGGATAACTGAGGTGCAGTCTTTGTGTACAGAGGATTGCTGATCGCCGACAAACCAAAGGGACCCACTTCTCATGATGTAGTGGAGGAGCTCAGAAAAAAGCTGAAAATCCGAAAGATTGGTCACGCTGGAACTCTTGATCCCTTTGCCACTGGAGTCCTTATAATTGGAGTGGGAAATGCAACAAGATTGTTAGAATACATGAAAGACCTCAGAAAGACTTACAGAGTTAAGATGAAGCTTGGTATCATAACTGACACGTTTGATATCACCGGTAATGTGGTTGAAAAAAGAAGCTGCGCAGTCAGCGAACTTGAAATCATCGACACTGTGCTGTCGTTTGTTGGAAGCTATAGGCAGGTGCCCCCTGCTTATTCAGCGCGCAAATACAAAGGAGAGCGGCTTTACAAGCTCGCAAGAGCTGGAAAGATAATCAGACTTCCACCGCGACAAGTCACTATTCACGGTGTGGAAGATATCGAAGTCAACGGTGACGAAGTCTCCTTCACCGTTGAGACCTCGTCGGGCACGTATATCAGATCTCTATGCGCTGACATCGGCTACAAATTGGGTTGTGGCGCGACGGCTATTGAACTTAGGAGGACAGCGGTCGGTAGATTCACCGATGATCAGGCGGTGGATATCTTCGATTCATCCACCGAGAAAATTATCTCGTCTTTGATAGACATCTCTAAAGCGCTGGACTTTCCCAAGGTTTCCATAAAGAGCGAAGCCAAAAAAAGAGTGCTCAACGGAAGACCTGTGTTTGTTTCAGATGTTGTCGAATATGAAAGATTTTCCAAATCTGAGCTCGTGCAGGTTTTTGTTGAGGAAAATCTTGTGATGATAGCAAGGGCGCAAAGAAGCTCGAAATTTTTGAGAACGCTTGTCAAGCACAATAAAAACGAGGTTGTATTCAAACCAGAAAAAGTCTTCAAAGATTAGGAGTTGAACAAATGAGACGCTCGTGTGCAACAATTGGGGTCTTTGATGGAGTACACATTGGCCATCAAAAAATCTTATCAATAATAAAAGAAAAGGCGAAAGAGCTCGCAGCTAGCTCATTGGCGTTTATTATAAATTATCCAATGGAATATTACAAAGGAAGTTTCACGGGTCTTTTGACATCACCCGCCGTTAGAAGTGAACTCCTGTCTGAATACGTCGATGAGATAAGGTTTCTCGATCTTTTGGAGATACGCACACTGACACCCGAAAAGTTCTTTCAAGAATACATTTTAAAGTCCGGTGTCGTGCTCATTGCGGTTGGGGAGGACTTCAGGTTTGGCAAGAACGCTTCAGGAAGTGTTGCTACACTGTCCAAATTGTGTCAGAAAAACGGTGTCGCCTTTCAATGCATACCCGATGTCGTCGACAGCTCAGGCAAGAGAATAAGTAGCACAAGAATCAGATCTCTTTTAAAAGCTGGAAGAGTTCACAAAGCCGTTGAACTGCTTGGACATCCTTTCGCTATTGACGCTGTCACAAAAAGAGTCGATGTTGTAGAACAAGGGATTTCTATTTCTCTTGAGATAGATCCAGACCTTGTGAAGCTTCCTGCTGGAACTTATGAAATCGAGATGCCCTGGAGAAGCTCTATCTTGTCTGGGAATCTCTTTGTGGAGGAAGAAATTAGAATTACAGTACCCCTTTTCAAACCGGTTTCATTGGGAAGCCTGTTGTATTTCCATGTCAAAGGGGAAGTGAATGTCGATATGAAAGCCACTTTACCAAGGGAGGAGCTCTAAATGCGCGTGGGTGTTATCACAGGTATGCACAGCTCGACACCATACGAGTTTTCAGTTCGTCTGGATCAAGAAAACAAATCACCCGGCTATATGCTTCAAATAGATGATGTTGTGAAAGTCTCATTTCACTACAACCCTTACGGCAAGATAATATACTACGGAATTGTCACAGAGATTGAAGCGAAGTGGGATAATGGGCCTCTCAGTGGTTATGAAGAAGACGTTGCGCTGAAAGGTTTGAAACCAGCTTTTAAGATATTCACAGCCAGTTGTATGACAACCCGGATGCTCATTGAAAAAGACGGCACGCTTATCCCCGATGCCCCTGAGGTTCCACCTCCTCCGGGTACACCTGTGGAGCTCGCCACACGCGATGAAGTTAATGTAGCACTCTCCTTTGATACTCTGCTGGAGAACAACCTTGCTGTCCCGGTTGGGGTGTTTCGAAATGGGAAGCCGGCGTACGTTGATGTCAGATATATTCTTGGAGAGAATGGAGCCCATATAAACATTTCTGGTCAGTCTGGTGTCGCAGCTAAGACTTCCTACGCCACATTCTTGATGAAATCATTACTCGACACAGGAGCAAGACTGGCTGAAAAGAATGAGCTTATGGCAAGCCTCGCTCGGTCAAGATTTCTGATTTTCAATGTCAAGGGTGAAGGGCTGATGTTTCTTGATAAATGGTCAAGAGAATGGAAATCACTCGATGGAACTGAGAAATCTCGGCAATGGCGAGATATTTACAGCAAGACTCATGTTAAAGCCGAACCCTTTCCCAAGGTGAGTTTCTGCGTTCCGCGCAAGTCGCCACGTTCCAGCGAAGCTTGGGTGAATAAACGTGTTGGCGAAGTGTCTGTGTACGGTTGGAACACAGTAGAGATTTTCAAACTTGGCCTTTTCGAACTCATGTTCGATCCCAGTGAACTTGAGAACAATCAGAACTTGCAACTGGCAACGAGCACCATCACAGAGCATTTCTTGCAGAAGCTCGAAATTGTTCACAATGAAGCTTTAAAGTATTGTTCTATACACAAATGTAAACCGTCGACTGATGAACCCGACGTAATTCTTGAAGAAGCTATAAAAAATGGCTTTGATCTCTCCCTCTGGGGAATTCCTGAAACGCTTTCAAAACTCATAAAGGAGCTTTCAGACGAAGAGAGCGAGCTTCGAAGAACACTTCTCGGACAGCTTGGCAAGGGAACGATTTCCGCCGTTGTCAGACGTTTGAAATCTGTCGAAAAGATAGGCATGAACTTAGTTTGGACGCAGTCGAATTTCCTAGGCGCTGAGCTTGGCACAAGTTCTCCTGGCAGAATACCGTGGGATAATCCAGGCCAGGTAACGGTCATAGACATATCGAAACTTCGCTCCAGAGTTCAGTCATTTGTCGTAGGAGCCGTTTTAGCTGAAGTTATGAAGAGCAGGGAAGAGAAGCCGGCACATGACCCCGTCTTTGTGTTTCTCGATGAATTGAACAAATACGCTCCTCGTCATGGTGGAGGCCCACTTGGCAATATTTTCAGAGACATAGCTGAGCGAGGTAGATCGTTCAGGGTAATTCTCATGGGAGCGGAGCAAACAGCATCCGAAGTTGATTATCGCGTGATAACACAGTCTTCAACAGTTGTTGTTGGTCGTCAAAAAGGAGCCGAGCTGGAAAGATCTGAGTACTCTCACCTAACTTCTGAACAAAAACAGAGAGCCTCTTTACTCCAGCAGGGTGAAGTAATGATAGACCAGCCTTTCATGAGAAGCGCAATCACTGTCAAATTCCCTCTACCGGCGTGGTGTACTCGAGAGGGAGATGAATACGAGATGAGTCGGGAAGATTTCGAAAAATCCTTAGAAAAATTCTACGGAGATTGATAA
>Ga0180298_1000223_pt1 | contig 13289 bp, 16 predicted proteins | sample GuaBasSediGuay13_FD_121800 | JGI IMG/M metagenome (GOLD analysis project Ga0180298, IMG submission 121800) | Subseafloor sediment microbial communities from Guaymas Basin, Gulf of California, Mexico - Guay13, Core 4488-10 , 4-6 cm | ecosystem: Environmental > Aquatic > Marine > Hydrothermal...
CTAGCAACTTGTCGATGGGCAATCTCGTGGAAAACAAAGGCTGTAAAGATGCCTAAAGCTACATAGGGGATTGCAGTTAATTCAAAACTGGAAAAAACGAGTGTAAGGACAATAAAAGATATGGCTAGATCTTCAAGTTCTTGCTTTTTAAAGCCCATAGACATTCTTTATCTACCTCTAATTTCAATCTTCTTTCCTAAGACTAGCTCTGCAGCCCTTACAGCACTCCCACCGCTCCCTACTGCTATCTTAACTTGGTCTTTTGGAACATAGACAATCACTTTATCTCCTTCATATTCGATCTCAAGTATGTCTACCTTAAGCATGCGTTTTAGTTCTTCCCTCATCTTCAACCCCGTTGGAAATTGGAGGATGCAATTATAAAGTTTAGCACTAATCGAAGTCCCATATTGTCCTTCCTTTGTAAAACATCATTACGTAGCCACAGCTCTCACAGATTGCGATTTTCACTTTATGAGCTGTGAAGCCCCATTTGCTATCCAATTTCCCGTCTTCAAATTTAAAACTGGTCCCTCCACAAAGCGGACATGTAAGTTGTCTTCTTTCCATAAAATCACCATTATAAGTTTGTTTTGGACTTAATAAATCTTTGCTCTTTGTAAGAGTTTAAACTTCTTTCTATTCCTTTTTCATGACCCAGTCCAACCACGGCAATGACTTTTGGTTTTTTAAGTCCCATTCTTTTTAATTCATCAACGATTTTTTTGAGATTTCTTGCCATAATCTCATTTCGCTCTTCTACTAGAACTTTAAAGAGGTAAGGATATCTAGTTTTGAAACGTTGCATCATTATTTTGTAATTTCCCATAATATCTTCTGAGTTTTCTTCTCCACTGGGAGCTATAGGAAGAAACACTAAAGCACTTTCAAGAAATAGAAACAGTTTTTCCCTAAAAGGCGCTTTCAGAAGTTTTTCCATAATAACCCTAATGTCTTCGTCGATTAGATAAAGGGGGACACCGAGAAGTCCAGACATATAAATAGCTTCTTTCATTTCTTCCCCAGGTTTCATGCCGAACTCTTCTCCAATTTTCTCCTCCACCTTCATTAGAATATATGTCAGAAGTGCACTCCTCCCAAGTTTTAATGCCTCTTGGAAGGTGAGTTTTCTAGGAGATTGAATGGCATAAAAACGTTGTTGGTCTAATTCAATAGCTATTGCATCGGGCCTTTCTTTTAGGATCATTTCCCTTACTTCTTTCCTACTTTTTGGTGAAACATGCATTGTACCTATGATTTTAACGTAGCGAAGATAACTCATACTTCTCACCAAGCCTAACAACATCAAAATCTTGAGGAATTATAAACTTATACTCACATATCTCATTTGCCTCTTGGAGATATTCCTCGTACTTGTACCTTGGTGCTCTGTGGAAAAGTGCCAAAAGCTTGACTTTGGCTCTTTTTGCAGTCTCACAAGCTTCCTCCACCGTGGAATGATAACTATCTCCCTTGTCTTCTCTGCTTAAATATGTCGCCTCGTGGATCAACAAATCAGCTCTCTCCGAAAAGAGCTTTACTCTTTCACACTGCTCGGTATCACCCGTGTATACGATCTTCACACCTTTCTTTGGTTTTCCGGTAACATCTTCTAGATATATCAATTTTCCATTGATTTCTATTTTTCCTTTAATTTCGAGCTCTTTCATCCAAGGGCCAGGTTTCAATCCAAGTTCTCTGATTTTTTTGACATCAAAATTCCCTCGTTTGTCCTTTTCCTTGAAAACATAGCCTAAGGCCGGGATACCGTGGTCTACTTTGAAGCTCCATATTTCATAGTCTTTGAACTTCAGTCTTGTTTCTCCAAGCTCGTGAACATGGATTTCAAAACTTGGTCTAAAAAAGCCACTCTTAAGATAGTTCTGAATGAACTCGAAGGCATATTTGGGCCCGTAGATGTGGAGTGGACATTCTCGCTTCCAAAGAGTCATCGTTTGGATAAGGCTCATTAATCCTAAATAGTGATCGCCATGAAAATGAGTTATAAAAATTTTTTCTATCTTCATTGGGCTCAATTTTGCTGTATTTAACTGTCTTAGTGTACCTTCCCCAATATCCCACAGAATTATCTCGCCTCCATACTTTAAGGCTATGGCTGGGACGTTTCTCTCTTTGGTTGGCATAATGCCCCCAGTTCCAAGGAAGATTACTTCAAGCATGATCTAAAATCTACATGACAATTTAAAAGGTATTTCCTCTGTGGATTATTTCTTCTTTTCGTGTACCCACAGAATAACACTGAGCATTAGCGCCAAGATTGAAATGCCAATGGTAATATTAGCTTTTCTATTATCGGGAGGGACTACGTAATAATCTGGATTTTTATGAACAGAGGTATCAAGGCTTATTAAAGAGACTGTATTCCCAAAGTACCAGAATCCAACTGGAGAGTTTACTTTTTCCTCAAATGTGCTTTTATCGTCAATCCGGACTACCAAGGTTCGCTCTCCATTGGGAATTCTTATCAAGGACAATCGCAAGTGATGAATTCTTCTTTGCGAAAATGTAAAGCATTCCTTCTTTTTACCGTAATACAGCGTATGCAGCTCAATACATATATTGTTGTCCTTTACGAATATTCTTGATGTTTTTTCATTGCCAAAATCGAAAACCAATATATCTCCTTCATCAGCCAGCTCAAACCATGCGTCGATGTGACCAGTGTCCCATAACTCCCCTCCAAACGGGAAGTCAAAGTATGTGCGGTTCTTCCGATTTATGAGAAGATCTTCATTTATCGGCTTTCTTTCATTGATATAGTAAGCTACTGCAATTGTGGAAGCGTTGGGCGGAAGATTTAGATGGAGAGCTACTTCCCCGCTGATATTTCCTCCTGGAATCCATATCCACCAATCCTTTACTGGAACTGTGAAATTTTTGCTTCCATTTTCCCATCTTAACGTGCCTGAAACTTCTTTCCCGCTATACTCATAAAGAAACGCATCGATTCCCAAGAGCTTCCCTGAATCATTGAAAACTAGCTCCAATGGAGGAGTTCTAGTTCTCCCCCATTTTTCTTGATATTCAACTACTTCTCCAGTTTTGAAGGTGAGAGATGTTAGCCTTTCTAAATCCAGTGTTGCATAAAGTCCATATCCCTGCGGGGTCACTTCGCAGGAGAAGTTTGGAAAGAGGTAAATGGTAAACTGATCATAAAGTTCCAGCGGAACTCTTACATGCAAGTTTTTTCCAAGCCATTTAATTTTTGCTGAGCCTTCTCTAACAACTTCTCTATATTGATAAACCACATAACGGGCCGATGCGTTGCAGGATCCATTTGTGGTGAAGACAAAATCAACCCACTCAGCCTCATAGCTCGGATGAATTACCACATAAAGAGGATTACTGAAGTTTCCATCAAGAAGTTTTGCGCGATCAAGCGCCTCTGCTGGGGGGACATGAATGAGAATAATGATAAGAAGCAAAAATATTCCCATTTTATGGGGCTTTATTTTTGGAGTTTTCATAATATCCCTGTTTGTTTTTACTTTAATTTCTTTTAAAAATTTTCTCTCTTGCGAGATACTATCAGGATAACTTTGGCATTGTCCCGAAACTGTTCAGTAAATAATGGTTTAGCCTTCACGCTTTCTTCATATCTGCGGAATAAGGGAACAAATGCGAATCTTTACCTCCTCATTTTAATTCCTATTATAAGCGCAATCAAGACCGCTATGGCGAGAATAAATCCTCCATACGTTTCTTTCCTTGTGTAAAAAGTTTCTGATGGGTCTCCTTCAACGCCATAAAAGGTAACGTTGTATACGAATACATGAGAACATGGAGCGCCTAGAGATGCTAAATAAAGGGGATGTTGAACTTGGACAGTTTTTTCAAACGCGATTCCATTTTTAAATAGTTTGACAGACAAATTACCCTCTTGTAGCTTTAATTTTACGTTGTAAATCCCGGAAGAAATATTAGCTGAGCAATAGCTGGTGCAGTAATCCTCAGCTAGGCATATTCTCCCATCATGTATGTTCAATATAGGACAGAATTCACTTTTCCATCCGTTCACGAGATCAACATCGCTACCATCGTGGAGGAATGTGAAGTTCAGCTCAAATTCTCTCCAGTAGGTTTTGTTTGCAAACTCTAATGCACCGACCTTTGGTTCTTCCACAGAACACGAACTGGATGGTATAAGAAGTAAAGGAAGCTCATTTGGCTTAATTTTTGATGTTATAAACGTAAATTCTTTTACCATGACTTCGCATTCCCTAACTTTTAGGCTGATGTCAAGAACATAAGGTCCGCGGTCCAGATCATGGTGATGTGAATATAAATCTGGCATGAAAATTGGCAGATAAGAAACCCCGTCCATTCTTCCCGAGGTCCCATAGGACATATAAAAGGACTCTCCTTTTTTGTCCCTTAGCTTGATGTCACTGCTCAATGTACAGTTTCCTATTCCAGAAAGAAGTATACCTGCCCAATATAGGTATTCGGTCGTGTTTAACTCGTATCCCCTCCATTCGAAGGTTGTACTGCCGACATCTGCCCATGCGAAGGTGGGATCTCTTATCACGGTGTAAACATCTGAGGAGAAGTTGAATGTATAGGCAGAGGCAAATGGGGCAAGGAATAAGAGGGTCAGCAACGCGACATTTTTCATACTTCCCCCCCAATGACAGTTATCTAAATTACTATTGACAATTATATTTTAAAAAGCTTATGCGTAAGGTTAAAATGTTATCTTGCCTAAATTTTTTGAGGTGCGGTAAATGGAGGAAATCCTTAAAGCAATTCAGGAGAAAGACTGCAAAAGATTGGCAAGTTTGCTCTATTACAAGGTTGACGAGCTGAGTGAAGAGGACTTACAGGAGGTTCTTGAAAAGGCCGAAAAACTGGCCCCTGAGTGTAAAGACTATGAGCTGTATAAACTTGTGGTGTATTACTTTCTTGAATTCTTAAACATCGACAAGATTGAAGAATTTGAGAAACTTGTGGAAGCGGTAGGGAGTTTTGAGGCCAAATATCATCTTGCTGATTTGTATTATCTGTTAGGAGAACTTGAAAAGTCGCTTGATTTGTATAGGGAATTGCTTGAAGAAGAGACTGAAAAAGGAAACCTTGAAAATATTGCAAAAATCTACTACAACATGGGGCTCATTCACGAGGAGCTTTTGGAATATGAGAAAGCTTTAGAACTTATGAACAAGGCTGAAAAAGTTCTTGATGATCTTGGAAAAGAAGAAAATGTCGCTCAGATTAGGATACACAAGGCATACATCACGTTTGAAATGGGAGAAATCTCAAAAGCAAAGGCCCAATTAGCTAGAATACTTCCTCAAGTGCTTGGTAACAATCATTTGAGGGCCCAAATACACTTGGTTTTTGAAGAGATATTCGAGGATAAAGAAAGTTATGAGGCAGCATTACATGAGTGTCTTTATGCAATGTTACATGCAAGGAACACGGAATATTTCGATGTAGCGTTTGACTCGCTGATTGATGTTTTATGGCAGATGATGATGGAAGATCAGTTTGAGGTGGTTTACAACAACATGGACATGTTTACGAATGCATTTGAGGATATGAGGGAGTTCTTTGAGGGTGTAAAAGCAGTGGCTCTATATAAGGATGGAAAAATAGGAAGAGAGGAAGTGAGCGAATACATCACTAAGATCGATGATAGAAGGCTTTTGGATCTTCTTGAGTTCTTGAGCGAGGCAGAACTTTGATTTTCTTGCTTTTTAGGTGGTCTTTATGGAAGTCAGAGTGGCAAGACTTGAAGACTGCAAAGGCATAGTCCGGGTTCACTGCTCTGGGGTTGAGAGATGGATAAAGAAAAGCGAGGGTAAAGAGGCCAGTTATGAGGAGCTTAATATAGAAGAGCGCTATCTTCATGGCGGCCCGTGGATGAGCATCGAAACCTGTGCAGTTCATCTAAGCAATCTTCTCTTAGAGGGCCAATTTCCAATTGTAGCGGAAGAAAACGGGGAGGTAATAGGGAATGCGGAAGTTTTGATAAGCGAGGAGCCCATAAAGGGGAAGATTAAGAGAATTGCCCATATAGATGTGCTTGAGGTGCATAAAAACTTTAGAGGTAACGGAGTGGGAAGGACTGTTGTTAAGTTTATCGAAGAGCTAGCCCCCAAGAAGGGCTGTGAGCTAATTACCGTAACACCCGAAAAATCAGCAATCGGCTTCTATGAAAAATTGGGGATAAGAGATATCCTTCACGATGCCAGCTTTGTGGAGTTTGATCTAAGCTCTTTCCCACGCATGGAAACTAGACTGAAGGTCTTTGAATTTTCTTGGGAGGACGTTAAAGGCTTGGAGATGATCGCAGGGAAGTTTCAGAGCTCATACCATCACTGGTTTGTGGCGTTTAAAGATGGAATAGCCGGAATAGATGACAGAGTTTACTTCGAAAGTGGAAAGATTGGGGACTCTTATTATGTTCTCGAAGAGGTCTATTATAGGGGGTCTACTGTCACGGGCTATCTTTGGGGCAGGAAAGAAGATTTCCCTCTTTTGCTCAGCAGAGCAGGGGGACTTGGCTTCAAAAAGCTCCGTACGATAATTGAAAAAGATCTTGTGGAAAAATTCAAGCCCAAGGTACTTGACAGCGTTATTATACTCGCGAAAGGCCTTTAATCTTTTTTAAATCACTTTTTGCGTTTATATTGAAAAGACTCTCTTGCCATTCCAATGGTAGGGACTCTATTTTTATGTAACAAGGGCTTGAGGCCCTTATTGCTTTCCCAAGCATATATTCGCCTTTTTCTATTTGTCTTTTAATCATTTCCAAAAAATCTTGGGAATAAGCGGCGTGAAGGGGTTCAAGATATCCATTTTTCCATTTTGGCACACATACCAGAGCGTTAGACTCATGAAATTTTTCTACAATCCAATCAACGAATTTGGGGTTTACGAGGGGCATGTCACCCGCAACTACAAAAACATCTGCAAAGTTGGATATGGCAGTATAAACTCCCCCTATTGGGCCTATTTTGAGTTTATCAACAACAACACTAAAACCAAGCTTTTCAAAGCTTTTCATTTTTTCTTTAGAGGTTACTATGGCAATTTCTTCTATCTTTTTGGCGTTTAACAGTCTCTCTATTGTGTGAAGTATCAGGGGTTTTCCATTAATTTTATAGAGGAGTTTTTCTCCTCCAAAACGGCTTGATTTGCCTCCAGCTAGGACTACACCTATCATATTACTTTCACCATTCTCTCAGCCCAAGGAGATATTCTAACTTTTATATACCCCCTGAGTTTTTCATCAACTTCTCTGTCCCCGGTATAAACTCTTATTGGCCTTCTAACCTTGGTTGGACTAGCCACTACTGTAATATTCTCCTTAGGAATGTGGCTTAAAATTTTTGGAGAAAACTGCTGGTTCCCCCTGCCAAAGAGAAAGTTAAGGCCCCCTACAATGGTCACTATTATTTTTGGGGGTTTATCAATGTATTTAAGCAAATCCTTTTCTTGAGCATCTTTTACTAGCAGTTTCACTTTTCCATCTTTGATTTCAACTATGTCAACTCCTAAAAGTGTTCCATTGATTCCAAGCTTGTCTTTTATCTTTTTTATTGTAGAACCCGCTCCTAGGAAATAGATTCCATCCTCAAGCTCCTCCACCAGAGTATTGGCTATGGCCTCAAGCTCTTCCTCCTCGTCAAGTGGAGTGGCCTCTTTGGCACCTTGTATAAGTGTTTCAACATAAGGTACAAGGCATTTTCCGTAGAGTTGGGCCTTTACTTCATCATGCCTGTATGCATTCTCATCCAAGTCAAGAATTTCCTTCTCAATTAGTTTTGCATTTCCTTTTGTGAATTCAACTAAAAGCCTTGCTGCATCCTCTGGAGATGTAGCGAAAACTCCTGAAAACATCTTGACACCAGTTGGAATTCCTAATATTGGGTTTTCTTCATCTATTGCTTCATAAATGTCTCTTGCGGTTCCATCTCCGCCTGCGAATACAATTATATCAACATCTTTGCTCATGAACTTTGCGAGTGTTTTTGTGTCTTCTTTGTTGGTGTCCGGGATTTTAACACCTAAAATTTCCTTTTCTCCAATTTTTCTATGCTTGATGACGCGATATGGAAATTCAAACTCTTTGAGGGCGTCTTCCCCTAATCCATTGGGACCTGTGAAAAACCTGATACTTACATCATAATGGGAGAGTTCTTTCAGAAAAAGCTTCGTAAACTCGATTGCCATTGGTTCAGCGCCTCTCCGTATAGCTTCTTCCACTACTCCGTCAGTTCCTTTTAAAGCCACTCTTCCCCCCATACCAGCTATTGGGTTTACTATTAATCCAGCTTTCATTTTCATCCCTCTTTTACTTCATGTGCATTTAAATTAAACTTAACGCATGTATTTCCTTGCAAAAACCGTCAGGAAAACTGCCCACATAAACATCCCGAAGAGAGCTTCAAGGGAAGCGAACACTCTTCCAATTCCAATGGGATGTAAATCTCCATAGCCTAGAGTTGTTGCTGTTACCACGCTAAAGTATTCATAATCTAAGAAGCTCTCTAAAGGAACACCAAAACTTGTTACACTTCTGGTAATATAGAAAATCGTAGGAAAGGCAAAATTAACCATAGCTATCCAGATCAAGATTGGTCTTTTCCAATCTGTTCCGTATTTGCATGTTAAATCTGCAAAAAACCATTCAAAGAGGCCTTCTAAAAGGTGTATGTAGTGTTTTATTTTGGTTTTGGCCTTTCTAAAAGGAAAAGAGGGTAATTTTACACTAATCCCGAGTTTAGGCAAATAAGTCATATACCTTCCCATTTTTTGTTTCCTCCGTGCGAGCATTTCTAAATAGTGGTACTCGTCTGCTTTCTCTTTATCTCCACTTTTTTCCCATGTGATTCTTGCTAATCTGTAGAAAAACTCTTCCATTGTAGGATTATTAAAGTCACACTCTTCAAGGATCACAAATCCTTTTACACTTAATTCTGCTGGGAGATTTGGAAGCACAGTTAAGTTCCATGTCGTATCTCCGTAAAAGGTACTCCCCCTGAACACTAGGTTGTTGTGAATGAGTGTGTGTATGAACTCGGGGACCTTTAGCCTTCCGCCTCTAATCTCAACATGACCTAGAACTTCAAGATTCTCAAATTGAAGGGTTCCACTAAAGTTTCTAATAAAAATTCTTACTTGTCGCTTGAATCTTGGATTTGGATCAAACTCTATATTTTTTATGAGAAGTATTTTTGCTTTTACGTGCTTTTTCGATATCCTGGAGGGATTTACTCCATATTCATCTAAAATCTCTTTAAGCAGAGGATAACGGGAGTTTATCCCTATTCTTCTAACTCTTTTAAGATCAGAGAGTTCTATTCTTCCATGAATGCTTTCTTTTTCTCCATACTCCTCTTCGCCTTTTATTCTCCTCTCGGACTGCTGCACAGAATTCATCATCAGATACCTAACTGCACTGTTTTTTATGGAGATTGAATTTTCGAATTCAATGTTGAGGGCATTAAATCCATAAAGGGTTGAATTTTTTATCCATATTGTTCCTATGGATGAGCTTACTAATATAACTCTCCCAATTTCAGAATTGAAGAGAGATAAACCCTTTAAATCAGAATTCTCGACAATAAGGGTTCTTATCTTTGAGTTCTTCAATACAAGAGGATTTTTAATTGTCATATTTGAGATCTTGGCTTCATACAATTGAATACCTTCAAAATACCGGATCCCTCTTTCTAGTTTTCTTTCAAATGCTCTCTTTTTAATCTCTTTTAATCTTTCTCCATAAAGTAATTCTCCTTCATCAAGGGGGACATGGAGTGAGCAATACTTTGAGCCAGCTAGAGCTTTTGTTTTACACTTCTCACCATTTTCAAAAATGTATTCACACATTCATATCACCAATATTATTCTTTAACAATCATGATATCGTCTAAACTGTTTAACTTTGCTTTTTTTGCGGACTTCTCGATTTTTGTTGGAATATCTCGAATGGGCCTTAATATTATCGACTCGACTTGTGAGAATCCAAGTTTTTTCCTGGCATAAGCTCGATGGTGCCCGTCTAAAATGTAATATTCCCCCTTGTGCTCCAAAACAATTACTGGAGCATCATATCCATGCACTATCTCTTGAAGTACCACTAGTAGTTTTTTCTCGCTCAATTGCCACTGAGTGGGGATTAGAACATCAGTAGGTAAGTATTTATGTTCTGACTCAAAAGGTATTCCATAAATAATCTCATTTTCTTTTTTTATTCGCTCAGCCCTCTTAAATGCTTCTTCTCTTGTTATGAGTCTAATCACCTTTAACTCCCCTAACAACTATAAAGGCCCCAAAGTTCTTTAGCTTATCGCTAAACTTTTCATCAAGCCTTTCGCTAATATTAACAAAGGGGAAAAAAGAAGGGAGATAAATAATGCCTCTGCTTTTAGTCTCTTTAAAACCTGCATTTTTCATGAGGTTTTCAAGCTCTTTTGGAGTATAGAATCTTGCATATCTGTAAGCAGTTTCAACAAAAAGGGTTTTCATACGTTTAAAGATAAACCACATGCTTTTACCATTCATGGTGCCTATTACAGCTTCTCCTCTGGGTTTCAAGACTCTATAAACCTCACTCAACACTTTTTCTGGTTCGTGTATGAACTCAAGCATTGTCACGCTTAATACCAGATCGAAGGTGTTATCTTCAAATGGGAGCGAATATGCATTTGCTTTGATGAATTTAGCATTGGGGAGCTTCTTCTGTGCGATCTTTAACATTCTTCTGCTTATATCCACCCCAACAACTTGGAATCCCCTTTTATAGAGTTCCAATGTATAGTTCCCTGTTCCACATCCGAGATCAAGAGCATCCCCATGTTTAGTTTTTATCATGGAAAACACTAATTTTTTCTCTGTTCTGTCCACGTATGCTCCTACTTTAGTTTTATACCACTCATCATATCGGTGGGCTATCTTATCAAAGTACTCTGCCATGGGACACTTCTCCTATCAGGTTTGTCGAGCTGACCTCCTCCCCGTCCTGAAGGGCGGGGCTTTCACGAGGCAATATTTATCAAATTTTGTATTTTATTCGAATTCTTCCCTTTTCTTCTCTCGATTCCATATGTAATCTAAAAGAGGTCTGATTCGTTCCCACACTTCTTCGATTCCTCCGTGACCATTTATCTGCACATACACCCCCTGACCTTTGTAGAACTTGATAATTGGTTCCACGTTGTTGATATAAATATCGTATCTCCTTGATACTATCTCTGGTGTGTCATCTTCCCTTTGAACAACCTCCCCACCACAAATATCACATTTCCCAGGAACTTTGGGGGGATTGTATTTTATATGATAGACTGCTCCGCACTGTCTACAGATTCTTCTTCCGGAAATTCTCGTTATACTCTCTTCTTTTGAGATGAAGATATCAATTGCAAGTTTTATTCTAATTCCATGATCGTAAAGGAAATTTTCCAAAGCTAAAACCTGTTCGGCTGTTCTTGGATATCCATCGATAATAAAGTTCTCTCTTTTCCTCCTTAGTCTTGAGAGGACTAGAGTGTTTATGACAGTGTCAGGTAAAAGGTCACCCTTTTCTATGTATTTTTTCATTTCCCTTCCAAGAGCGTTTCCTTTGTTTATCTCTGCTCTTATTATATCCCCCGAGGCTATGTATTCTAGGTTATATTTTTCAATGATTCTCCGTGAATGAGTGGATTTTCCAGAACCAGGAGGGCCAAAAATCAAGATGTTCATTCGATCACCAATATGGATATATATTTAATAGTGCATTAAAGCATTATGGTGGTGCCTGATGCCCAGGCTCTCAACTGGTTTTGTTAGGGCAAATGGATATGCCAACAAGGTTAGAAAGGTCCTATTTGCTTTAACACGAGGCAAAGTTGTACCAGAAAATGTTGTGAGGGCGAGATAGAATGGAACTACGATAGCTTGCAAATTGAGGTTTATAAGAAAGAGGAAGAAGAAAAGCTTGCTGAGGCCATGGAAGAGGTTGAAGAAAGTGAAAGAACCTTAGAAGCCATCATAAATGAACTTAGTAATCTTTCAGAAAAACTGAAAGAACTTAGTGAAGAGGTCTCCCAAATAGTTGAAACACTTAAAAGAGAACACACCTCACTAAAACTAGAATTTGAAAAATAAGATTGCTATTCTTCATAGTCTTCGTTCTCTTCGCTTTTTCCCTCCATTCTTATAACGTAATCAGCAGCGTTTTGAAGGGCAACACTGAAACCAGGTTCTATACCAATAACAACTGTCTCCTTTCCTTTTCTTTTTCCTTCATTTATTATTGGGAGAAAATCGGCGTCTCTCGTAGCAAGCCCTATTGCCTCTATGTCGCTGTTGTATATGAGCTCCATCGCCTCAATAGCGATTCTTACGTCGGTATCTCCAGCAACAATTATTGGTTCAAACCCTTGATTTACTATCGCTTCAATAAGGCCTTGAGGAGCGTATTGATTTAAAACAACTTTAGCAACTCTGATTTTTCCGATTTTCTCTAGAGCTTCTTTTATATTTTCAAGTTTTATTCCAAATTCTTTTCTCAGTATGTTTGGCCCGTCGATTATAAGCCCTATGCTCTTTGGGGGGCCCTTAGGGACTTCTTTCTCTTTAGATTTTCTTTCTTCTCTTTTTAGTATCTTGAATAATGATGTCCTCATTATCTTCACCTCTTTCGAGGGCTATTACATAATCAGCAGCATGTTTTAAAGCGACACTAAATCCAGGTTCAATACCGATAATGGCAGTTTCTTTCCCTTTCTCTTTTGCTTTCAATATTATGGGCAAAAATTCAGCATTTCGTGTGGCTAAGGCAATTATATCTATATTTTGGTTATATATCTCTCTCATAGCCTCTACTGCGAGTTTTACCCCTGTCTCTCCAGCAACAATTATTGGTTCAAACCCTTGATTTGCAATGGCTTCAATAAGCCCTTGAGGAGCGTATTGATTTAAAACAACTTTAGCAACTCTGATATTTCCAAGTTCTTCCAGAGCAACCACAATATCTTCAAGATGTACATTGAATTCTTTTCTCAGTATGTTTGGGCCGTCAATGAGTAGGGCTATTTTTTTGCCTCTTTGAATTTTTTGTTTGATCATTCCGATACTTTTTACCCCTCCTTTTGTAATCGAGACTATCCTCTCCCAATTGCTGGGCATCGTTATCACCACATTGTTGATATAACTTAAAATCTCTGGTAAAAATTATGATTTCAGAGTATAAAAAAGTTGGGCAAGAAGGCAACAAAATGGTTATAATTATTGAAAACCAAATATGATATATGAGTAGGGTCCCTTTTTATTTAAGA
>Ga0180298_1000225_pt1 | contig 13266 bp, 10 predicted proteins | sample GuaBasSediGuay13_FD_121800 | JGI IMG/M metagenome (GOLD analysis project Ga0180298, IMG submission 121800) | Subseafloor sediment microbial communities from Guaymas Basin, Gulf of California, Mexico - Guay13, Core 4488-10 , 4-6 cm | ecosystem: Environmental > Aquatic > Marine > Hydrothermal...
AAGGATGGTAAATTTACCGTACAGTATGAGCTCAATTTAACCAAACTCGGAAACAGAACAAACCAAATAATAGAACAGCTCGGTTTGAAGAGGTTAAATCGAAAAATAACATTTATTACAAGGATCAATCTTAAAGGGAGCGTTTATGGAAGAGAAATAACCGAAAGCTTTGAACACAGCTCATCTCTAGTTAGGGACTCCGGAGCTGGTCTTTACTACTTTACTAATGAAAAAGAAAGCATGCAAAAAGCAGTAATAGAAAAAGGCACAAAGAGGACGGCGGTGAGTATTGTTGGCTTGCCCTTCTACGCCGATACTGCAAAGAAAGTGGCTCCAATATTAGCATTGCTATTCTTAACACCCCTTATAGGAGGAGTTTATACAATCAGGGCTCAGAGACCCAAGAATGAGTTCAAGGATCTGAGAGCTTACATAACGGAAGGGGCCCCAATCCACGTGGAGAAAAAGATAATTCTGGCCACAAAAGACGATCTAAAGAAGACTTTTGATCTTTTGGATAAGCCGATCCTTCACTACAAGGAGGGTGAGGAGGACGTTTACACAATAATTGACGGCAACATAGCCTACGAATACAGACATAAAAATAACAAAAATAACTGATTTTTCTCCTCTTTTTTAAAATTTAGAAAATCAAAGAAAAGCAGTACTTATGCCCAAGATCAGTGCAAAAACAAACACCACCAATATCTCTACAATGATCGTCATCAGCCATGCTATTGTTGCTTTTATCCACTCCGTGTTAAATACTGTTTTTATAACCCAGATGTAGGCTATGATTCCCAAAATCCATCCTATAACCGGCATCCATCCTGTAAGCAGGGCCAAAATTCCCCCGCCAACAACTGCTATCATGGATTTCCCAAGGTTAGCTCCTTCTATTCCGGCAAACTTTGCTCCAAGCATCAGGAAAAACCCTGCAATCACAAGAGCAATCAATATTGCTATCACTGCCATGAATCCCATTGCAGCAAAAAGTCCGGGAACAATTGGTGGCCCCATTGGCATAATACTTCACCTTAACTGACTTATTAGCGATATTTTCTTATTAGCCTTTTCACTCTTGGGTAGAAAAAGCTTTAAGGGAGCAAAGGGAAGCCTTCTGGGGATGTAAAATGGAATCAGTAGAGAGGTTTTTATGGGAGTATTTTATAGAACCGATGTACACGAGAGAGGGATATAACCCTTACAATACCATTGTTTATGCGGTTATTTTGGGATTGGCTATAATCTACACATACAGGTGGATAATAAAGCCCCTCAAGATAAAGGTTGATGAAAAGCTCTTCTATGCCGTTACCCCAATGGTTGTCTTTGGAGCAACTGTTAGGGCACTGGTTGATGGAGGGGTTTTAGAGCCTCACCCCCTCATCTTGACTCCCGGGATATTCTTTACTGCATTTTTCTTGATCTTGCCGGCTCTCTTTGCAGATTCAAAGCTAAAAACTTATCCAAAAATAACTGTTGGATGGGGAACAATTTTAGCCTTCTATGCAAACTATCTTCTTGTAACAAATGCCAAAAGCTGGAGGCCATATGAGCTGACGCTTTTCTATACCATGGCCTTTTTCCTGCCGATTTTGGTTTATTATAAGTTTAGACCTTTTGAAAAGTTGTATCTCTTCCCTGTATTTGCCCACATCTTTGACATAGGCTCGACGGTGGTGGCCATCCATTATTACGGCTACCGAGAAGTCCACTGGATTGAGAACATTCTGGTTCAAAAGTTCGGGGCGTTTGTTTATTACCCCTGGATAGTGTTCATATTGGTTGTCGTCTATTACGGGTTGAGGTATTTAGTGCCCGATGAGGAAGAGAGGAGATTTTGGTATTTGGCAGTTTATATACTCGGATTGGGACCGGCGATAAGAGATCCGGCGCAGATGATTTTACAGCTTACAGGTTAATATCTTCCTTAATTTTTATAACTAATAACTGCATAATATACTCATGGAAGTATATTTAGGGACATCTGGGGGCGGGATAGTGAAAAAGCTTTCTTTAGCTATCTTCCTCTTATTGTTTCTTTCCACAGTTCCACAGTTTGCACTTTCACAAGAGGAACCGCAAGTAACGGTTGAGGTTAATCCGAATCTTGAATTGTTTGCTGTGGTTTATATTCTAGCTTTTAACGGGAGTGATCTGTTTATAGTTGCTCCTCAGGATTACATAAGTGATGTCTTAACTTACTTTGCTCCTTATGCGAATAGTGGGGCTGTAAGATTAATTAGGGATTTAATCCCTCAAAGTTTTTCGTACTATGTTCGTGATCGCTCGATACGTAAGTTTGCTAGGAACTTAGTGAAAATGCCTTATCTTGGGAACATGAGTGAAAGCGACCCTCTTCTAACGGAACCTTATAAGCAGCTGGCAAAATTTGCAAAGGAAAGCAACTTCATCCAGTTCTACAATGAGCATAAGGAGGTTTATGAAAAGGCTGTAACGCCCCTCAAGGAAGTACTGCCCAACGACATTCCGGAAAAGTTTGTCAAGTTCTTTGGATGGAGCTACACCAGCTATAAAGTGGAGCTCTCATATTCCCTATGGATACATCCCTATAGTGAATACACGAGAGATTCGGCAATATGCATAATGACGGCCCAAGGTGACCATTTAGTGCGGGGGATGGTGATGCTCCATGAGTTCACTCACCCTTATATAAACCGTTTAATGGATTCGCATCCTAGAATTTTTGAAAATCTGACTTATTACGTGGATGAAGTCCAGAGGCAACTTCCCGCATGGACTTCACTGGATCCGGAGCCCTATTTGAATGAATACTATTGGAATGAGCTTTTAACAGAATCCTTTGCCGTATATTTAGCGAAAACCTCTAACACTAGCCTGATGAAGATGGCAAGATACCGCGAACTTCAGGATTTGTCGCTGGGTTATTATTTGCTCGATGAAGTTGTCAGGGAGCTCAAAGCTTTTGAGCAAAGCAAAAAGCCAGGAGAGACTTTTTCAGATTACCTGCCAGTTTTAGTGAGTCACTTGAAGGGAATAGCCAACCCAGAGAATGTTGCATCTTATTTTAAGCGAAAAGTTCCCGTTACTCAGCTTTGGTTTTTTGATAGAGCTTATTCCGCGGGAAGGATTGTTATTGTATATGGCTCTCAAAATCCTGATAAGAGGGGTAATGAGTATGATAAGGAAACTGCACTCAGGTTGAAAGAGCACCTAAGTGCTTTGTTCTCCACTATTTATGATATTTCACCTTCGATCATAATTAAGAGCGATAGGGAAGTAACAGCTGAGGATTTGAAAGAAAATTTAATTCTTGTTGGCGGGCCTGTTGCTAATAATCTCACAAAAAATGTTCAGGATAAGATGCCGATTAAGTTCATTCTGAATGGAACTTGGGGATTAAAGCGTGATCCGGATGTAGTAGGAGAATTCTCAGCCTTTTTCTCTAGGGGCAATACTTTTGATGCCCTACCATTATCTGCTCCAATTCCGCAGGAGGCGTTTGGAGTTGTTGAGGTCATTAGAAATCCATGGAGTGACAAAAGCTTCATTCTCATTGTGGCTGGAGTTGACAGGTACAGTACAAGAAGGATGATAGAGAACGTAAAAATATTCTCTCCAAGTTATATAATTGAAGGGGATGAGTACATAGAAGCCGGATTTTACACTCAAACAGGGGGGATATAAGAAAATGAAAAAAGTCGCGGTATTCCTTGTGACATTAATGTTCCTCTCTTCACTCCCCTTGGGAGCAACTCAAGCTCAAGAGTCCCAAGTGACCGTGGAAGTAAATCCTAATTTAGAGCTCTTTTCAGTGGTTTATATTCTAGCGTTTAACGGGAGCGACCCGTTCATAATTGCCCCCCAGGATTACGTTCAGGACGTTCTAACGTACTTCGCTCCCTACAAAGAGCATGAGGCAGTTAAATACATTAGAGAAGTTCTGGACGAGTCCCTTCCGTATTATTCCCGAGACAGCGCGATGATGGATTTGGGTGGCAGATTGGCACTGCTTGATTACCTCCCCAACGAAACAAACCTTGGAGACTTAAGGCCTTTGGCGGAATTCGCCAGCGAGAGCAATTTTATGGAATTCTACAAGGCTCACAAGGAGGATTATCTTAAATACACCTCAAGCATAGCGCCCTACCTGGAAAATGTTCCAGAACTATACAGGGAGTTTTTCGGGTTTACTTATCAGGAGTACCGTGTTGAGCTGTCTTATTCAGTTAGAATTCACCCACATGCAATATTCCGAGAGGAGAGAGCATACTGTATTGGATATGCTATTCCGAGTAAATACAAGGCACAAATGTTCCAGCAGGTTGTCACAATATTTCACGAGCTTACACATCCACCCATTATGGACTTTCTTGGAGAAAATTTCGAGTTTTTCAAAAACAAAAGCTATTACCTAGACGAAGTCAGAAACCAGATGCCTGTGACCACTTCATACGATTACGGGCATTTTGGGTCATTCAGCAAGTATCTTAATGAAATCTTAACAGAAAGTCTCGCAGAGTACTTTGCTCTAAAAAGCGGTGTTCCAGAGGATTTTGTTAAATTCAGAAGCCTTCAACTGTCTACAGATTTGTATCTCATCCAAGATTTTCTCAGGGAGTATGAACACTTCGAGAAAACAAGGAAGGAGAATGAAACTCTGTTGGACTACGCCCCAATCATGGCCGAACACATGGAAAAATGGGCAACTCCGGAGAACATCAGCGAATACTTCAAAATGAGAACTCCAATCACAGGACTTTGGGCAGTGGACAGGATAAAATACATGGGAAAGGTCATCATTGTCTACGGCACTCAAAACCCAGATAAGAGCGGAACAGAATACGATAGGGAGACTGCAGAGGATTACAAGAGAGGCCTTGAAAGATCTTTTATTTGGTTCTATGGGAGCAGTCCGGAAATAATAGTTAAAGCGGATGTAGATTTGACAGACGATGATTTGAAGGAAAACTTAATTCTCATTGGAGGCCCCGTGGCCAATAAAATCACCGGGGAACTTAATGATAAGCTCCCAATAACTTTCGTTCGGGATGAAAAGGGCTGGAGTCTAAAACGGAATCCAGGGGCTGTTAAAGACTTTCACGCTTTCTTAATCACGAATGAAAACATCATAGAGCTTTCTTTGGACAGCACGATTCCCTATGATGGATCCATAGGGGTACTGCAGGCTATCAGGAACCCCTGGAATGAAAAGAACTTTATTATAGTGCTTGCAGGATTAACAAGATACGGAACAAGGAGTATTTCCAAGAACCAGGACTTTACGGCTAGTTACAAAATCTTTGGAAACAACTACATAGAATTAGGGTTCTATAAACAGTGATATGAAGCTCCTGAGTTAAGGGTGGAAGATAGGTAAAGGTAAGTTAATCTCAAATATTTGCTACTCCCTTCTTAACTTTCTCCCCAACTTTTGAGTTAACATAGATGTCTAATGAGCACATATGAGCGAATACGTCTTCGAGGGTTATTGTTTCGTTTTGAAGGTCAACTACTTCATAATTTGTCAGGATTGCAAGGATATCTTTTAGGCGATCTTGTTTAGTGTAAATTTCCAAATAAGTGAAACCGTTTTGAGAATAAACTTTAATCTTCTCTGCTATTCCGTTAAAGTTACTAGTTTCAACTTTACCCCTGAGTTTGACCAACAGCTTCCTCTCCATTTTTAAGGCCTGGAACTTTTCGATTAATTCTTTCGGCTTGCCCTCGGCAATTTTCTTCTTGTTGAAAATTAGAACTCTATCGCACAACGCTTCCGCCTCATTTAAATTGTGAGTAGTGAGTATTATCGTTGTCCCGAACTCTTTGGAGAGGTCTAAAATGGTATTCCACACTTCCCTTCTTGTAAAAACGTCGAGATAAACTGTTGGCTCATCAAGAATTAAAACTTCAGGCTGGAGTATTAACGGCAAAGCTAAGTACACTTTCTGCCTCATGCCTGCAGAAAGTTTTTGATACCACTCGTTTTTCTTATCCTTGAGATTCAAAAGCTCCAGAGCGTAGTTGATTCTCTTTTCAGCTTCAGCTTTAGGAATCCCCCAGAGTTCTGCAATAAACTTTAAGTTCTTTTCCACACTTACACGCCATTGAAATAAGCCAAACAAATCCCTCTCCCCACCAAAAATCGTGAATATTCTCCCCTTGATTTTATTATGCTCTTTTATCGAATCGTAACCATTAATGTAAAGATTACCCCGAGTCGGGATTACCAAGGCGTTGGCAATCTTACAAAAGGTTGTCTTTCCAGCACCATTGGGACCTAAAAGACCAAAAACCTCGCCCTCCTTAACTTTGAAATTTAAGTCAATTAGGGCAGGGATTTCTTCACGAGGAGTCTTGATAAAGTCCTTGAGGCTTTTCAAATCGAGCAGTGATTTTATCGGAGGCGGATAAAACTTGGTCAAGCTAACAGACTCGATCATTTAAATCACCCGGATGACATAAGTTCTTCCTTTCTTCCTTCGTTCTATCAAACCTTTCTTTTCCAGCCCTTGAATAATCCTGCAGGCTTTGACTTTTCCAAACCTCTTGCTGAGCTCCTTTTGAGTAACACTCCCATTCTGGAGTATAAACTCCAAGACATCCTTTTCTAATCCGCTTAATTTCATCTTGTACGCATACTCAAGATCAACTTCTACTCTCAGGAACAGTATCAGTTTTCCGTTCTCACAGTTTGCTTTTAAGAGGTGGGCCCTCATCTTATGACACCTCACATATGGCCCAAAGTTCCCAACTGTCTCGCCTTGTTAAAGCCCCACCTAAAAGTAAGGTACCCTAAGAGTAACATCACCCCTGTGATGACCAGCATGTTAACCAAGCTGGGCAGGATTTGTCCTAACGAATATCCACCACCCATTGTTAATCTGCCCATTTGGAGAATATATGTTTCCGGATGGATTTTTGATAATGGTTGAAGCCATTTTGGTAGTGCTTCTGGGGGAAAGTATAAACCGCTTACAAGCTGGGCTGTAATGTTGAAGAACCAATTTAATGGGTCTTGCGTTGCTTTAGTAGCAATTCTAAAGCCTGCTGAAAACATGTCAAGGGCAAAGATTAGCAGGACGCCGCTTAAGATAACGATTGCAACGCCGAGGTTAAGGTGAATGGTCAATCCGAAAAAGAGGATGTAGATAACTGTTATTGCTAAGGTTAATCCCAAATTCCACAGAATTCGCCAAGCGTTAATCCCGATGAAGATTGCTGTTAATGATGCGGGTGAATTGTATAACACTGGAAATACCCTTCCCAAAACAAATGAAGAAATGCTGCCCCTTGGCAGGAAGACGAGGTTGTGGATTATTGAGCCAATTAAAAGATAGTCAAGGTAATTTGAAGTGCCATATTGGGAGATGTTGGCGTTAATTGTGATAAGCTTTGCAAAAATCCCGATAAAGAGGATGTTTAAGCCTAAACTTATGAATTGAAGGAGCAAGTCAAAGCGCCTTGAAAAGAAGACTTCCTTCTGGATGAAAATGAAAGCTTTGAGTACTTTAACATTCCTGATTATTGCACTAATGCCCACCACTGCTCATCACTCACTATTAAAAATCAGTGAGATTACTTATAAACATTGCTTTTTTTTTTCTCGTAGATAGTTTCACTTCATTTATAAATTAGTTTCAGTAGTTTATAAATCAGTTGCAGTAAAACTTATTTATTGTTTCAACGAGAATATACCATAAAAGACTTGGGGAGGTGGATGATGTGGAGTTCAAGATTATCGAAAAAGGTTCTACAGAGGGAATTGCAGGGAACTTATCATGCACCTGTTATGCTGAGTCGGGTCTTTGTGGAGATGACTGTAGCTTATATTGTCCAGGGGTTTGCATACCTAAATGCATTGCCGTAATTATTCCAATGCTGGCTATCTGTATTGGGACGTATTGTGAATGCTATGAGCAGTGTCAGCCTGATTGTGTTTGTTACTGAATTTTTACTTATATTTCTTTCTTAATTCTTAATCTTAACTTTATAAAAATTTAATATGGAGGTGAATACATGTACAAAGTTTCAAGATATAACTTATTCTTCGAAGAGAATAACATGATATTACTGTTTAACAGTCTTAGAAACGTAGTAGCTAGATGTGATGCTGAAACAAAAGAAATCTTAGAAAATGAGACACTTGATAAATTGCCTTCAAACTTGTTAGATAAAATGGTTTCTGAGGGTGTAATAGTTGACGAAAAACTAAATGAACTTAATGTTATTAGGTTTACAAGAATGATGCATTATGTTCACCTTATGCAAAATTTGAGTATTGGGTTGACATTAGTAATGACTTATTCTTGTAACTTAGCGTGTCCCTATTGTTACGAGGGAGATAGAAAGGCCAAAGGGGGATTGTTAACTCCAAATAAGATCGAAACAATTTTGAAATTTGCAAAAAGCCACAGACAGGGGGACAAAAAACCACTAATTTCAGTCAGTTTTTATGGTGGAGAACCTCTCCTAAATTGGAAAGGGTGTAGATACACATTAGAGCGGTTAGAAGAAATGAAAGAAGATGGAGAAATTCGAGATTATTCAACGGGTTTTATCACTAATGGAACGTTAATTAACTACGAGCTTATCGAAGCAATTAACGAATATAATGTGAACTCTATGCAGATAACATTAGACGGTCCTAGAGAAGTTCATAATAAACGACGGATAAGGCCAAATGGTGAAGGAACTTTTGATGAAATAATTGAAAATATTAAACTATTGAAAAATGGGGTAAACAATGAAAAGTTTCACTTAGGTTTAAGAATAAACGTTGACAAAACTAACTTTGAAACAATACCTGAATTACTTGAATTTCTAAAAAAGGAAGGCCTTGATGATATACCTATCTCTTACGGAATTGTTAGGGGAAACTTTCCCTATTGCCACTCTAATTGTGGGATATACTTCTCTGGAGTAGACCTCCAAAAAGCTCTTCCATACTTATGGAGAGAGGCATACAGAAGAGGTTTTAATGTTTGGACTAGACCTAACTTGCGATTTATTTATTGTGGGTATGATCATCCATTCGGATACGTTATTGATCCAGAATTAAAGGTATATCCATGTTGGGAGATGGTTGGAATTGAGGAGTACCAAATTGGAGAAATACAAGAAGACGGAAGTCTAAAAATATATCCTTTTTATTATGATGTGAAATCCCGGGATCCTACAGAATATGAAGAATGCAGAAAATGCAAGCTTTTGCCAGTTTGTATGGGAGGTTGTGCTGCAGAGTCAATAAGAAGAAACGGGCATCCTAATGGACCTGGGTGTGATATCAATAAATACATTTGGAAAGAGGGATTAAAGTTTTATTTGATGAAAAGATACTCTTATTTGTTTAGCCAAGATAATAAAAACAAAGAGAAAATGATTTGAAATAGGAGGGAGGATAATGTCGAAGAGAAAGATGCTCTTTGCAGTTCTTGTACTCCTTATTCTTTTCGTTGGTTGGATAGCATGGGATACTTCTCCAGCTATGGAAAAACATAATATTCCTAAAGCAGAGAATTTAGAACTTCGTATTTTGTATCCAGAAAAACCAAGTGCAAAGGTGTTATATGGACCAGTTATAACAGAAGTTTTTAGGGATCTTTCCGCTAATTATACCTATCACCCCTATACTGTTGTTGGAAATCTGAGTGCTTTAATTACACCCGATCTTGTTAAAATTAAGTGGAGTTTTTTGATTATGAACAGAAGCCAGGAAAATACAACGATTTACATTTTATCTCCAAACTTTGGCAACTTGAGCTTGGTAATTAAAGACCAACCAGTTAACTTATCAAAGCTGTCTCACTACTCGTTACCTTACTATGAAGCGAAGATACTGTTTCTGAACGTGAGCTATCCAAAAGACAAACCGATACAGGGAGTAATAGAATACGAAACAAGAACAAGTCTCCTACTTGCTTACTTGCCCCCACTTTCCAGGCAATTTTTGGGGGGCTTTTATTTTCCACAAAACTATCCTCACGTGATATACTTTTCGCAAAACTTTGTTTTTTCAATATCTCCCGTGGGAATTCTTGGACCCTACTCTAATGGAACTGTTCTTGTTACCTTCCCTTCAAAATACGAGGTAAGGTCTGAATACCCCTTGAAAGTGGAGTATGTGAATGATAAGACAACTTTAAGGCTTGATATCTCCAAACTGGGAGGCTCTGTTTATATCTACGAAAGAGGCTTTTTCCAAGAAGCTGAATTCACCATGAATAACACCAAGGTAAAAGTTTATGTTCCAAAGAATACGATGTTAGGCTTTAGGGAACTATCAAATGTCACCATGAAAATAATAGAGAGCTACACAGAACTCCTAAAAATCGTCCCGTACTCTGAAATCAACGTAATTTTTTATCCAGATTTACCTTATGGAAATGGGGAGGAATTTGAGGATTTTGAAGAGAGAGGAGTTGCAATAGTTGGTATTCAAGGTAGTGTCGGGGTAGCGGACTTTCTATCAACACTTGGACATGAGGTTGCCCATGCATGGTTTGGAAGCTATACTCATCTTGGAAAGATAGAAGAAAGTCTCGCCACCTATATGGCCATCAGTTTGGAAGATTCTACCAGGTTAGATTCAATTGAAGGGGATATACTGACTTATTTTCCCATCTATGGAAAGCCGTTGGCTAAATCATATGAGGAGGGTATATCTAATCCAGATGTGAGGAATAGTGTTAGATACTATGGAGGTGCTTTCATCTTCCGTTCTCTGCAGTTTGTTCTTGGAAACGAGACCTTCTTTAATGGTTTAAGAGAACTTTTGAGGGGGTGTCATGGTAAAGAATGCAATTTAACGGACGTTCAAAACGTTTTCGAGAAAGTTAGTGGGCAGGACTTGGACTGGTTCTTCAAGGAATGGTTTTACACCCCAAAAGTGCCTGATTATGAAGTAGGAAACTTAAGTGTAACTCAGAGGGATGATAAATACTTCCTAACTTTTGAAATTGTTGACAAAAACAACTTCACAATGCCCCTCGAAATTGAGGTAATAACATCAAAAGAAAAACTCGTTAAGAAAGTTTGGATTAAAGAGAAAGCAAAGGTAATCTTTGAACTAAAAGATAAGCCCCTGAAAATAATCCTCGATCCAAATGAATGGATAGTAAACGAGAACAAAAAATATAATATTGAAGGAATAGAGATAATAGTCGAGTAGTGGATTCTTTAATCCCTTCTTAACTTTCTCCCCTCTTCGAGCTCTCTTCTCAAAGTTCTTGCCTCGAACTCCGCTTTCTTTGCCCTAAACACCTTTGAAATCCTCTCAATAGCTTCGAGCTTCCTTATTATGCTGTCGAGCCATGTAAAAACGTCTCCCGGGTAGACCACAAGGGAATACTGTCTTCTGAAGTACTCCGCTATCTGGGTCGGGTGTTTTCCTTGTCTTCTGAGCTCGATTATAAGCGATGAAACCCTCTCCATGGCGTATTCAGTGCATTCCTCTTCCTCACACATGAAGAAGTCTTGGTAAATTAAAAACAGCTTATCCTGCACGTTTGGACTAACCTCTGGCAGAACTTTTTCAAGCTCATCTAAAATCGAAGCAAAGCTTGGGGAAAAGATGTTGCTGCTTAGCCTTCCCCTAACGGCCCTTTCAAGCTCTCTCTGAACAACTCCGGAAAGATAAATGTTCTCAAATGGCAACAGCTTAATCGCAATCTCTTTTGGATGCCTTTTGAAGAGATTTTCCCTTATAAATTGAGCTTCATTTGGCAGTAAAAAGCTCATGCTCACGGCCCTTCCATATGGTGTAACGCTTACAAGTTTACCCCTTAACTTTACAAATTCAAACTCTTCGAGCTTTTCAAGAACTTTTTCGGCGCTTTGATTTGCACCCAAACATTTGTTTTGAACCTCCTCTACATCATCTAAACATGAAAAAACACATGAGTGGGCCAGAACCTGATCTTGCTCCATCTCATCACTCCACTCCACGTAAACGGGCTCTATTGGTGCGGTGAGGAGTTTAAATGCTATTTCGTCTTCACTTCCTTCCATTTGTGAGGAATACTTCCTTCCGGGTTCGACTATGAGATAGACTTTGCCCTTCTCATGGTATAGAGGCCTTCCCGCTCTCCCCAGCATCTGATGGAATTCCCTAACACTTAACCATTTGTTGCCCATTGCGAGGCTTTCGAATATTACTTGAGATGCTGGAAAGTCGACACCGGCCCCTAATGCGGCTGTTGTTACAACTACATCAAGCATCTGGGCTTGAAACTCCATTTCGGTGAGTTTTCTTTGATGGTAGGGTAAACCGCTGTGATAAGGCTTTGCTTTCAAGCCTTTACTCGTTAAAAACGCCGCAAGTTCATGACACCTCTTTCTTGAGAATGTGAACACTATACTCTGTCCCTTAAACCCCTGAGGGGATTTCCTCATTGTTTCAGCCTTGCACAGCTGAGCCACATAGCGCCACTTCTCACTCTCATTTCTAGCTATAATGACGTGCCTTTCAAGTGCAACGGGCCTTTCATCGTATAGAACAAGCTTTAATCCAAGCTCTTTTGCGAGCTCTTGAGGGTTTCCAATGGTGGCACTAAGCCCAATAAACTGCGCGCTGGGATAGAGCTTTCTAAGCCTTGCAATAAAACCATCTAACCTCGTTCCTCTCTCTTCCTCGTCAAGCATGTGAATCTCATCTATGACGATAGTTCCAACGTTTCCTATTTTTCTTCCTGCCCTAAGGAGATAGTCAATGCCTTCATAAGTTCCAATAATTATGTCGGCATCTATTCCAGTGTCCACCACAACAAGTTCATCTTTTGTCTTTATTCTGCTCATTCCTACCCTTATGGCAACTTTAAGTTCCAATTTAGAGTATCTCCTCTTAAAATCTTCATATTTCTGATTTGCCAGAGCAACAAGGGGAACGAGAAAGAGAAGTTTTTTGCCATTGAGAGCCTTGGGAACTCCCGCGAGTTCCCCGATGAGAGTCTTTCCACTTGCTGTTGCAGAAACTACCAATAAGTTCTCTCCCTCAAGGAGGTCATTCTGCAGGGCTAAAACCTGAACAGGGAGAAGTTTTTCTACACCTTCTTCTTTTAAAACTCGCTTGAACTCCTCGGGAATGCGTGTCTCATCTATGGATAGCTCTTTAACCTTAATACGCTTTGGCTCCAGTTCGTCCCATTTCGTAACGTCTGGATTCTTTGTTGGATCAAAACGAGGATCAAAAATAGCCATTACCTTATCCAGGTCTCTAAATCTTTTAAGAAGTTTTTTTGCTTGATCAAACATTCCGAGACTTCTAAACCTGTAGCGGAGTTC
>Ga0180298_1000226_pt1 | contig 13240 bp, 15 predicted proteins | sample GuaBasSediGuay13_FD_121800 | JGI IMG/M metagenome (GOLD analysis project Ga0180298, IMG submission 121800) | Subseafloor sediment microbial communities from Guaymas Basin, Gulf of California, Mexico - Guay13, Core 4488-10 , 4-6 cm | ecosystem: Environmental > Aquatic > Marine > Hydrothermal...
AGTAAAATGCCGGGATAGCCTAGAGGCGAGGCGGCGGACTGCAGATCCGCTTTACGGGGGTTCAAATCCCCCTCCCGGCTCCAGTTTAGAGGTTTTTTAGACCTGACCCAGTGAGAGGTATTAGAATTTTTGAACCCGTTTCAAAGTATCCCTCTTCTAAAAGGGACTTGAATGCACCATAGGCCGTTGCAGATGTGGGTTCTACCAAAAACCCCATGGAAGTCAATTCTTTTAGGGCACTTTTTATCTCTCCATCGCCAACAGAAATACAAGTTCCTTCGGTCTCCTCTAGGATTTTGAGCATCTGTTCTTTTCGGGGTGGCTCTGGAATTGCTATTCCCTCTGCAAGTTTGCTCTCTTCATGGCTTTTCTCACGTAAGCTCTCGTAACCTTTTCCCTGAACAGCAATCATTTTGGGGATTTTGCTCTTTCCAAGGTTATTTAGCTCTTTGAATCCTTTGTAAAGGCCTAAAAATAGGCTTCCGCTACCTACAGGAGTTATGGCATAATCTACATTTCCAATTTGTTCATAAACTTCATATGCGGCTACTTTTGTTCCTTCAATGAAATAGGGATTGTACCAGTGGGAGATATACAGGCCCTTCTCGAAGCTCACTGCTTTTTTATGTACTTCCATTCTTGAACCCTTTATTTCGTGGACTTCAGCTTCTAATCGCTTGAGAAGCTTTTTCTTTCCTTCACTTGTGTGGTCTGGAATGAAGAGGTGAGCTTTTATCCCTTCGTTTTTTGCAAATAGAGCCAAGCTTAGGGCCGCATTTCCAGAGGAATCCAGAGTTACTTCATTTACTCCATTTTCTTTAAGTTTGGATATTGTTACGTAAGTTCCTCGGTCTTTAAAGGACCCGCTTGGCATGAGGTACTCAAGTTTGAAGAAAACTCTAATGCCTTTTATTTCTCTTTCGACAATTGGAGTTATTGGAAGCCTTAAATTTGGTAGAAATTCTTCCTTTACAGGAATGAAATGAATGTATCGTCTCACGTCTAAGTATTCTCTCTTAAGTGAGGAGTCAAAATCGTCTCTAAATTCTTTGACATAGTCCAAAACCCCTCCACAGTCACACATAATTTTGAAGTCTTTATGCATCTTTCCACATTTCTGGCATCTTAACATACTATCACCCTCTTGTTATATGGGTTTCTTTTATATAGGTCTTTTCCAAAATAATTGCGGAGGTGGCGGTATGAAGAAGTTTATGCCTGCAGATAGACCTCAAACTGAGGAAGGGTATCAATATCATATAGCATGCAAACGTGGTGATGTTGCGAGATACGTGCTCCTTCCAGGTGACCCAGAGAGGGTTCCCAAGATAAGTGCACTTTGGAATGAAGCAAAAGAAATAGCTTTTCATAGAGAGTACAGAACTCACACGGGAAAATACAAAAGGGTGCCGATAAGTGTTGTTTCAACAGGGATTGGAGGGCCATCAGCAGCAATAGCTATTGAAGAACTTGCAGCTATAGGGGCTGATACTTTCATTAGAGTAGGTTCTACCGGTGCAATTCAACCCGGAATTGAAATTGGCGATTTGATAATAGCAAAGGCAGCCGTGAGGCTTGAAGGAACATCGAAGCAGTACGTAAGGGTCGAATATCCCGCAAGTGCGGACATTGAGGTCACTTTGGCATTGATTGAAGCTGCTGAAACTTTAGGAGTTAAGTACCACGTAGGAATAACTGCCTCTACTGATAGCTTCTATGTGGGGCAAGCAAGGCCTGGATTAGAGGGTTACTTCCCAAGCTTTGCAAAGCACCTTATAGATGATCTGAGGCAAGCAAAGGTTACGAATTTTGAAATGGAGGCAGCAACGCTTTACACCTTAGCGAATATTTATGGACTTAGGGCAGGTTGTGTTTGTGCAGTTTTTGCTAATAGAATAACCAATGAGTTTGGAAAGGTCGGAGAAAAAGAGGCCGCTTTAGTTGCAAGCGAAGCTGTTAAAATCCTTCACGAATGGGACGAAGAGAAAGAGAAAAAAGGCAAGAAGCATTGGTTTCCAAGTTTGAGGAGACTTTAATTATTTGGTTTATTTTAAATATTTACCTTCAGAAAGGGATTTTGGGTTTGCACTATTATTTTAGAAGTCTTGATTTTCTTTTCTAACTCTGCTCTTCAATTCAAGGATACAAGTTTCATGTTTTGAGTGATACAACTATTTCTTTTCCGGTTAGAGGTCCGTTTATTGATTTTATGATAATTACTTTCATTTTTTCTAAATATCCCTGAACTCGTATTACTGTTGTAGCAAGCTCCTCAAGCCAAGATAAAATTGCTGGATGGATATTGTTAAGAACATCAATATTGACAAAATAGAATGCAATTCTTCTTTTGTCTCCCTTAAAAGCTATAGCATTGCCCAATAATGTCATGATTTCTTCTTTTGAACTGTGTACATAAAAGGCCCTATCAAGGCCCAACACCGGGTTAATTACATTCCCTTTTTCTATTGTGGAACTAAAGAGGCTTATGTACTTAGTAGATTCTACACGAACGTCATTAACTGGAATTTGTCCGATAACGTTGCCAACTCTCTTTCTTCCACCAGTTTTTATCTTCCCGTTGCTTGCAAGACTCCTTCCGAAAGGGGAGGTGGGTGGGTAAGGTTTAAATACTCTGAAGGTAAACGATATAACGACGACTTGGTAACAGCCGTAAGGCTGGACAGCCCGTAAGGGCTGGTGTGCAAAGTAGCCCCCGATTCCGGGAGGATAGGGGGTAGTGGCCGCGTGAACCGGCCAGTGAGAGTGAGGCTACCGGTAACGGGATGCTGAATGAACTCTCACGAAGCTCCTTGCGTGAGCGAGGAGTAGTTCACAACTAATATATCTTCTAAAATCCTAGTATCAAGACCTAATAGATCAAGCGTTGTCTTGAAGGTGTAAAATGTATCAAGATTATCATCAACGATGACTTTATACTCTCTCTTTTGCCCACTGAATAAGCATATAAAGCAACAAATCTGGATGGGTGAGGGAATTGTACTCTATTAAAACTCCTTCGCCAAATCTAAGTTCTTCGAAGACCGCTTCCACTTCAGGCATAAAGAGAAAGGTTGGCATTTTTTCACCTCTAGTATTTAAAAACGATAATTCGAAAATAAAAATATTCGAAAATAAAAATTTTTCTTTAAAAGCGCCTGAATTTTGAGTGATAGTTTTTATATACAAAACTATTTCAGAATCTCCTATAAAAACTGGTGCGGGGGACGGGATTCGAACCCGCGTAGCCCTACGGCAACGGATCTTAAGTCCGTCCCCTTTGGCCAGGCTCGGGCACCCCCGCTCATAAGTGAAAGAGCAAGGTTTGATTAAAAAGCTTTCGGTATCAAGGATAAAAAAGGTAAAGCTTAAAAAGAAATGCTTGTAAGTGAACACAGTCAAGATCATGGAGGGATTAAAATGGCGAGGTTTCCTGAAGCTGAGGCAAGAATATTTAAAAAGTATATATGCATGAGATGTGGCGCTACTAACCCTTGGAAAGCAGAGAAGTGTAGGAAGTGCGGTTACAAAGGATTAAGAGCAAAAGCCAAAGAACCTAGAGGAGGAGCTGGACGTTAGCTTCATTTAAGCTTTTTTAAAAGCTCTTCCATAAATTTTATTCCTTCTTCAAGGAGTTTTTCTCCCTTGTCAGTGAGTTTGTAATATTTTCTTGAGGGCCTCCCAGTCCCGCTCTCTTGCCATTCTGAGGTGACATATCCACCGTGTTCGAGCTTATAAAGCACAACATAACTACTTACTGTGGCTGGTTCAAACCCAAAGCTTTCTCTAATTTTATTTTTAAGCTCATAAGCGTACATTGGTCGATCTTTTAAAAGTCTAAGAATGTACATCCACAGGACTTCTTTCGTTATTTTTTCTTTTAATCTTTCCATAGGGGTTGTCATTTGTATCACCTTTAATGGTGCATATTATTTGAGCTTAAAACTTTTTAGTTGTAGAAATATTTTAGCTTTCATAACATTTAAGCATTTTGTAATTAGCGAATCAAGACACAAAAATATTTAATCCAAAGTTTCTAAAAGGGTGAATGGTGAGGTGTCATGAATTTTGACCTTAGTGGAGTAATGGGTGATATGAGTATCGGAGCCGCAGTGGGCTTTATAACCGGTTACGCGCTTAAAAAGTTCATAAAAATAGTGCTCACATTAGTAGGGGTTTATTTATTAAGTCTTTTTTGGTTTCAGCAGAAGGGAGTCATAACTATTAACACCGATGCACTCTTCAATCTTGCAGAAAGTGCGACTACATCAACTTTAACATTGGTGGATAAGGTAGTAGGGATTCTTCCAGGTACTGGGGCCTTTGTCGCTGGGTTCTATCTTGGGTTCCGCAAAGGTTAAATCTTGCTTTATTTACTTTCTTTTATGAGCTATGAGAAGAAACTCATGGTGCGGCATTCTATAGCGAGTATAATTGCTCTTGCACTTTTCGGTGCTAGTAGGTTCATTTATAGCGCGGTTATTTCTCGGAGGTTTGGAGTAGAAGTGCTTGGTATAGCAAATTCTCTAATCTCTCAGGCCTTTTTGATTGCGATACCATTAAGCTTTTTTGCAGTTGCTTTGGGCAAGTATGCATCTGAGTTTTTGGCAAAGGGGGAGAATAGTAGAATAAGATCCATAGCCACATGGGGATTTTTATTTCCTTTTTTGGGAATACTCATAGCACCGTTTAATATTTATCTTGCTCTTTTGTCAACCCTGAGAGCATTTCAATTGACATTTAGAAGCTTTATTTATGGCCTCCACAGAGGAGAAGTATATGCTTATGCAATGATTTTGGCGTTTTTCTTCTTTCTCGGTGGTTTCATATCTGATAATTATTATCTTCCTTACATACTCCTTCTCTTAACTACCTCACTTTTTGCATTTTTTTATTTAGTTAAGAACGGACTATTTGGAAGACCAAAAGCTAGAGATTTTAAGCTTCTTGTGAATTATTCTTCTTTTGCATTTCTTGGAACTCTCTCTGGAGTTTTTTTAGTCCAAGGCCCTTATTTTTTGAGTGAAAAACTGGCCAGTCCAAGGGTTGCTGGCATTGTCTCGGCCTCTCTTTCCTCAGCTTTTTTGCTTACTTATCTTCCTCAGGTTTTCCAATCAGCGGTAATGCCACTTTATTCCTATAAATATGGGAAAGATGAAATGGATTATGTAAAAAGACTCGCCGAGACTTCTACGAGAATCCTCTCATTTTTTGTAGCCATTATAGTTTTTATTCTCATTCTCTTGGGAAGGGAGATCCTTTCAATAATTTTTGGGTTTAACCTTGGTAATGAATTTTACTTGGCCCTTATGGCAATTGAAACGTATATTGCCTATAATCCAAGCATAGTTGCTCTAAACTCAACAAAATACGTGAAATATGGAACTGTTGTGGCACTTTTTGGGGCGTTAGTTTCTTCTATTTTTTGGCTATTGTTGATAGCCCCATTTGGAGAATATGGAGCTGTTGGAGGTTTGTTCTCTGGCTACTTAACTATACTTATTGGTACGGCACTTATTTCACGTAAAAAGCTTGGTGTTTCTTTTAGTTCTTATGTTCCTTTTGTGACCGCTCTTCTATTCCAAAGTTTGATCTTTATGTCGAAGATAGCTGTTTTAGCTGGATTCGGTGTATATTTAATACTTAGGAAAAATGAGATATGGGAGTCTTTGGAAGTTTTTAAATCCCTCTGGATTGGAAGGCAATAAAGGTTCTACATTGGAGAGTTCCTAGAAGTGGTGGCGCCCCGGCGGGGATTTGAACCCCGGACCTTGAGGTCCGCAGCCTTGCAAAACGATTTTTTCAGCGAATACAGTGATTATATTAGAGATTTTGAAGATTGGGTGTCAAAGAGGGTTTCGAGGGAAACAGCGATGAGATACATCAAAAAGGTAAAAGCCTTCGCTAGTGGCGAATCAACGCCCGACAGGGACAATAAAATGGATATTTTGGCGCTCAGGGCGTGGGCAAGGTTCCTCTACGAGAACAGCATCATCACGTTTGAGGATTATGAGAAAATAAAAATGAAATACAAAATAAAGCAGTCAAAACCCCGGCTGGAGTTTTATTCGGATGAGGAACTCAAGGAACTCATCGAATATTACAAAAAGAACAAAAAGAGGAAATATTGGGTGTTGTTAATGTTCGCGGTCTACAGCGGATTGAGAAGGAAGCATTTAGTCGAGTTTTTCAACACCTTCGACTATCAAAAAATCCAAGATATTGGAAACGGCTGTGCACGGTACGAGTTAAACATTTTTAACATTAATAAAAAAACGTTTTATGTATATGCTCCTTTAAAGTTATTTAATGAACTCGAAGAGCTCGACGATAGGGTAATAAACTACAACAACCTCACGAAGAAAATGAAATATGTGGAGTTTAACAAAGTTAGGAAGTGGTTTTATACACTTGCAGTCGAAGCAGGGGTTAATGAGCAGGTTATTGACTTCATACAAGGCCGTGCTCCTGTAGGAGTTGGTACAAAATTCTATTTAAACAAGATGAGGCTTTCAGATAAAGCCTACCCCAAAATAAAAACCAAAATCGACAGAAAAATAAATGTAAAAGGGCAGCACAAAAGCAAAAGCCTGAAAGATTCTAGATAAACAGTGAGGCACCAAACTCACTTTATTTTTAACTATTCATACAATAGTTAGATGTAATGCCCTCCCTCTGGGAAGGCTCGTGTCAACAATTATATCATAATGTCAACAATAGAAGAGCATAAATCTAAAATATTTTCAGAGGATTTAACGTTATTATAGAGATTAAAAATCCTTTAATATTTGTTAAAAACTCTACTGACACATTATTGCTTTGAATATTTAAATTGATATCAAATAATTTTTGTAGTAGTAATTATAAATCTATGTGTTTTTATCTCTTCTCTTTGATCAACATCGAAAATGTTAAAGATATATTTGTATTAATTACAATGGTGATATCATTGGACAGAGCAAAGATAACTTTTATGGACTCGAGATTTGATTCTTTAAAGCTTGAAACATCCAACTCGTATCCAAGAAAAAAGCAGTTAATATTAAAAGCTCACTACGAGAAAATCCAGTTTGAATTTTCGGGTCATGTCTATGATCTAGCAAAAATTTTTGACTCGATTGTCTTTTACTTGTTGCAGAGTAACGGTTACATTGAATTCTCAAACCCGCACAATAACAGGTTAATTAGAATCTCAGCAAAAATACGCAAGGGGAAGTATCAAGACAAAGACTTTGAGATAGTTTCTGAACCATTGCCCCTCGAAGAAATAAATGAAATTGATGATGTATTGAACTCTGAAACTATTCAGCTCAACTGGCGTGTTGAAGGTTATTTTATGTTGGATAGAGATTTTCTGGAACACTTGAAGTATAGTAGTGATAGTGGAATCCAGAAATTGCTTCGGGATTTGAGGAATGTCAAAATTTATTTGGATGGGTTGATAATTCCAATATCTTTTGTATGCTCCCAAAAAGTCGAGCTCTCTCGTCAAGACTTTGTTAGGAACGTCCTTGAGCCTGCAGATATGTTACAGAGGGAATTTATTGAAGTCGTTGTAGAACCGATTAATGAAGAAGAAATTGACAAGATTCCACATCCAGAGTATCGTGAAACTTTAAAGCTCCTTCTCAACAAACAGAAGATTCTTTTGGAGGCTTTGAAAAAATTGAGATACGCTAATAGTGCTGAGGAGTACAGAAGTGTTATTAGTGATGTCAGAAATGCAATTGAAGGGTTAACGACTAGAAAAATGTCGGAATCACAACTTCGAGCCCTTCAGGATGCTGTCAAGGTTATCCCACTTGTGAGAGATGTAAACCCACTAGATAAAATAGATGAGGTTGCTAGTGACATAACTGATACATTAGTGGGAGAGAATGCAAGTTTTAGTCAAGCTCTCTTCAAGTACTCGTCAAAGTTAGCTACACATACAACTCAGGGAAGAGGAGATGAAAGTTACTTCTATACCCCTGTTCCAAGGAGAGAGGAAGCAAAATTTGCAGTTTTACAGGCAGTATTACTTCTCAATTATTTGATTAGCCTCATAAAGAGAGCTGCATTAAATAAATAAAAAAAGCAACTGTAAAATTTAGAAAATAGCGTAAAGAGGGTACAAGAATCCTCATTTATGGTTTACACTCGTACGTAGCCAAATGAATGTGTATTCAAAACCACCTACACCATATGTCAACTCAAAAAACTAGAAACATTTAGCTACTTCTTCAATCCTCTCTCTCAAGTATTTTTCAAATGCCTTCTCATTCAACACAATGAATGGTGCAGCGTCTGGCCTTTCAACAAGCCGAGAAGTTATGCCTCTCCTGTTCATATCCGCGAGCACTTCCGCTATCGCAACCTCTGGGATTTCTAGCGTTTGCAGGAGTTCATTATACCTTTTTCTTGCAGTTGGAGCGTCTACTATTCTAGAAACCTCGGCAATTACGTAATACGCCCCAAGCTTCTGAGCACACTGTGCTAATTGTGCTGGCGGGCTCACTCTAGCCATGAAGTAATCAAAAACTTCCCTTGGCGCTTTGTACACCTCGCTAAAGGCAAAACCCTTCGAATCATACAAATAATCCCGCACCGCTAGTCCTAACTTCTCCAGCTGTTTGAAGAAGTTGATGGCAAAATTCCTGAGGATTGTTTTTGAAGCAAATACCGCAAACAGTGTTGTGGGAGAAGGACTTGTATATGGGGTAGTGTATGGGTCAATGCGAATGGATGTTAGGATTTCGAGTGGGCTTTTTTCTTCCTCAGAAAAACCCACCCTCCTCAGCTCATATATAATATGCGGCTCTTTAGGATATCGTCTCAAGGAACCTCTGAGTACAAGCCACACCTCGGGGGCGTAGTCTTTAACGAGCCTGTCGAGCTCGCTTTTATGCTCGTTAATGATGTCCGTGACGGCGGCTCGGCCGATTTCTTCTCCTCGTTCAGTTAGGGACAAAAACATTTTCCTGCCGTAACCAGTCCCTCTCCTATGTTCACTAACGAGCTGTAGTCTTTGGAGGATTGAGAGGACTTCGAGTGAGATGCCCTCGATGGTATATTCACCCACTGGAAGCGGTTTGAACCTCCCGGCGCAGAACTCTCTTGATATGTATATCTCTCTAATTGCGTTGAGAATATCGTCCGCAAAGGTTTCCAGGCCAATGTCGCGCAGTTCGTCTTTTAGTTCTTTGAGGGTTGAGGAAGCCTCGTCTACAAATTCTACATCTTGCTCGGGCTCTTGTTTCTCGGTGAAGTATGGATGTGTTGGGGGTACTCGCAGGTCTCTACGGAGTTCATGCTCGAAAGAATCAGGATCCAATACTTTCACGACCTCACCGTCAACTGAGATTTCATTCACGCGTCGGGAGGTGTTCAAGACGATAATGTATTTGTATGTGTAACCGTTCATCACTAGTTTTTTCGCGTCCCGAGCAACGTCTCCACTATCTACGATCTCCACACCTATCGTAATAGAACCCTTTCTCCCAACAACGTCTACCCGCCCATATCCTCCTTCAGGAATCATTGCCGGGACTTCCTCCATAGCACTAAATCCATAGAACCTGAGAATTTGTACAACATTTCTTTTTACCCTCCTACTATACGGTCCTTCAACCATAGTACCACCATATCCAAGATCACGATAATCAACTTTAACCTTTATGTCCAATCAATGTTACTGACGAGCAACGGGATATACCGTGTACATAGTCAAAAATAAATGAGTAATTACACGCTCAAGTACTCATTCGCCCACGAAAGGCAACACAAAAATCGCCCGGCAGTACAACCTCTAACAGGGAGCAGTGAGTTAACTCTTTTGGTTAAATCATTGCGATTTCGTGTTTGTCGGGATACAAAAAGGAAAACACAAAAAACAAGAAAAAAGAACAAGAATCACCTGTAAAGTATCAAGTCGAGGTCTGTGACATACTCAGCTTCCTTCGCGAGATATTCGAGCGCTGCTAAAAGCTCTTTTTTGTTAGTATATTCGCCCTGCACTCCCAAATCAACTCCGACCATGCCCGGCCAGAGTTCTGCTTTCTTGAAACGGAGCCTTTTGACGTCTTTAATGATTTGTTCAATCATCTTTTCCATCTCTTCAGTATTGTCAGCACCCTCTATCTTGAAGACAACACTAAAACGCGAGCTCATACGAAACACCTATCAAAATAAACATTGGTGAAAAAATAAAATTTTTGTGTTAGATTAAAAAATCCACTCTGAAGCACAGTAATTAAACTCAAAAAATTAAAAAATCAAAGGCGCTCAAGGGTGCGAAAATACTCACGTTTCAATTCCTTTATCTTCTCTTCGAGCCTCCTAACCTCCAAAAGGTCTTCATATCCCGAAGCAGAATGCTTTTTCAGTGAAAGCTTGTTCTCGAGCGCGTTTATCTCTTCTTGTATTCTATACAACTCGACACCAACCCCGTGCATACCTGAACCTCCGTTATTATACTATTATGTGTTAAAAATTAAAATTAATCATTGTTGTAAAAAGGCAAGACTTCGAGTTGTTTTCCATTTCCCGAGAACCCCTCGTCTAGAATTGTACGTTAGAGACCTTTTGTGAGCATTTACGGAATACTAATAGCAATTACTACTCCAAGTTATTTTCCATATCCCAAACAAACCCTGCTCAAATATAAACATTAATGAACATATCGCTACACTTTGAAGGCTATGGAGGGGTGAAGGAGTCAGTAGGCAAACATTATTTATTGAATTGAAAGGTTTGTTGATTAATTAATCAGTATCACAAGCATAAAGAAAAACACCAGGCAGATTTTATGAAATCTGATCAAGAAGAAAAAGTTTAAACATTGTTTGTAAATTATATTAATGAAAAATCCCCCAAGTATTGTATTGTTTTGTCTGGAGGGAGTATTCGATGATAGAATATGCGGTAGTTGCCCTCGGTTTGGCACTTGCTATACTAATATTTTTTGTTAATAAACGCATTGATAAACACAGCAGCCAACTCGAAGAGCTAAACCAAAAAATTGACCAAATCAAAGAAAACCTCCCACAAACGGTGGAAATCTCAGTATTGAGAACAATTCAGAGTAACAGTAATATTTTTGAGAACGCGGTTACCTCAGCACTTGCTCAAAATACTGAGATAATAAAAGGAGCTTTTGCAACTTCTTTAAAAGAACTTGGAATTCAGGAGGATTTGGGAGCAATAAAAAATGCCGCAGGGGATTTAAAGAAAGTAACTTCAGATTTAAAGTCCATGTTTGAGGTAACTACAACAAGAGGTAGATTCGGAGAATTACAATTAGAATCGATATTAGGAGACATTTTTCCTCCTAAAAAGTTCAGAATTAGAGAAAGTATCGGAACTGGAGTTCCTGACGCATGTATTATTATTGACGAAAACAAGTATCTCTGTATTGATTCCAAGTTCCCATTAGACAATTTCAAAAGATATCTCGAAGCGGAAGACCCAGGGAAAAAAGAGCGATATTGGAAAGACTTTTTGAAGAATGTAGCAGCTCATGTGGAGGAAATAAAGAACAAATACGTTGGAAAAGAGAACACCATGGACTTTGCATTTATGTTTATCCCATCGGATAGAGTGTACTACAATCTTGTTTCTGAGGCTCCAGAATTTGTATCCGATGCTGCAAAAGCAGGGGTTATAATGACTTCTCCTTCGCTTCTCCCAGCACATCTCAGTTTGGTTTTAACAAAAATACAGGCAGAAGAAATATCAAAAAGAGCCAATGAGGTTCAAAGAAAAATCTACCATCTTGGAACACATATTGAAAGACTTGAAGGGACTCTTGATACTCTCTTTAGGCATGTTAGAAATTCCCACAGCAAAATACCTGAGGTTGAAAGGGCATTAGAGGCCCTGAAATCATATTATACTTCGCTCAGTCGATTCGAATTAGAAGAGAGCTAGCTCAAAGTAGTGCTCCTTGAATAGCGTGCCCCTAGTTATTATTTATATATTTTAATTATTTTTGCGGGTCAGGAGTGGAGTTGGGGCAGGTGTAATTAAAGAAAGTCAATGTAGTGTAAAAGTGATTATGAAACCAAATCTTCAAAATCCAAAAATAAAAAACAAATCCTCAAAGACAATGGCTAAAATATGAAAGGGAGAGTAATCTCAAGGTTTCTGCCCTTTCTCCCAGAGCTCGTTGAACTTCTCCCTGAAGATGTTTGCGACCCTAAAGTCCTTGATCCATACTTGAGGCTCGTAGCCAAAGACTCTAGCTGCCGGGTCCTCAAGGACAAAGAACACTTGATCACCAGTAACAGCCATTGGGACTTCAAGCTTGTCCACGACGCGAAGCTCCAGCTTTCCATCCTTGTAGTAATCATAAACTTTCGTCTTCTCAACAGCCTTGAGTATCTCTTTAGGAACAAGCACTTTCACAGCGAGGCCTTTATCGACCAGTCCCGTGATCTCTTTGGCCAAGTTGACGCTAATGTACCCGTTGTCGCCAAGTAGAAGTTCGCTCTCTGCCTCTTCGAACATTTCCTTCATTTTTACAACCAAATTCTTTATTCCCCTAACAACCCACACTCTCTCAGCGCCGTACTTCGGAACTTCACTCTCCATCAAAGGAGCCATCATTTCGAGGAGTTCTTCTTTAGCCTTCTCCTTTGCCTCGAGCTCTTCTTTTGTTAGTTTCTTCCAATCCTCAATGTACTTTTCGAGGATTACCTTGGGGTGGACTGGTCTGTACTTGTTTTCTTTTCCGGGTTGACTCATTGCGAAGCCTTTCTTCTCCAAACTCCTCAGAGTGTCGTATGTTCTTGGCGCTGGGACTTCAGAAACACTCCCCAATTCTGCCGGCGTTAAAACTCCGAAGCCGACTAAAGCCACGTATGCTCTCGCTTCATATAAATTCAGGCCAAAGTGTTTTTGCAAGAGTTCTGTCATCTTCTCCGCCACCATTTTTATCACCAAGGTCAGCATTTTTTGATAATAGGTTATAAATATTTAGGATTTTTATAGAGATAATTTTCCTACTCATTATGTAGACAATTTTAGTACTTTTCAGCGCCTACAACTATACTCACAACTCGATTCTAAAGACTTCAAACATAGTATTGTCTCCAAATTGAAATTTGTGTGGTTTTTGTAGGATATATCAATTTTTTTGATATAGTCATTGGATTCAATTTCAGAATAATTGGTGGTTTGTAATAATCATGATTATTTATCGCTACAAGGGCATATTTCCAAAAATTAGAAATATAGAAAGGTGGCCTCGCAGACAAGTTAACTC
>Ga0180298_1000227_pt1 | contig 13178 bp, 10 predicted proteins | sample GuaBasSediGuay13_FD_121800 | JGI IMG/M metagenome (GOLD analysis project Ga0180298, IMG submission 121800) | Subseafloor sediment microbial communities from Guaymas Basin, Gulf of California, Mexico - Guay13, Core 4488-10 , 4-6 cm | ecosystem: Environmental > Aquatic > Marine > Hydrothermal...
AAAACAAAAAATATAATTGATACTGAAATTGCCAAGGGAGCAAAAATTGAAATTAGTATAGATTCCAGAAACAGTTATGCAAATACCACTACCATTACTGGGACTATAAAAAATCTAAGTACTTCTACTTTAAGTGATTTAGAAGTAAATGGAATGCTTTTTAAAGAACAGGCAACAGCAAATTTAAAATACTCAGTATTTGATATTTTCAATGAACAAAAAGTCTCAGTAAGTTCTCTTGTTCCTGGAGATACCGTTGATTTTTCTTTTACTTTAGAAGGTTTTGACTGGAAAACCGACAATGTCCATGGAGTTATTTTTGTTCAGGCACCAGAAAGCCCAACTAAAGAGATTTTACAGGCAGCTTATGTGGAATAGCAAAAACAGCATCGAGTATCGAGCATACAGTTAGTTAGGTTAACAATTAAACAAACAAAGGAGAGAGACATATGTTTAGTAAAAATAAAACACCTATTTTTTTAATAGGTATAATAGTTATAGTAGGACTTTTTTTGATATTTTATAATATTCAAAGCAAATCTTCCCTACCACCCAAAATTTCTTTTTCCGAAGAGGAATGGGATTTTGGTAAGATAAAGGAAGATGAAAGACCAATTCATATCTTTACTATAAAAAATACAGGAAGACAAGAACTAATTATCAGTCGTGTACGTGCTTCCTGTGGCTGTACTGCTACTATGCTTTCCTCTGATAATATACCAGCAGGAAAGTCAGCTGAACTAAAAATTACCTTTAATCCTACAGGTTATAATGGACTGGTAAAAAAAAGTATCTATATTGAATCTAATGATCCTCAACTTCCCAGGGCAAAGATCACTATAATTGCTGACGTAGAACCTATTCCTTCTCCTAAAGCTTTTTACTCTAATTCTCAATGGGAATTAGGGCTAATTTCGCAGGGAGATTTACCCACTTTTAGCTTTATTATTGAGAATAAAGGGGAGTTGGATTTGATAATTGACAAGATAGACGCTTCTGAATTCATCAAATATGAGGTAGGAATACCTCTAAATATTAAACCAGGAGAAAAACAAGAGATAATCTTTACTTACGATTCCACCCAGCATGAATTAGGTGAAGTACGGGAAAGTGTGCGAATATATTGTAACGACCCTCGAAGAAAAGCTTTTTCCTTACGGATTAATGGTTATATAAAAGAAAAGTCTTCTCCTACTGTAGGTATTTCTCCTGTAGGAATACGTTTCAACCTCGCAAGTGATTTAGAAGGAGAGAATATAGGGAGAATTGCTCTAACCAATTCGGGAGGAGAGGAGGTTAAAATTACTTCTATAAAAACTTCCGCAGATTATCTTGTTCCTTTGAAATCAGAGCTTGGGCTTAATCAGGGAGAGAAAGAGAATATACAGGTGATATTATTAAAAGATAAAATCTTAGAGGAAGGGCAGGCGGGAGAAAAAAAAGAATATCTTTATTTGACCATTGCCTTACCAATTACCATTAACCGTTAATGTTTAGTTAGCTGGTTTATAAAATAACTTTTTAAACAAAGTATAGATTTTGATCAGTTTGTTTTGTATAGAATCAGGATCAGGAGAATTAATATAAAACCGAAAGGGACAACTAAAGTTGTAGAGGGTCTTCAGGGAGAGTTTATTTTTTTGAATGGCTTGTTTTTTTTGACAATAAAATTATATCATGTTATAATTTTTTCAGCTGAAATTATACTAAGAAGAGCAAGGAATTTATAGTGTTGGTTAATATTACTTTTGCTAAAAATAAAGATAAGCTTGACCTATTGAGAAGTAAGATATATGAATAGATTATTCCCTAAACACAGTAATTATTATTACTGTGTTTCTTTTTGCAAAATTAAATTTTAATTATTGAACAAGGCAGGAGGTAAATTCAACTATGTGAACGAGTGTGGAATAAATTATTAAGTCGGATGGACTAAAAGGTTATCATAGGAATATAAATAATCATGTTTAAAGGAATTAGGTAATCAACGATAAATTGTGTATACCAATTTATCGAAATGTAATGATTTTCGGTTATTTTTATTAACAAATTAGAAAACAAATACAGAAAAGGCGGTGTAATAAGTGGAAATTACAGATGTTAGAGTTAGAAAAATTGAAACAGAGGGAAAGTTAAGAGCTTATGTTTCGATTACTTTTGATAACTCTTTTGTAGTTCATGATTTACGGGTTATCGATGGTAATAAAGGTATGTTCGTTGCTATGCCAAGCAAGAGATTGCCCAATGGTGATCATAAAGATATTGCTCATCCAATAAATACTGAAGTTAGAGAAAAGATACAAAGTGCAGTTTTAGATGTTTATCATAAAGAAGCAGAAGCAGCCCCTCAAGATAGAGAAGTAAAGGCTAAAGAAAAAGAAGAAGTTGTAGAAGAGACAGAAGAACCTTCAGAAAAAAAAGAAGAAGGTATATTTTAAGGTTTGGGGCGTAGCCAAGCGGTAAGGCACGGGAATTTGGATCCCGCATTCGAAGGTTCGAATCCTTCCGCCCCAGCCAAGCTATAAGACTAAGCAATGAATAGAGTCAGACCTGGTGTCTGACTCGTATTTTTTATTTTTAGGCTTTTAAAAATATAAAAAATTATGATATTATGTAAAATATTGTAAAAAACAAAAAGGGATAACTAAAGACTACTCACTAACGACTATTTAAATGGGGGTATGGTTATGGAAGATATTGCCATAATTATTATGGCGGCAGGCAAAGGAAAAAGAATGAAGTCTAATTTGCCTAAAACCCTCCATAAACTTTGCGGAAAACCAATTTTAGATTATATTCTTGAAACTGTTAATCAAATTAAAGCAAAAAGAAAAATATTGGTTGTTGGTCATAAAAGTGAAAAGATAAAAGAGTTAATGAGGAATAAAATAGAATATGTGGAACAGCTGGAGCAATTAGGTACTGCCCATGCAGTCTTACAAACAAAAGATTTGCTATCTAACTTTAGGGGAGATGTGTTAATTTTATCTGGTGATGTCCCCCTTTTAACTACCGATACCATAAAAAAACTCTTAAAATATCATAAGGCTAAGAATTATAGTTGTACTTTAATTTCCACTGTTTTAGAAAAACCTTATGGCTATGGTAGAATTGTCAGAGATGAGGAGGGTAGAATAACCGGAATTATTGAAGAAGCAGATCTGCCAGAGGATAAGAAAGGTATAAAGGAAATAAATGCAGGGATTTATTGTTTTAACAAGATTGACCTTTTTCAAGCCCTGGGGAAGATTATTCCTGATAATAAACAGAAAGAATATTATCTAACTGATACAGTGAAAATTTTATTAAGAGATGGTTTAAAAGTAGGTAGTATAAAGGTAGACGATTGTAAAGAAGTATTGGGAATAAATAATCGGATTGATTTGGTTAATGCTACTCGCCAAATTCACCAAAAAGTTTGTGAATATTTAATGCTTCAAGGTGTAACTATTGTTGATCCGAATAGCACTTTTATAGATGAAGGGGTAGAAATTGGTCAGGATTCAATTATTTATCCTTTTACTATTATTGAAAAAGACTCTAAAATTGGCGAAAATTGCCATATTGGCCCTTACTCTCATCTGATTAATGCCAGAATAGGAAAAGAAGTTAAAGTCTGGGCTTCAATTATAGAAGAGAGTATTATAGAAGATGAAGCTATCATTGGTCCTTATACTCATATAAGACCGGGAACTACTATAGAAAAGGGAGCTAAAATAGGGAATTTTGTAGAGGTTAAAAAGTCTATTGTGGGAGAGGGTAGTAAAGCGTCTCATTTAACTTATTTAGGTGATGCAGTAATTGGTAAAAGAGTGAATATTGGAGCAGGGACTATAACCTGTAATTATGATGGAGAAAAAAAGAATAGAACTATAATAGAAAATGAAGTATTCATTGGAAGTAATAATTCTTTAGTGGCTCCCCTTAAGATAGGAAAGAAATCTTACACGGGAGCTGGTTCTACTATCACCGAAGATGTTCCTGAAGGGAGTTTAGCTATTGCCCGTTCTAAACAAAGAAATATACCAGGATGGAGAAAGAGAAGAAAATAGAGTAAATTTAGATAAAGAAATTTAAAGTGATGGAGATGAGGAAACTTTGGTACCTTATAATCTAAAATCATTAAAAATTTTTGCCGGGAATGCTAATAAAGAATTAGCTAAAGAGATATGTCAACATTTGGGTATCCCCTTAGGGGAAGCAGATGTTTCCAGGTTCCCGGATGGTGAAATTAAAGTAAAAATTGAAGAAAGTGTTAGAGGAGAGGATGCCTTTATAATTCAACCTACCTGTCCACCTACTAACGAGAACTTGATGGAATTGTTAATAATGATAGATGCTTTAAGGAGAGCTTCCGCAGGGAGGATTACCGCAGTAATACCATATTATGGCTATGCCAGACAGGAAAGAAAGACTCGTCCTCGAGAGCCCATTACGGCAAAATTGGTGGCAAATTTATTAGTTTCCGCCGGAGCTAATCGAGTACTTACTATGGATTTGCATGCTGGCCAGATTCAGGGATTTTTTGACATTCCTGTTGACCAATTAGAAGCGGTCACTATTTTATCCGAATATTTTAAAGAAAAGGATTTGGGTAAAGTGGTAGTAGTATCTCCTGATGTGGGGGGAACTGCCCGAGCAAGAGGATTTGCTGGGCGTCTTAAAAAACCCATTGCTATTATTGATAAATATAGATCGTCTTTTGATGATGTAGAAATAATGCATATTGTTGGGGAGGTTAAGGGTAAAACGGCTATTATAGTTGATGATATTATTGATACCGCTGGTTCAGTAATAAGAGGAAGTCAGGCCTTACAAAATGCCGGGGCAAAAGAGGTATTTATTTGTGCTACTCATCCTGTTTTTGCTAATCCTGCTAAAGAAAGACTAAAAAAGTCCTTTCAGGATTCTCTATTTAAGGAAGTGGTAGTAACTAATACTATTCCTATTGATAATGAAAAGAATTTAGCAGGTATTAAAGTTTTATCAGTGGCGGAAGTATTTGCTGAAGCCATAGGAAGGATTCACAATAATTTATCGGTAAGTGAGTTATTTAAAATAAAATAGTATTTAGTGAATAGTCGTTAGTATTTAGTTAGCTACTTAACTGGTTTGTTAGTTAATTAGTTTAATCCGAGATACGGAATTGGAGGTAAGATGATGGAAAAAACAAAATTAAGAGTTAAATTAAGAAATGATAAAGGTAAAGAAGCTAATAAGAAGTTTAGAAGAGAGGGGATTGTTCCGGCTGTATTATATTCCCCTCATAATAAAAGTAATCTTTTGCTAAAAGTGGATAGTAGAAATTTATTAAAAGTAGTTTCCAATAAAAGACATGGGATAATTGGCCTGGAGATAGATGAGGGAGAGAAAAAATCCGATTGTTTAGCTATTATAAAGGATGTTCAATTTAATTCCTTAAAAAAACAGATTATGCATGTTGATTTTTATGAAGTAACTTTAAAAGAAAAATTAGCCGTAGAAGTAAGAGTTGAATTGATTGGTGAACCGATAGGAGTAAAAGAAGGAGGAATTCTAGAATTAGAATTACGAGAAGTAGAAATAGAATGTTTGCCTTCTCAAATACCAGAATCCTTAAAGGCAGATATTAGTCATCTAAAAATCAATGATCACTTAACTGCTGGCGAGTTGGCCCTTCCTGAAGGGGTTGAATTATTAACTGAATCCGATAGAATCATTGCTTCTGTCCATCCACCTACCAAGATGGAAGAAGTGGTTAAAGAAGAAGAAGAAGTTGCAGAGGAAACTGAAGAAAAAGCGGAAGAGAAAGAAGAATAAACTTTTTTTATTTTATATAAGCAAGGATAGGATTATAAAAGTTGTCCCTTGCTTTCGCAAGGCTTATCCTCCTAAAATAGGGAACAGATTATGGGGAACTTATCCACGTGGAATGGGGAACCGGGAACCGGCAAAGGAGAAGGGGTAGTGATTTTTATTGAAGATTGTGGTTGGATTAGGCAATCCTGGCGCAAAATATGAGTTTACTCGCCATAATATAGGATTTAGAATAGTAGACAATTTGGCTAAAGATAAGGGAACAGAATTTAAAAAAGCAAAATCCTACTATTCCTTAATTTCTCGAGGAAAGATAAACCATCATAAGATAGTCCTGGTGAAACCCCAAACTTTTATGAATTTAAGTGGGAAAGCAATAAATAAAATAACTTACTATTATAAGATTGCTTTTTCTGACTTATTAATAGTATATGATGATTTAAATTTAGAGTTAGGCCAGTTAAGAATTAGAAAAAAGGGGAGCGCTGGAGGTCATAAGGGGATGGAATCGATTATACAATATTTAGGTAGCGAAGATATTCCCCGTATGAGAATAGGGATTGGAACACCTCCACTTAAATCTAATTTAGATTATGTTTCCTATGTGCTTTCTAATTTTGATAAAAAAGAAGAAGAAAAGGTAGAGGAAATAATACAACTGTCTACCGAAGCAATAAAGAAGATTATAATAGATGGCTTTGAAGAAGCTATGAGAGAGTATAATAGAAAATTAATTGAATAATTACCACCTAAAAAGCGAATAAAATTTTATAATCAATAAATCCAAATTATTATTAGATTATTTACCTTGAGTGATCTGATGATCTGAAATAATAAAAAGAGACATGCTAAACCCATGTCTCTTTTTTATAGACAAATCAAGGGCAATTAGCTACAATGTTAACTAGCCAATTAACTATCTAAACAGCCGACTAATTGAGGGGGAATAAAGATGAATGAATTAAGAAAAGACCCGATAATCGATAATTGGGTAATAATTTCTACAGAAAGAAACAAAAGACCTTTTGATTTCCATATCAGGGCAGAAGAAAAGAAAAAAGATTATTGTGTATTCTGCGAGGGTAATGAAGAAAAGACTCCGCCTGAAAAATTTGCTTTTCGAAAAGAGGGGACTTTAGAAAATGCTCCAGGATGGAAAGTAAGAGTAGTGCCGAATAAATTTCCTGCTTTAAAGATGGAAGATGAGAAGTTAATCATAGAAAAGGCAGGAATATACGAAAAAATGAATGGTCTGGGGGTACATGAGGTTATTATTGAAACTCCTCATCACTGGGCAAATTTCGACAAATTGAGTATAGGTGATATTGGCTTAATTTTAAAGACCTATCGGCAGAGATATTTAAGTATATTTGAAGATGAAAAAGTAAAATATATTTTAATATTTAAAAACTATGGTATTGATGGAGGAGCATCTTTGGAACATTCTCATTCCCAACTTATTGCCACCCCCATTATTCCCAAAAGGATAGAAGAGGAATTAAGTGGCTCAAGTAAGTATTTTAATTTGAAAAAAAGATGCATTTTTTGTGAGTATATTAATCAAGAGATAAAATTTAATGGTAGAATAATTAAGGAAACAGAGAGGTATATAGCTATTTCTGCTTTTGCTGCTAGATTTCCCTTTGAAACCTGGATATTGCCCAAGTTTCACAGTGCTTATTATGAAGAGGTAAACGATGATGATATTTTTGATTTGGCCAGGATAATGAAGGAAGTTTTGTTAAGAATTAATAATAAATTGAATAATCCCCCTTATAATTTTATAATTCACACTGCTCCTTCTAAAAAATTATCTATTGATGAGGGGACAGATTTAAATAAAAAATATCACTGGCATATAGAAATAATCCCTCGGTTAACTAAAATAGCTGGATTTGAATGGGGGACCGGGTTTTATATTAACCCTGTTTCACCAGAAGAGGCAACCAGAATTCTCCGTTAGAAAATTGGTCAATTGATATATTGGAGGTATTGTTATGCAAGTAAAAAAAATTGCTGTTCTTACCAGTGGAGGAGATTCTCCGGGGATGAATGGTGCTATTCGGGCGGTAGTTCGTACCGGAATTTTCCATAATTTAGAAGTATTTGCTGTGGAGAGAGGATTTGCTGGTTTAATGGAAGGACAATTTCGTCCGATGAGCTTATCTTCGGTAGGTGGAATTTTACATAGAGGAGGAACTATTCTCAAAACTTCTCGTAGCGAAAAGTTTAAGACTAAAGAAGGTCTTAATATTGCTCTTCAAAAACTTAGGAAGTTAAAAATTGATGGAGTAATAGCTATTGGCGGTGATGGCACCTTACGAGGGATTCGAGATTTAAGCAAGTTGGGAGTAAAGACTGTAGGAATCCCGGCCACCATAGACAACGACTTGGCTGAAACAGATATGGCTATAGGTGTGGATACTGCCTTAAATACTGTAATAGAAGCGATTGATAAGATCAAAGATACTGCTTCTTCCCATCAAAGGGCATTCGTAATAGAAGTTATGGGAAGAAACTCTGGTTATCTGGCTCTGATGGGAGGGATTGCCGGAGGAGTGGAAGTAATTCTGATACCAGAAATTCCCTACAATTTACCAGAAATTGCTTTAAAATTAAAAAAAGGTTATCAAAGAGGAAAGACCCATTGTATTATTATTATTGCTGAGGGAGTAGGGAAAACCAACGAAGTATATAAATATTTAGAAGATGAAGTTGGTTTCGAGACGAGAGTCACTATTTTGGGTTACTTGCAAAGAGGAGGTTCACCCTCTGCATTTGATAGAATATTAGCCAGCCGTTTAGGGGGAGCAGCTGTTGAATTGCTTCTTAAAGGTGAAACCGGTAAGATGGTAGGGTTAATAGGAAGCAAAATTGAAGCAACTGATTTAGAAACAGTTTTGAACCAGCAAAAGACTATTAGTCAAGATATTTATGATTTAGCTTTAGTGTTAGCGAAATAGCAAATAGTCGTTAGTGAATAGCAAATAGTATTTAGTAAATAAAACGAAAAACAAAAAAATAAAATCGTATATCGTAAGGTAGTGTAGAGCACACAATTTAAATCTGAACGCAATACAAAAATCCTGAAAGGATTAATAATGAACTTGTCAGGAATATTGTCCTTATGGAATAAATCTGAAGAATTTAAAGATATAGTAAAAACTATAAAAGGGGATCACTTAGATAAATTATGGATTTCTGGTTTAGAGAAGAGTGCCCGTTCTTTTTTTGTTTCCGCTTTAATAGAAGAGACCAATAATTCTTGTGTTATAATCACCGATACCCAGGAAAATGCCCTGCAAATATATCAAGATTTAACTACTTTTTTGGGAATATTTCAGAGAGAAAATGTTTTTCTTTTCCCTTCTTTTGATGTCCTTCCTTATGAAGATATTACCCCAGATCCTCAAATAATTGAACAAAGAATTAATATCCTAAGGAAACTTTCTTTAAGAAATCAAAATAGGATTGATAATAAGATAATACTAATTGCTGAGGTAAAAGCTCTCTTGCCTAAATTGGTATCTCCTCGAACTTTTAATAGTATTTGCCGAGAATTAAAGGTAGGAGATATTTTAAAAAAAGAAGATTTTTTAAAACTTCTGTTAGAGCAAAATTATAAGTTAACAGAAGTAGTGGAAAAGAAGGGAGAATTTAGTACTCGAGGAGGGATTATCGATTTCTTCCCTCTAACCAGTAAAAATCCTCTTCGTTTGGAATTATTCGGAGACCAGATTGAATCTATCCGCTATTTCAATGTAAATACTCAAAGCTCGATACTTAAGGTAAATAATTATACTCTGCTTCCTCCTCGAGAATTTATGCCTCCAGCCTCTGCCAATTGTCACTATCACACCTTATTGGACTATCTTCCTCAGGATTTGACAGTAATATTAAATGAACCAGAATTAATTGAAGAAAGAGCAGATAAATTTCAAGAAGAGCTTAATGATATCTATGAAAAATTAGAAAGAACAGAGAGGGAATCTCTTTTTAGTCCTTCTTCTTATTTTGTGCTTTGGCAAGAGGTCTATGATAGTTTAAAAACTAAAAGACTGATTAATTTTACCTCTTCCCCTCAGGGAGAGATTAAAGATCATTCTCTTAAACAAATTAGGAGAGGGGAAAAGGTCGGTGAGTTTACTTTTGAGGGACAAGAAATTAGCTCTTACTGGGGAAATTTAGATTTATTCACTAAAGATCTAAAAAAGATAGAGAACGAAAAACAAAATATTATTATCCTCGCAAGAAACAAAGGGAGAGCAAATCGTCTGGGAGAGATATTAGAAGAAAGAGGAATTAAGAGATTTACTCTGGGGAAGTTGGAAGAGTATCCAAATTCAGAATCGATAATTTATATTTCCTATGGCTACCTGAATTATGGATTTAAATTACCCTCTATAAAGGTAATTTTCCTAACTGAATATGAGATATTTGGGAAAAAACGAGATAGGAGGTATAAATTCACTAAATATAAGAGTGAACCTCTGTTTACTATGCTTGATATAGTTCCTGGTGACTATGTGGTGCATATTGACCATGGTATCGGAATTTATAAAGGGATTGTGAACTTATCCGTAAAAGGGGTAAAAAAAGATTATCTTTTAATTGAATATGCTGAAGGGGATAAACTATACGTTCCCGTAGACCAATTCAATTTAGTTCACAAATATATAGGGATAAAAGATAAAGCACCTAAAATACATCGATTGGGTGGAGTGTCCTGGGGACAGACTAAAAGGAGAGTAAAAGAATCAATTAAAAAATTAGCTCAAGACCTGTATAACTTGTATATTGCCCGAAAAAGGATAAGAGGTTATGCCTTTTCCCCAGACAATAACTGGCAGCAAGAGCTGGAAATGTCCTTTCCTTTTGAGGAGACTTATGACCAAATACAAGCACTTTCTGAAGTTAAAAAAGATATGGAATCCCCCAGACCTATGGAAAGATTAATCTGTGGAGATGTGGGTTATGGTAAGACAGAAATAGCTATTCGGGCTACTTTTAAGGCAGTATTAGACGGAAAACAAGTTGCTGTTTTAGCCCCAACCACTATATTAGTTCAACAGCATTTTGATACTTTTCAAGAAAGAATGAATTCTTTTCCTATAAATATGGATATGCTCTCACGTTTTAGGAGTAAAAATGAACAGAAGAAGATTATACAAAATTTAAAAGAGGGGAAGATAGATATAATTATTGGGACTCATCGTTTAATTCAAGATGATGTCCAATTTAAAGATTTAGGTTTACTGATCGTAGATGAAGAGCAGAGATTTGGCGTTCTACATAAAGAAAGGATAAAAAAATTGAAAGAAAGTATCGATTCCCTTACTCTAACAGCTACTCCTATCCCCCGTACTTTACATATGTCACTTATCGGAGTTAGAGATTTAAGTGTGATAAATACCCCTCCTGAGGATAGGTTTCCTATAGCTACTTACATCTGTCAAAGGGATGATAAGGTGATAATAGAAGCAGTAAGGAGAGAATTAGATAGAGGTGGGCAGGTATTTTTTGTCCATAATCGAGTCAGGGACATTCAGAAAGTAGCTCGAGATCTAAATCACCTTATTCCTCAAGCCAAAATTGGAATTGCTCATGGACAGATGGCGGAAGAACAATTAGAAGAGATTATGATTGATTTTTTAGAAAAGAAGTATGATATATTAATATGTACTACTATTATTGAGATAGGTTTAGATATTCCTAATGTAAATACTATTATTATCGATGATGCTTACAAATTTGGTCTTTCTCAACTTTACCAATTAAGAGGCAGAGTGGGGAGGAGTGATAGACGGGCTTATGCTTATTTTCTTTATCCTTCCTATCGCTCACTTTCCGATACAGCGAAAAAGAGATTACAAGCTATTAGAGAATTTAGCGAATTGGGTTCAGGTTTTAAATTAGCAATGAGGGATTTAGAGATTCGAGGGGCAGGGAATTTATTGGGCAAAGAACAACATGGATTTGTGAGTGAAGTAGGTTTTAATCTTTATTGTCATCTATTAGAAGAAGAAATTAAAGAATTGAAGGAAGAGGAAGGGAAGGGGCAAAAGAAGAAAGATTTCAACCCGCTTATTGATATAAAAGTAGATGCCTATATTCCCCAGACCTATGTTCCTAATTTAGAACAACGGGTCTTATTTTATAAGAAATTATCGGATGCCAGAGATTTGGAAGATTTGGAGAAAGCTAAGCATGAGTTAAGAGATAGGTACGGACTTTACCCTCAAGAGGTAAGGAATTTATTAGAAATAATATATATAAAGATATTTTTAAAAAAATTAGGGATTATTTCATTGGTAATTAAAGGAGAGGTTGCTGTTCTCAGGTATTTGCCTGATGTAGATATAGATAGTAAAATTAATAAATTATCCTCGGCTTACCGAGGTCGGTTAATAAAAGAGGATAAAAAATTATGGGGTATTTCAAAAATTGACCTATCCGGGATTAAATCTATAGAAATTTTAAAATTTTTGAAGGAATTTGTGATAAACTTGGCGAAATGTACTGAATAGTCATTGGTTAGTCATTAGTAGGACAGGCATCTCGCCTATCCAGGTAGGTGCTTGATGGAGGAGGAACAGATGTACGAAAGAGAGAAAGAATTATTTGCCGAAATGATGGGTATAATTGCTAAATTGAGAGGACCAGATGGTTGTCTGTGGGATAGAAAACAGACCTTAGAATCTCTAGCTCCCAATATTTTAGAAGAAGCCGAAGAAGTTTCAGAAGCAGTTAAATCTAATGATGTAGATAATCTGTGTGAAGAACTGGGCGACTTGCTAATGGTTATACTTATGGAAATTGAAATTGCCCGGGAAAAAGGCTTATTTACTTATTCTGACGTGCTGACCGGAGCAATAAAAAAATTTGTTAGAAGACATCCTCATGTCTTTGGTAATGTAAAAGTAAGCACCCCCGAAGAGGCTTTAGAAGTCTGGAAGAGAATGAAAAAAGAAGAAAAAGAGATAAATAAATAATTAAAAATAATATAATTAAGTTTTAAAATTACATTTAACCCATATAAGATATATGATATAATGAATCAGTATTTAGTGAATAGTCGTTAGTATTTGGTATATAGCAAGAGATAAGATAGCGTAGAGGAGATTAGTTACCCAGTTACCCGGTTGGCTAGTTATAGAATATAAGAAATAAGATAAAACCGTAGGATAGGCGTCTCGTCTGCCTATAAAGGTCTTATGACTTCTGATTTATCAGAATTGACATCTTATCTAAAAACTATAAACTGAAAACCATAAACTATTTTTTGCTAACGACTAAATACTAAATACTAACGACTAATTATTTGGAGAATTATAACATGTCTGATAGGAAATCAAAAAGATCCATTCCAAAAGCAATATTAG
>Ga0180298_1000228_pt1 | contig 13164 bp, 10 predicted proteins | sample GuaBasSediGuay13_FD_121800 | JGI IMG/M metagenome (GOLD analysis project Ga0180298, IMG submission 121800) | Subseafloor sediment microbial communities from Guaymas Basin, Gulf of California, Mexico - Guay13, Core 4488-10 , 4-6 cm | ecosystem: Environmental > Aquatic > Marine > Hydrothermal...
TCCCACAAACTGATTATCATTTGATAATCGTTTTGACTTTACCCGGCTTACCCAACCACGATGCTCTCCATAAAAGTAGTGTAACATTATTGGCTTTTTCATTTCCATATTTATATTGTACGAGGAGTTTACCTCCTGTCCGATTCGCCAAAGGCGAATGATATTATGGAACTCCGTTCCATCGGACAGGTTTAAAAACCTGTCCCTACGACTTTTTTGAAACGATTGCACCTTAACATTCTATTTTCAAATACCTCTTTTTGCAATACTCCTTTATGTTCATTTATGTTCATTTCTTTTGTCTTGATACAAAAGAAATGAACCAAAGAAAAGATCAAAACCTCAACAGGACACACTGTCTTTTGTGGATCAATTTCATCTCATACTATAACTATATGGACAGGTTTGAAGACCAGTCCCTACGAAATGACTGCGTTATGATTTTTTCTCCACTCTTTACTCTTCAAATATACCATTAAAACAGATATGTCTGCAGGTGTTACGCCCGATATACGGCTGGCCTGTCCGAGCGTCTCAGGCCTGACATATGAAAGTTTCTGTCTGGATTCGATAGATATGTTGGATATAGCATTGTAATCTATATTTGGGGGTATCTTAATAGATTCGATGGATTCGAGTTTTTTAACCTCATTTTCCTCTCTTTCTATATAGCCCGCATATTTTACCTCTATTTCCACCTCTTCCACAATTTCCTTATCCCTTATTGGTACAGGATCTAAAGGATGGATATCTGAATATCTTAACTCGGGTCTCAACAATAAAGAATGTAGTGTAACGGTGCCAGAAGGAGCTTTGCTGCCTTTATTCACAAATATCTCTTTGATCTTTTCGGGCACTTTTACTCGCGAAGCCTTCAATCTTTCTATAGCTTCCTTTACTTTCCTCTCTTTCCACAATACTTTTTCATACCTTTCTTTCGGTATCAAACCAACCTCATAGCCGTATTTTGTGAGCCTGATATCGGCATTGTTGAACCTCAATAACAATCTGTATTCGGCACGTGAGGTGAGTAATCTGTAAGGCTCTGAAATACTTTTGGTAACGAGGTCATCGATCATAACTCCTATGTATGCATCCGATCTCTTGAGTACTATTGATTCTTCTCCTCTGAGCTTACGAACCACGTTTATTCCAGCCATTATTCCCTGACCTGCCGCCTCTTCATAGCCACTCGTACCATTTATCTGGCCAGCAAAAAATAGATTCTGAACGACTTTACATTCCAGTGAATGATAAAGCTGTTCAGGGGGAAGATAATCATATTCTATGGCATATGCAGGACGTGTCATTATGGCGTGCTCCAATCCGGGTAATGTTCTCAGCATCTTAACCTGAACATCGTAGGGAAGACTTGTGCTGAAACCCTGGATATAATACTCGTTGGTCTCCTTTCCTTCAGGTTCTATGAAAAGAGGATGACTCTTCTTATCCTTGAATTTTACCACCTTATCTTCTATTGAAGGACAATATCTTGGACCTATGCCACTTATCAATTTCGTATCCCCATACAGTGGGGAACGGTATAGATTCTTTCTTATTATTTCATGCGTCGTTTCATTGGTGCGAGTTAGATAACAGGGATAATCTGGAGGAAGTATTTTTGGGGTACTCGTATAGGAAAAGGCAAGTGGTTCATCGGATGTCATCTGCTTTTGCAAACCAGAGAAATCTATCGTATTTCCATCTACGCGGGATGGGGTACCAGTTTTAAATCTTTTTAAAACCAGGCCTAAAGGTAATAAGGAGAGAGATAAGTGATTTGAAGGAAATTGGCCCAACCTTCCTCCTTCCAGGGTCTTCGAACCTATGAACAATTTCCCTCGTAGAAATGTGCCAGTGGTTATTACAACAGCCCTTGCAGAGTAAAATATCCCAAGATTATCCAGAACTCCATTTACTTTACCGTTTTCTACCACAACATCTGTTATCATGCGCTGTCGCAAATAGAGATTCGGCTGTTTTTCAAGACGGAGTTTCATCTTCTTACTGTATTCTACCTTATCTGCCTGGGCTCTCATTACATGCATTGCCAGTCCTTTTTTCGTATTGAGTATCCTCACATTTATCATGGTATCGTCTATATTCTTTCCCATCTCTCCACCGAGCGCATCTACTTCTCTTGCCAGGTGTCCTTTAGCAGGTCCGCCTATGGAAGGATTACAGGGCATCCAGGCAACAGCATCCAGGTTTATATCGAATAAAGCTGTCTTAAACCCAAGCCGTGCAGTCACAAAAGCAGCTTCACTGCCTGCATGCCCGGCACCTATTACTATAACATCATAGTTGTATTCATCATCGATTTTCATGTTTTTTGTGTCTCTGCAGTAAGAGATTTACTCCCTTTCCATAGATGTACAGCAAGGTAAATGAACGGAGTATCTAAGGCGGCGATTATGAGTTTGAACAGGTAAGTGGTCAACAATATTTGCCAGAAGATATTCATTGGAAAGACTCCTAAAAATGCTATTGTACAGAAAACAGCAGAATCTATTCCCTGGCTTACCATAGTGGAAAAATTGTTACGCATCCATAGGAAATGACCTCTGGTCTTATGTTTCCACATGTGGAAAGCCCAGACATCATGAGATTGAGAAATGATATATGCGATCGTACTGGCAACGGCAATTCTGGGAATTAAGCCAAATAGCACTTTCATGTGAGGATTAGCGAAATCTGCCTTTGCAGGGGTAAACCATAATGCAAATTGCATCGTCACGACCATAAAAAGAAGACTATAAAATCCTATGAAGACACCCTTTTGTGCCTCTTTCTTACCATAGATCTCACTCAGTATATCTGTTGCAAAAAATGTACTACCGTAAAGAATATTTCCAAGTGTAGCAGTCACACCAAATAATGTAATCGTTTTGAGCACCTGTATATTACACAGTATAGAATTTATGGCTATTAGAGCAAATAAACCCTCACGCTTAAAAACTCGAAACACGAAAACTGCCAATCCCAGATCGACAAAGATAAATGTAAACCAGAGCAATTCGTTATATCCAAAAGACATCTTTTCTCACCTCACCTAACATTTTATCATCTTTTTTACTTTGTTGTCCCCTTCGTATTTAATTCGCAGCAGATTTATTTTGCCACGAATTTACACGAAATCTATTTATTCAACATTGATCTTACAAGATATCCCATTAATATGATATAATTTTTATTATCATATCACAAATTGGGATGGTTTGCGTTGAGAAAAAGGGCAGAGTTTACGATCTTACTTTTACTCTTATTTACATCGCTTATTTTAAGTGCAAAAAATACTATTGTAGTTACTGGTGATGAATCATTTCCTCCCTTTGAATTCGTGAATGAGAAAGGAAACTTTGTTGGCTACAACGTAGATGTCATAAATGCCATAGCGACAAAACTCAATTGGGAAGTCATCTTTAAACCGATGGCATGGGCAGATGCGAAGAAAGCCTTGAGAGAAGGAAGAGTAGATGCTATAGAAGGGATGGCATATTCGCAAGAAAGGGCTAAAATATATGATTTCTCAAACCCCACTCTGGTAAGCTTTCATGGTATATTTGTGAAAACCGATGTTGTGGGTGTAAATTCGATAACAGATCTGAAGGGATATCAGGTTGCCGTTCAAAAAGGAGATATAATGGAAGAATATCTGAAAAACAAGAATGTTGTGCTGGTAGAGGTTCCGGATCAGAAGATGGCACTCATGAAACTTCAGAGAAACGAAGTCATTGCCTTTGTGGGTAACAATTGGTTGTTTTCCTATTTATTAAGAAATCTGAAGATCAAGGATATCAAGCGTGTAGGAGAGCCCTTATATCCCACAGATTATTGCATAGCTGTTCAAAAGGGAAATACTGTACTTATAACTCAGATAAATGAAGCCATAGATTTGTTGAAGAAAGAAGGAATTATTGAAAAACTTCAAAAAAAATGGTTTGAGCAGATAAAAGATAAACAAAAGGATCTGGTTTGGCTGCCCTGGATTGTAGTTGTACTACTTGCTATTCTCTGCCTTTATCTTTTCTTAAATGGTATCAAAATAAAACATCGGATTCGAGAAGAATTGGAAAAAACTAAAAAGCAAACTCTTCTCGAAAAAATAAACTGTGAAAAGTTGCGTTCGATATTCGATCTATCCCAATTTACCCGTAAATCATTCTCTGAAAATGAAATCTTTACGAAGGCATTGGAAATCGCTTTAAAGGTTGTACCTTCTGCAGATGCGGGAAGTATAATTATGAAGGATGAGGATGGCAAATACTCGTACAAGAAATTCAAAGGATATGGAGACTCCCTGAAAAAAGTCAAGTTTACAGAAAGACAGTTGTTGGGAATAAGAGATAAGGTGATAATCCTGCAGAATTTGGAGCAAATGGACAGCGAACTCTTGACCCCTGGGCAATTCGAACTCATAGATCAGGCAGATGGATTTCGCATGTCATCTCTTATTATCGCTCCGATTAAAAGCAAAAGAGAATTCTTTGGGCAGATAAGTCTGGATAGTAAAGAAAAGTTTGCGTTCAAAGAAAAAGATAGATATATCCTCTCATTGGTTGCCAGTGTTGTTGCTAATTTCATTGAGCATTCTAATCTGCGTAAAGAGATAGAAAATGTTAAAAGAGATGAGATACTTCTAAAGGAAAGATTCGAACATATAAGAGAAAATCTCGAGCAAATCAGCGAAAAGATGCTGTTAGAGGTGAAAGATCTTGGAAAATCGATAGCATCTATCCAAAATATCAGGTGTGAAAGTGAGAAGGCCGAGAGAGATTTGAGGAGAATATTATCAGTTCTTTTTCTTGAATCCGAATTCGTGAAAGATATCTGTCTACTGGAGTATCGTGATAATGGATGGCATGTATCTTTTAATTCATCTATTACCGGGTACATAGATGAATTCTCAAATATTCCGAAATCTGTTGATATCGAAATGATGAAGGGACTGATAGAGAAAGGGATAAAAGAAGTATCTCCCATGCTTTACTCCAATATTCTCGTTCAACTCCTACCACTGTCAAAGACTGTAGTTCGCATTTCTTTGAAGGAGTCAGATAAAACGATATAAATGGAGATATTGGAACCATTGTTACTCTTTTCCGATTCCATACTCAGGGACGCAAATTTCGTATCTTTGAGGAAAAAGCAAGATATTACCGGACTGAAGAACGTATCTTATCTAATAGATATTGTGGATGGCTATCCTGAAGGTAACAGTGAATTAGTAGCAGATTATGCCGTTAGATTGGCACAGAAGATGGGTTTAGATGAAGAAAGTATAAATACTCTGTATTTTGCTTCCTTCACACGCGATATAGGAAAACTATTGATAGATGAGAAAATCTTACGAAAATCCTCGAAACTAACGGATACAGAGTACGATCAAATAAAATTACATCCTGTTTATGGTGAAAAGATAGTCGAGACTATTTATCCAGATGCAGCGAAGATAATCAGGCATCATCATGAGAGGTATGATGGTAGTGGCTATCCAGATGGATTCAAGGGAAACAAGATCCCTCTGGAATCTCGAATACTCTTTGCCGTGCTTTCCTATTTTGCCATGAAAAATGATAGACCCTATAGAAAAGCATTGACTAAGAAAGAGTGTATAAGAGAATTGTATAAAGGTAGAGGCAAGGAGTGGGATACAAAGGTCGTAGATGTTTTTTTGAATGAGATTGTTAGAGATGAGGACTGATGTTTTCATTTGAGTTTTTGATTCTCGAACAAAGATTGATAGACACACAAAACATATTCAAGTATTATCAATCTTATCCAACTAAACCTGCAACACGCATCGTATATTATACAACCACTTATAACCCAACACCAACCTTTTATACGAAATCGTATATAATGGATTTGATAGCACTCCTATCCAATAAATACAATGTTGATTCAGGTCTGGTAAAGGCAATGGTGGAAGTGGAATCGAGCTTTTCTCCTTTTTCTATTTCTTCCAAAGGTGCCCTGGGATTGATGCAATTGATGCCAGATGCCTGTAAGGATTGGGTGAAAGGTAAAGATTATCTTGACCCGGTGGCAAATCTGGGAGGAGGAATTAGATACTTAAAGAACCTTCTGAAGGAGTTTCACGGCGATGTAAAACTCGCTCTCATGGCGTATAATGCAGGTATGAGTGCTGTTAAGAATAAGAAGATAAGCCCAGAAGTGGTGAAGTATGCCGATGCCATTCTGAACGTATGGAAAAATAAATATGGGGGGAAGTAGTAATGGCAGGAAAGAAGAAAAAGGGAAAAGGAAAAATCTTCTTCTGGATTTGTTTCCTTCTTTTCCTATTTTTGATCTGGATGTATCTCGATTTCGAGTTCCAGAAGATCAACTATGCAGGTGGTGTTCCTTTGAAAGATTGGCGCAGTTTTGCCAGTTATTTCCTTTCCAAAGTACCCTACTTCAAAAAAAAGGTCGAATATAGCCCTAAGTACATCCTTCCTCTTGCTCAACAGTATGAATTAGAAGTGGGGAGGCTCAATGCTTACTTCTCTAAATTAAATGAAGAAATAAAGGTGAAAGAAGACAAGTTGTCGGAAAAGGAAAAGGAGTTGAAAGAAAAAGAACAGCAACTGAAGTTAGAAAAGGCGAGATATAACTCTGATCTGAAGGCATTGAACGCAGAAAAGGCAAGATGGGAGGACTACAATATGAGGTTGAACAAACTGGCACAATGGATGTCCAATGCGGATGCTTCTAAGATAGTCGGGGCACTGAAGGACAAAAGCATATCAGCCACCGACATAGCATCTGCATTTCTGCGTATGGATGATTCCGCTGTGGGGGATATTCTTCAATCGTTAGCCACTGTGGATCCAACAAAAGCAGCTGCTATAATCTCTCATATGAGTAAGCCCTCCACTCAATAAAAGTATCCATTCCAGTTTGATGAAGACCTCACCATCCTGATTTGTACAGATTCCATATCTTACCAGCAAGCGTTGTATCCATTCTTCCGATCTTCTTTATGATCTTCAGAATTTCATCTCTATCCATTTTGTGAAATACAGATAACAATGTATCCAGATCGATTTCTCTCTTTCTAAGCAAAGATAGGATTTCCTCACCGCTTTCCATTTTTATTCTATTCACAAGTGATGTTGGCGTTTCATTTTCTGATAGATTGGATAGTGGAAAGTTGAAATATTTAACAAGTGCAGAAGAATATCTGGCAAGTACAGCCTTTTCTTCCTTTTCACTCGTTTTTACTTTATGGTAGGAACACATCTCGGTCGGTTCTGTCCCTTTAATAAATGTCATATCAACTACCCGTGAGACTCTAAAAAAATGATAGCCATCCTTAAAATAATCTTCTTCTACTTTATACTTTGGACATCCCTTACCAGCCAGTTTCAGGCTCCCGGTGCAGATTTTCACAGTTATCACATCATTGAAATGAGGAAAATCTTCATCCTGCATACCTTGTAAAGCCGTTTTCATTACTCTTTTCCAGATAGGCGCTGCGACTTTACCTCCTGTCATTCCCTCTCCCAGAGTAGAATTATCGTCGTTGCCGATGAATACTGTACATACCAGATGAGGAGTGTATCCAACGAACCAGGCATCTGTATAGTTATCAGTCGTTCCTGTCTTTCCTGCTATGTGTTTTATACCTTTTATCTGTGCATTTATACCTGTGCCCCGTGTTATTACTTGCTCCAGAATCCTGGATACAAGATAGGTAGTATCTATCCGCTTTTTTTCGTCATCATCTAAATATCCTCTGGGGGCAGGATGGTAAACGTAAATCGCTCTACCAAACCTATCTTCTACTCTTAAAAGAGGGATTGCTTCGTAATAAACTCCACCATTTGCCAACATCGCATAGGCACTGGTCACTTCTAATGGTGTAAGAGATGATGAACCCAATGCCGATGATAGATCGTAATTCAAATGGCTGGATATATGAAAGCGTGTGCGTATGAAATCAAGAACTTTGGACACCCCGATCTTCTGGAACAAATTTATAGATGGAACGTTTACCGAATGTATGAGTGCCTCCTGGAGAGGAATATATTCACTAAAGGTCTTATCATAATTCTGAGGTTCCCAACCGTTAAAGTCTTTGGGGCAGTTGGGTAATTTGGAATCCGGGGTGTAACCTTTAAGCAAAGCGTAAGTGTAATAAAAAGGCTTAAATGCTGATCCCATCTGCCTTTTCGCCTGTGTTACTCTATTAAACTGATTTTCCGAAAATGATTTACCCCCTACCATAGCCTTTATATATCCTGTATCAGGATCTAAAACACAAATACCTCCTTGTCTTCCAGACTCACTCAATGCTTTTTCAGCAGTTATCTGTATTTCGTAATTGAGCGTTGTATAAACCGTATAACCACCAATACTCAATAGATAATCTGTCAATCCCAATTTCTCTTTTAAGAAAGACTTCACATATTGCACGAAATAAGAAGCCTTCCACCTATACATCTTCATCTTCTGGGTGCGAATCAAAAGCTCCAACATTCCTCTTTCTTCTAATGCTTTTTGATATTGTTCTTTAGTTATGAGTTTACTATCTAATAAGAGATTGAGTACCATCTTTTGACGTTTGAAGGCAAGGTTCATATTGACGAAGGGGGAATAGTTGGAAGGAGATCTTATTATTCCAGCGAGAAGAGCACTTTGAGCTAAATCCAAACCCTTAGGAGGCATACCAAAGTACATAAGACTTGCCGAACCCACTCCATAGCAATTGGCACCCAGGTATATGATGTTCATATATCTTTCCAATATCTCATCTTTGGTGTAGTATCGTTCTATCATTATTGATAAAGCGAGCTCCTGCAATTTTCTCGTAATAGTTTTCTTAAAAGAGAGAAACATGTTCCTGGCAAGCTGCTGCGTTATAGTACTACCACCTTCCTTGTATCTGTGAGATAAGAGATCAACGTATAAAGATTTCAAGATCCTGAATGGATCAAAACCCGTATGTTCATAAAATCTTTTATCCTCTGTATTTACGATAGCGAGTTTGAGATAGGGTGATATATCATCGAATTTCGTATACATACGATGGGGAAAATTCAATAAGACACCATCAGATGAATATATATTAGAGGAAATAGGGAAGGAATAGGAATCAAGGTCTAACTTTCCTGTTTTCCAAACCGTTTGCTCACTTGCAGGCAAAGTTCGAAAGATATAGATATACAGCAACAATACTGCTATTCCTATAACACAAATTGCCCATATAAGACTTTTAAGATATACTTTCCAGGTGGCTTTTCCCTTCATTTATATTCTATCTCCTTCAATGGATTTTACAATGTAGAAGGTTTCGATGATATTATATATGATTACCTTGCGAAAAAGTATAGTGCAAAAAGTTAACTCGTTCTTGAGCCAGTGCGCCCGAGGAAATTAATCCATCCTCTGGAAAAAATAAACCTTCTGCAAGTATAATTGATCGCAGGATGTGAGAAAGGAGGATGAAGAACATATACGATGTAAAACGGATGAGATTTGATAAATACCATTTTTAGGGAGTTTTTGAATTTTACAGATCCTATAGCATATATGAAGGGAGGTTAAAATGAATGAAAGAAATTGAGGATATTTATCTTTCTATTAGAGATGAAATAGTATCGAGATTAGCTGAATTTAAGCGAATCGGAGAAGAACAAAATGAAGTAGCTATATTTGCTGAGCTTGCCTTTTGTATATTAACTCCCCAATCCAGGGCGAAAATCTGCTGGCGTGCCCTGGAAAATCTTTTGAGTAAAGGCTTGTTGTTAAGAGGAGATGAGAATCGGATCCTTGAGGAATTGAACGGAGTGAGATTTAAATACAAGAAAGCAAAATATATCATTGAAGCGAGGAAAAAATTTTCAACCCAGGGCAATATAACTATTAAACGTATAATCAGTCATTTCGATGACATTCAAGATGCGAGAGAATGGTTAGTTAAAAATGTAAAAGGCATAAGTTATAAAGAAGCGAGTCACTTCCTGAGAAACATTGGATTTGGGAAGAATCTCGCCATCCTCGATAGGCATATATTGAAAAACTTAAAATCGTTTGAGGTGATAACGGAAATACCATCTTCTTTATCAAAGAAAAAATATCTCGAAATAGAAAAGAAGATGAGGAAATTTGCAAAAGAGATTAACATACCCATGAATCATCTGGATCTGTTGCTCTGGTATAAGGAAACAGGAGAAATATTTAAATGATATACTCTTTCCTTTGTCGGAATAAACCAAAATTTCATGTTTTCTGCGGTATAATGTTAATAATATGAGATGTGTGATTTCTCAATTACGAGATTTTCATTAGCCACGAATGGACATGAATAAAAATGTTGAATGTTAGATAAATAGATTTTGTGATAATTAGTGCAAATTCGTGTCTGAACATAATGATGGATTGACATTTTGCAATTGGGAAATTACTACATAAATTAGGAGGTGTGGGATTTTGTTTGAAAAATTCGACGATCTGGTTTCTGATATAAACGGATGGAGTATTCTTGGGACTGTTAGGGAGATCTCAAAATTTCATAGAAGTAGGGGAAGCAAAGATTACAAGGAATTGCTCCTTTTACTGAAGGATAAACTCTTGAGGTCTGGCTTTGATGAAAGCGAAGTTAAAATGATCCCATATACCATAGATGGGAAAGAATCTTACGCTGCATGGACACCACCCTTTGCATGGGATCTGCGTTTTGGTGAACTAAAGTTATTACCAGAAAAGAAACTGATAACATCTACAGAGATAGCAAAAACGGCTGTTGTATTCGGCAGTTGGCCTACCAGTGGTAAGGTGAAATTAGAGGTAGTGGATGTTGGCAGTGGTGCAAAAGAAGAAGACTACAAAGGCAAAGATGTAAGGGGTAAAGCTGTTCTCTCCAGTGGGAATATCAGAGATGTTTACAGGTTAGCTGTAAAAAAGAAAGGAGCTAAAGCAATACTATCTTCATTTATGAGGGCACAGGATAAAACTATCGGGAGAACCCCGAAGGATCTGCCAGATGCTGTGAATTACCTATCAATTCCCTGTTATATGAGAGACAAAAAATATAAAGCATTTGGCTTTTCATTGAGTTACATGCAGCATTTGGCTGTGAAGAAAGAATTGCAAAAAAGAAAAAAACTCTTCATAGAAACGATGGTAGATACAGTTGTAAAGAAAGGAAAAATGTACGTATTAGAAATTACACTCAAGGGTACTTCCCCTCAGATGAAATCATTGATAGTATTGGGACATATATGTCATCCTTCTCCTGGAGCCAATGACAATGCCAGTGGAGCAGCTTCAACCTTCGAATTGGCAAGAACCATGAAAGAACTCATTATTCTCAATAAGATGAAACCTTTGAGAAGAACGGTTAAATTTCTACTCGTCCCCGAAATGTTTGGCACTGTACCGTACTTGCTGGGAGATAAGAAAATACTGGCAGCTGTAAATCTGGATATGGTGGGAGAAAACCAGAAATTAACGGGATCTGTTTTAACATTGAATACAACTCCCTGGTCTGTACCAACATTCTTGAATGATCTGCTTGATGCCGCTATAATTCATTACTCTCCAAGGACTTCAGATCACTTCAACGGTTCTTACAGAAGCAGATTATATGAAATAGCTGGCTTTTCCGTTGGTTCAGATCATTACATATTCAATGCCTTTGGTATCCCCAGTGTATCTCTTACACAATGGCCTGATAGATACTATCACACAAATATGGATACCTTAGATAAGGTAGACCCAGCTTCATTAGAATGGGCATCGAAGGCCGCACTCGCCTCCATATTATACATAAATCTATCCGATGATAAGATATTAGAACTGGTAGTTGCAAAATCCCTTAAAAGACTCTATGAGCGCATAGTGAAGATAAAAAGCTTTACGTTGAAGAATCCAGAGAAAACTGCCAATTTTGTATTGGAAAGGGAGTTGAAAACTGTAAATTCATTAAAGGCTTTCCTACCTGTGCGCAGGATCAAAACCTCCATAAACATATTGAAAACTCTGTTCGATTCCTTGGGCATGAGTAAAAGTAAAAGAAGGAATTCAGGAGAAATATACAAAAAGACCTATAGAGGCCCTATAGGAAGCAAATTGAATACAATGTTAAGCGAAGAATCTCAAAAGCTCTTATCAAAGTTCAAAGAAAAAGATGGGGAATGGGGGATAAAAGCAGCGGAGTTGGAGAATTTGATGGATGGAAGACTGACCCTGGATGAAATAAAAGATATCCTCGATCTGGAGTTTTCGCCCACAGATGAAAACATGATCCTCAAATATGTGAATATCCTTGAGAAACATGGATTTTTGAAGAAAATGAAGCAAGAGAAATCAATTTAGAAACGAGTGCTTATCATTCCTGGCATGCATGTAATAGTCAAGTGCGTTCAGATGCTGTTCATCGAGAAAAGAGTGGAGAAAATCTATTGCGTCCTCTTTCGAGAGAAATAATTTGTGTAATAAAATATCTATTTCTGCGGGATTCAAGACACCACTGTAAGGTAAAGAGATCATATTGTTCTCCTTGAGAAGTCCTATTTCGCCATCGGTAAAGCGCCTTAGAATTGGATCGGGATAGTAGCCAAAGATTTCTCCATCGTATTCTTCTGGCATAAGAGAAGAAAGGAGATAATTGTATCCGCTTATTATTTCTTCCTCTGTATAGCCTTTTTTCTCGAGATCTTTTACTATTTCGAGAAAAAAGGGTGATAACAACAAAGAGACCATATCTCCCTCATCGCTATCGGTTAACCTTGCCATTATATATTTGATAACTTCGATCGTACGTCCGTCGATTTTGATCAAACCTCCCTCTTATCATAAGCACTCCAGTCTTGCAAAACCCAGAAAATGACGCTTACCTGGAAGCAAGAAGAGTTTACTAAATTTCCAAAAACCTTACTTAACACCAGATTCTCGCTTTTCGATATGAAGCTGAAATCACTTTGAAATCATTATAGCAAGTTAAAATAATTTTTTCAATAGTTTTGGGCTGTATGTCAAGGTGTTTTGATGAAAATTAGGAAAAGAATAGCGCCAGTTCATATAACACAGCATAAAAGGTTCATGCCTTATGGCACTCACCCAGGTTTTTGCTTTGCAAAAACTTCTTTTATGCCGAAAACGTTATATGACATTCCGCCCCTTCGCCGCTAAAAAATTTATGGCGAATTACTGAGA
>Ga0180298_1000229_pt1 | contig 13049 bp, 19 predicted proteins | sample GuaBasSediGuay13_FD_121800 | JGI IMG/M metagenome (GOLD analysis project Ga0180298, IMG submission 121800) | Subseafloor sediment microbial communities from Guaymas Basin, Gulf of California, Mexico - Guay13, Core 4488-10 , 4-6 cm | ecosystem: Environmental > Aquatic > Marine > Hydrothermal...
ATGTAACAGTTGAGGCTTATGAGAACCCGAAGTTCGTAGAGGATATGGTTAGAGCAATAAGCGACCGGCTCTCAAGGAACCCTATTAGTGATGGGTTTTGGGTGAAGGTTGAACACCAAGAAAGTATCCACGTGCACCAAGCAGTTGCGTTCGATTGTTCGGATCGGGTCAACGCTTGGTGGTTCCTACAGGAGGTATGAAATGCAAGAAATCTATTTTCAGGAATTGGTTGAAGGTTTTTACCCTAGAAAAGGAAATGTTCACGACGCTGGTTTTGATTTACGAGTTTTTAGGGTTCTCCCCGTTGATCACCCTGATCCAACTGATTACTCTAACGAAGAAGCTAAAACTTACGTCATCCAACCTGGTGAAACTGTAAAGCTCGATTGTGCATGTAGAATCGTAATCCCACAGGGATTTTGTGGTCTGGTAGTGCCTCGGTCTTCGTGGAGAAGAAAGGGTCTAGTCGCAATGTCAATCTTTGATCCTGGTTTTCTTCTCCCCTGGACTCCCTTTGCTACCAACTGTTACTCTGATGTCATACATATTTCGAGCGGGGAGAGGGTGTTGCAGGTCCTTTTTGTTCCTCTCTTCTATGGAGGGACCTTGAATGTTACTAAGTTACCAGATTATCTTTACGACAGAGGTGGTGGTGCAGGAAGTACAGGCAAATAAAGAGAAGGAGGAAGAAATGTCAGAGAGGAATCCAAGAGGACAGTTGCGTCCACGTGATGGCCGTGGGCGTGGGGTTGGCATGCCAGGAGGTCGTAGAGGTGGACGTAATACAGGCCCTTGCTCTAAAGGCGGGCCCGGATTTGGAGCAGGTAGAGGGCGCCATTTAGGCGGCCGTAAAGTAGCGTAAGCTACGAATAGAATTGTTGTACTAATGGGGGTCAATAATGTGTTTTGAGATACCATCCTCTTTTTGTGGGATCAAGATCCATCAGAGTTGGTCGGCTTTGTATCTTTTTGAGTTGATATTTAGGACTTACGCACCAAGAAGAGTCATAGAGTTAGGGACAGGGTGGGGCGGTGCGAGCCTTTTTATGCATTTTCTGGCTAAAGCATATGACAGTAAGTTTATCACTTATGATAAAACGGCAGCCTATTTAGAGACTGGTAGAGGTGGGGCCCTTTTTCAGAAGTTTGGAGTTGATTTTCGAGAGGCTGATATTTTCGAGCCTAAAACTATAGATGAGATACGTAAGCTAGTCGAGGCGCCTGATAGGGTCTTTGTTTACTGTGATAATGGTAACAAGGTTAATGAGTTCAATATTTATGCACGCTTCCTGAAGCCCAATGATATAATTGGGGTGCATGATTGGATGGAAGAGATAGTAGCAGGGGATATCAGAGTTGATATTGAATGTTTAACCCCAATTTTTATGGAAGAGTGTAATAAGTACCACACGAAGCAAGCGTTTTGGATCAAGGTTGAGCCTGGTTCTTCCTAAGTCCTCCACGCGTGTATGAAGAACACATAAGTAATAGAATACTGAGAGAGGTGGAGGACAAGAATGGATGTATATGGAGATGCAATGTGTGGATTATGCCCAATAAAGCCTAAGGTCAAAATTGTCCCACCACACGGAGATCCGCGCGCGGTGATTATGGTTGTGGGTGAAAGTCCCGGATCTGAGGAGCTGCTACGTGGGATTCCCTTTTGTGGTGCGAGTGGTGAATTCTTATTTAAATACTTAGGGTGGTTAGTACCGGACGCGCACGACTTTGAGGACTTCTTACGTAAGCGTGAGGTGTACTTGTATATCACAAACGCGTGTCTATGTTCAGCCAAAAACCCAGTTAAGTCGATCCGAGATAACTTTTGTATCCCACGATTACGGAAGGAGATTAAGAAGGTTAACCCTAGTTTAATTATTCCTTTAGGTGGGCTTGCTTTGGAGTATGTGACATCGATCCTTAACCTTAAGGGGTGCGAGTTACTTCAGTTAACTCGGAAGGAGCCTCTAACTTCTATAATGGCGGTTCGTGGTTATGTTCTCCACACGACTGATGGATGTGTCATTTTCCCTCTTATACACCCAGCGAGTATCCTACGCCAGCGAGAGAGAGAATTTTTGTACATGTGTGACGTTCAAAAGCTCTTTAGGGTTTTGACGGGAAATTACCAGGAAAGTCAGTCGACTTATTTTGTGGTGAACACTTTATGGGATCTGGAAGAAGTCACGCGCATGGTGGAAGAGCTACCTGAGGATGAGTTGCTTGCTTTTGACGTTGAAACTACAGGGGTGGACCCTTTTAGTGATAGAGTTTTATGTCTGAGTATCTCCTTTAAGGACTATGTAGGTGTTGTTATTCCTTTCGATGATCCGGTAGTGAGGCCGTTTGTTGAGAGAATACTGAACTCGAGATGTAGAAAGGCAGGGCAAAACATCAAGTTCGATCTCGAGTTTTTATATCAGTGTGGGTTCACTGTCAATAACATATATTTTGACACTATGTTAGGTCAGCACGTATTAAACGAGAATATACCTTGTGACTTAGTTACACTAGTATCGATCTACTTAGATTACCCTAAGTACGATCTGCCCTTAGAGTTGTACAAGAAGGCTAATAAAGTTAAGTCTTACTCGGAAATTCCTTCCTCGATTCTATATGAATATACTGCACATGACTCGATTGTAACACGCCTAATCGCGCTGAAAATGATTCCGAGCATTGAGAAAGAGTACTCCTATTTATATTGGAATGTAGTGCTTCCTACTCAAATAGCGCTAACACATGTCGAAATTGAAGGTATGAGTGTAGATGGGGATCGAGTTCAGGAGTTGACTAAACAAGTTGCAGATGAAGTGATGAGCCTTGAGGAGGATCTGTACAGAAGTGTTGGCAAGAAGTTCAACCCACGCTCTTCGACGCAGCTGAGTGATGTTCTCTATTCAGATTTGGGTCTTCCCGTGCTTGTAAAGACAAAAGGAGAAAAGGCGTCAACATGTTCTGAGGCGCTACAGAAGTTACTCGCGTGGGCTAAACAGAAACAAGACACAAGGGCTTTATCAGTAGTTGACTCACTAATTAAGTTGCGGAAGCGTCAGAAGGTATTGTCTACATACCTGGCAGGAGGAAAAGGTGGGATCTGGAGGTTTGTGGCAAAAGATGGGAAAGTCCATCCTGATTATCATGTAGCTGGTACTGTAAGTGGGCGTCTCTCTTGTACATCACCGCCGATTCAGACCATACCGAAATCAGCACTGCGATCTATTTTTAATGTCCCACCAGGATATAAGTTTATTGAGGCAGACTATTCACAGGCTGAAGCACGAGTAATGGCATACGTCGCGCAGTGTGCAACAATGATGGAAGCGTTTAACACTGGACGTGATATTCACACAGTCGTTGCGGAGCGCATATTTAAGAAGAAGATTCACAAGGATGATATTGAGAGGAAGATGGCTAAATTTGTTGTATATGGGTTGATGTATGGCCGCCAGGCACACAGTGTCGCTGATCAATTTCATATTTCGCTCAAAGAGGCTGAGGCAATTATGAACCAATTTTTTACGGAGTTCCCCGAGATTAAGTCTTTCATGGATTATGTAGTGGAAGAAGCTAGATCGAAAAGGGTATTACGTAACTTGTACGGTAGAACCAGGATTTTTCCTCCTGGTCCTTTCTTGTCAGAATGGGAAAGGCAGGCGCTTAGCTTCGTACCACAAAGTACTATCGCGGATCACACTAATCAGTCTCTCTCGATGTTAGTTGAGTTGTTGAAGTCAAGGGGATCTGGTGCGGTTGTGATTTTACAGCTGCATGACGCAATAGGGGTTAAGTCGCCTGAGGATTGCGTTGAAGAGGTTGGAAAGATGATAAAGGACGTTATGGAACGTCCAATCCCAGATACGTCCCTTGTTATCCCTGTTGATATTAAGGTTTCTGATAGATGGGAGGGGGGCGAAGAATTATTTTATTAGGAGGTATGGTATGTTAGACATCGAACAACTCAAAAAGGATTTAGGTCAGTATTCATCTACAGTTGGTTCCTTTTGGAAACCAAAAGTGGGGCGGAATTACATTAGGATTCTTCCCCCATGGAAGCCTGACACTCACTTGTTCTACAAGCCTGTTAGGTTGCATTGGGTTGGATCACGGAGTGTGTTGTGCACACCAGGAAATTGTATTGTTTGCTCGATGCTTCAAGATCCTGTCTTAGCTCCCTCACTTGAAGGGAAAATCAACACGATAAACAGGTTCCTCGTTAATGTGGTTGACTTGGAAGACAAAGATAGTGGTGTACATGTTTGGGCAATGCCTCCAATAATATGGAACCAGTTTGCACAGTTCTGTATTGATCCTCAGTGGGGTGACCTAACGGATCCGAAGACAGGAAGGAACGTAACTGTAGTGCGCGAGGGTTCAGGAGTTAAATCGACGAAGTACCAGATTATTCCTGACCCGCAACAAACCGAGATTGAGCCTCAATTGTTGACGCAAATGCATGATTTAGATAAGATTTATACCAAGGCGACACCTGAGTACATTATCAGCTTACTGCAAGATGAGAGTATAGACGTGTCCGTTGCACCACGTGGCCCACAACCAACACCAGTACCACAACAACCACCACAGCCTCAAACACCACCAGTACCACAACAGCCACCACAGCCTCAAACACCACCAGTACCACAACAACCACCACAGCCTCAAACACCACCAGTACCACAACAACCACCACAGCCTCAAACACCACAGACTGGGTTCGATCCTCAGAAGGTGAAGGACGCATTAAATAGGTTGATGGGGCAGAAGTAATGAGTAGCTTAAATACAGTCGTGAAGAAGATGGAGCGACGATTCGGGTCGGTAGGCGCATTGGAGGGTGTAAAACAGGAGGCGCGTGGCTATTTACCTTCGTGCGTACTACCGATCGACTTTGTTTTGGGTATGCCAGGCTTTCCACTCGGTAGGGTTGTTGAAATTTATGGATTCGAGTCTGTTGGGAAGTCAGCAGTTATTGCTGCAATTATCGGAGCCTGTCATCAGTTTAATGGTTTCGCGGCTTTGTGTGATTCTGAGTTTTCGTATACGGAAGATTGGGCCCGCTTGTTTGGGGTAATTCCTAGAGATTTACTACTACTCAATCCCGATAACTTACAACTAGTCGGTGAACAGTTTCTCTTCCTGTGTAATGAATTGAAGGATGTGTCACCAGTAGTACTTGCGTTGGACTCGGTTGCGGCAACCCCTGTGCTTGAAGAGGTTGACAGTGATTTATCAGGGAAGTCGCTGGGTCTCCATGCGCGAACACTATCCCGTATGTTTAGGCAGCTAACAACCCACATAGCCAGATTGAACGCCTTATTTGTCGCAACAAATCAAATGAAGGAGAAGATAGGGTCGTTTGGTTCTGTAGGATACACTAAGATTGGTGGTCATACACTTGATTTCCACAGCGCAGTCCAGATTCTATTGAAAAGGACTCAGTTGATTAAGGACAAAGAGGATGAGGTAGTGGGGATACGCCTTGAGGTGTTTTGTGTAAAAAATAAGCTGCGTCGACCATATCTACGATCATCTGTGGATTACTATTTCAACTCGGGTTTTGATGATTCAAGAGCTATTCTGAGCTTCGCATCGCAGTGGGGCTTGGTGAAAAAGTTAGGAGGAGGCTGGTGTGAGTTTGAGGGTCAGAAGTTTCAAGGCACAGCGCCTCCCGAGATCTCTGAGGCGATTGAGAAATCCGTTATATCTGCGTTTTATGGTGACCTTGCTCCAGCGGTAGCGCAGGTCAGACAAATGAGGAAAGAGGGGGGTAAGTATGTTGGCGACGTTCCCTCAGACGAAAGCGGAGAGGCGTCAGAGGTACCTCGAGAAGAAAGTGCTCAATAAGTTTCACCCGTTTTTATGTTCCGAGATTGAAGCAACACTGCGTGCGAGGTTGCTTGGACAGGTTAGGCATTTCAGTTGTGCTCTACAAGGCTGGTTATACTGTGTGTGTGTTGACTTTTCTGTGGTGAGGTTAATGAAGGTAGGCCTCTATGGGGATTTACAAAAAGCAGTACGAGACGCGCTGGGCATCGCTCAGCCAGTGAGCCTCGTAGTGCAGAAGGAAGGTGTGGCTACTTACTTTTTAACAGCTGTGAAAGATTTGCCTTTTCGAGTGCAACCATTTCTATATGCAGATGGCTTTTTCATGTGTGATTTTGACAGAGTACTTTCGCGTTTGATGGAGGTACAAAGGTGAAGGACAATATTTTTGCTGCTATAGTAGTCGGGTTGTTAGCCCTAGTGTGGCTTTTAGCTGGGATTTGTGTTATCGCAGAGGGTGTTCATGCTTTGCTTATGTATGTTGGGCTACCACGTGACACTTTAGTTTTCGGTTTTGTGTCACTGACGGTGCTTGTTGTTCTTTTGGAGCTTATACTACGTCGACTTAGGTAGGTGTATATGTCTAAGGTTTTGAAAATCGCGTTTACAGGTGATAAGGGTGTCGGTAAGACTACTTTAGCAAAGGATGTAGCTAAAGCGCTAGGGATTTCAACCGTTGTCGTGGATGTAGGTGAGGTTGATGGTCTTTCTGAAGATTTGAAAACTTGCTACTGTATGGCTAACTACATTTTGCTATGGCTTTCAGAATCGTCGTTTGTTTGTGATAGGTGGTTTTCTGATAATCTTATGTACGCACCGGCTCCCCTAGTTCGAGCCTTAAAGTATCTACTACGTGAATCTCAGAGGGACGTGTACCAGTTTTACGTTCCTCCTTTTGAGGGAGAAGAAACTAGGTATGGTAAAGCCGTTAGGAAGTTGGTGCGGTATGTTGTGGGGGGTGTCACTAGAGAAGAGCGGGTCAGGAGTGTGTTGGCGAAACTGAAGTGGCTAGAAGAGAGACGTTCTGGTATAATGGTCGAGCGTTTTCTGGATGGTATAGGATGTATAACTGAAGAGAGTAAGCGTCGCTTCCTTACTCGCTTAGCGGAAAAGTACAGGACGCAAATAAAAATTGCTGCTAAGTTGGGTTTTGATGTTAAGCCTGTGAGGGCACTGCTGTTTAAGTATGGAATTAAGCTCCCAGGGAGTAGCTTTAGTCACAGTTGGTTAGGTAAGGCTTACCTTAAATTAGGTAAGGACGAAGTTAAGCGACAGGTTTTGGAATGTTTGTGCACGTCGAGCAGTGCAAAGGAGGCGACTCAAAAGTTGGCGCAGAGATTTAATGTTTCAGAGTCAACAGCAAAAAGGCTTTTGCGTCACTTTAAGGTAATACCAGGCTTAGGATATCAAGTTCTACCCCCAGAGGATCTGGGGATTCGACTAGAGTAATATAGGAGGTAGGCAGTGAAGTTAATGATCAACGCGCCAATTCCTCATCTAGACTTAGTGAGCCATTTAGATCAGCATCTTGTATTGGCTCACTTACTGGAAGGGGAGTATTTAGAGTTTTACAAGAGGCAACGTGAGAGTGGGGCGTACATTGTATTAGATAATGGGGTTGTTGAGACAGGAGTACCTCAGATCGATAAGTCAAAAGTGGAAGCACTTCGCCCACATGAGGTCGTTGCACCTGATTATTTGTATGACGTTGAAAGGACTTGTGAGGAATCTGCTAAATTCGCCGCCCTTATAAGATCGGAGTTTCCTACTATAAAGATCATGTGTGTTCCTCAAGGGAACAGCCCTAAAGAGTACATGGAATGTCTGAAGGTATTTGTAGACGCACCATGGTGTGATGTGATTGGTTTGGGTAAAGCAGCGTCACTCGCTTTGACGCCAAAGGTGGCTCGTCCAAAGCGGCCCATGCCCGCGTTTGTGGTGGCCGGACGACATAGAGCGTTGACTTATTTGATGGAAGTAGGGGCTGAAATTCCTGTTCACATCTTAGGGTTGGGTCATCCCAATGAACTTCGTGTTTACGGTGCTTTCCCGAACGTGAGGTCGGTTGACACTTCTTGGTGCTTTCGGGTCGTTCAAGAGCAGGCCGTAACTGATTTCCACAGACAACTAAGCCCCAGTCAGTTAGAAAAATCAAAGGAATTGATGGCTTTTTTGGAGTCAATGTGTAAGTAATGAACCTTTGTATTGACTTGTGGTACAATGGTGAGTATTATAAGGCAGTCGTACTGGTGGGGGTTTGGTTGTACCACACGGGGTTACAGCGGTTAAGGTCTGCTTTGGTGAAACGAATGCTCCAAGATCTTGATGGACCTATTGATAATGGTAGGTTTGGATGGGAGCTCACAGTTATGAGCCTGTTATGGCTTCTGAACGCGAAAACCGAGTTCAACCTAAACACTGCTTCCTTTGAACAACTCACAAAACGTACTGTCAATACAGCATATAGGTTTGGTATACCGGAGGAAAGGGTTATTGTTGGATTATACCTGTTGAGGTCTTTGAATCAGGGAGGTAAGTTTTGAGGGCATGTATTTATTTTCATGGAGATTTTGATGGTGCAGTGTCGGGCGCGATTATGTATAAATTCTTGACATCGCTGATACCAAGTGATGTTATCGAACTTCATTCCATCGACTACAATCGTGCTGACGAGTGGTCACAGATGAGGTTTGATGGCGACCTGGTTGCAGTGGTTGACTTTAAGTTCACGGAAGGACTGCTTTCAGCTCCGTTCTTCATCTACGCGGACCACCACAATACAGGTATTACAAACGAGCAGTTACTACGCGCTAAGAGTGCACCAAACGGCTTTTGTGTTTTTGACGCGTCAGCGCCTTCGTGTGCAGGGATGATATCCCCTCTAGCTGACTTACACCCTGAGGTTATACGGTGCGCGGATATGGTTGACAGCGCCAGCTATGACAGCCCAGAACAAGCGTTGAAGATGGACAAACCAGAGGTACTTAAGATCGCTGCTGCTATCGCATCAGGCGGGGACGCGTTACGACGTAAAGTGCTGCTTATGTTAGCTACTCAGCCTATTGATACTGTAGTTAAAGACAGCGAGATAGTCTATCTTCACGCAAAATACGCTTCCCGCCAGTTGAAGGCTTTGAACCACTTAAGCCTTAACGCTGAAGTTATAGGAAACATTGGGATTGCGTCCTTTCTTGGTTGTTTCTTCTCGTCACGCTACGCGATTTTTGTTTTACATCCCGATATTGATTACTCAGTGTTTGTACGCGCATATCAGGACAACATCTACTTAAGTGTGGGTCGGAATCCTTGGAAGGAGCTACGTAAGAGGTATAATATAGGTGAGATTATGACGATGTATGGAGGTGGGGGTCGTGAAGATGTTGGTGCTGTAATCTTACACGATCCGGATCGTGCTACTGCCATTGCTCGTGACATCGCTAACAAGTTCGCGTCAGGAGCGTTTGAATCTTATGTTGTAGAAAATTAGACGCTCTCAGGGAATAAGATGCAATTGTTGACGAAAGTGCTGCGCGATAGGTGTGATGAAAGGATTCGTCGGGCTTACGTCACTTATGGTGGGAAAGGACGGTTCATTTGGGTTGTGCCTAATCATTACAACTTTTGGAGACGCTTTAAAGCGACGTTCTCTAATTGGTGCTTAAGCGCGAAGAAGAACCACGTAGTTACAACAGAGTCCGTGTGCCCTGAATTTAGTCAGGTTGAAGATCTCATAAGCTGGTTAGTGGAAACGATGGGGTTACCTAGTGGGTTAAAGAAACTGTTAATGCTAGAGTTGGTGCGTTACTGGTAAGGAATGTAGATTTTAGGGGGTAGGTAATGAAATGTGTTGCCTTATTGAGCGGTGGAGTTGATTCAGCGACTGCGAGCATATTAGCGAAAAAGAACGGGTATGAGGTTTACGGGTTGAACTTTCGAAGGGTGCGTAAAGAATTTGAGACGGAGTATGCCCGTAGGTTCGCTGAACGTCACGGTATTAACTTCAAAGTAGTTGACGCGGATATTACTTCTTTGATCCGAGAAGCACAAGAGACATCTTTAAGCTATGTAACCATGAGCGGTCAGCAATGGGAGTTTCTGTGGGGAAGGAACATTATATACCTGGTCTTAGCGGCGAACTACGCCGCTTCTGTTGGTGCGTCCTTGATTGTAGTGGGCTTCGCACCACACGATGCTCCTCAAGCGGACGATCCTTCTTCTTGTGATTATCCTGATTGTCATCCTAGAGTCTTAAGTGATCTTTCAGACTTATTAACGATTACTCTTCACAGGACCACTCGACCACAACCTAATGGTGGATCGATTCGAATTGACGCACCTTTAATGGGTAAGGTTAGGACGAAGGTGGATGTGTTTAAATTGGCGCTAGAACTGGGGATCAACATTGGAGACACAATTAGCTGTTACACTCCGGTTAGGACAAGTGAGGGTTGGCGCAGTTGTGGTCGGTGTCTTGCGTGCCACCACCGCCGCGCGGCCTTGACGATTTTACAAAAACAAGGGTTTAATGTTCCTTTGAGTGAGGTGTCTAAATGGAAAGAGTAGTAAATGTAGTGAGAGAGGTTGCGTACGCCATTGTAGGTCCTAATAAGGTTAAAGTAGAACACAGTGAAGGAAACCAGACTCTCTTGATCACACTACGGGCAGTAGATCGGAAGTCGGCGGGTTTGCTGATTGGGAAGAACGGTCGGATTATTTCGGCTATTAGAGTCATCGCGCAAGTTGTCGGTCAATCCGTTAATCGGACGATGAAGGTTGTAGTTGAAGTGTTCACCGAAGGGAACCGCGCGTAGTTACACCGGTGAGGTTTGGAAATGAAGGTAGTACTTAAGAACGTAACGCTAATTGTCTTTCTTCTCTTCTCCTTTAGTCCTGACGCGCCAAAGAGTAAGTTGTGGAGAAGCACATATAAACAATGCTTTCTAGAGTGTGTCAAGGCTTGGGGAAATGATTGTGGTAGACGTTGCAGGCATTGGTGTAATATTCGTTGTGTTTATTTCGCGGACAAGAAAGTCAGAGGAAGATGCATTAATAGAAGCAACGTAAGATGAAGAAACCTATTTTTAATCCCGAGGATGAAGTTCCTTCTTTTGATTTGTGTTTGAAGCTAAAGAAGTTAGGTTATCCTCAAGAAGGTGGGGGTTGGTATTGGGAAGAGTTACCTGATGATGTATGCCTGCAAAGTAACCCTAAACAGCGTTGGATCCTTTCCTATTTAAGCTCGAGCCAAATTACAGCTATGGAAGATGGAGAAGTTTATAGGATGAGTTCTCCGTATGCAAGGGAAACAAAACCTCTTGTCAAAGCCCCTTCTGGTAGTGAGATAGAAAGATGGCTTCCCTCAATGACGCTCATGTGGAGGTTACCCGATGGTAGGTTTTGTTGTTGTGGGGAGTTTGAGGTAGTAGTGGGAGATACAGAACCTAACGCTCGAGCTAGGATGCTTGTTCAGTTGCGGTTGAGGGAGAAATGGATTTTTAAGCAGGAGGGGTGTGTTAACAGCGAGGCTTACGAACAAGCACGAGACAGTTGGGGTGTAGAAGGATGACTCAGTTTATTACGAGCTATAGGGGTTGGGACGTCTATTTTGATGGTAAGGAGGAACTTACTGCTGGTGATCCACAATGGACCTTGATCTATTCACCTCAGCCTCAGACATCATCACTACCCCAACAGCTAAGGGGTCAGGTTGTCTGGCTTCATGGTGGTTTGAGTCTGCGTGAGGTTAAGTGTTGTATTGATTATAATGGGTTACTCCTTGCCTGATAATGTCCGGCACGTAATCGCGTCGTATTTGCGCCATATCTTAGCGATAAGCGCGGGTTCCTAGCGAAGGGAAGGGGAAAATATATAGGAGGTGTGCCTTGCCAACAAGTAATCCGTACGCAATAGTACACTTCATTGAAAAACTGATGGAGTTGAAACCGCAATCCATACTTGATGTCGGTCCTGGTTTTGGGAAGTATGGGTTCTTAGCCAGGGAGTATTTGGAAGTGTGGTTTTGGAGAATAAAAAAGTCTGAATGGAAAATCCGGATCGACTGTCTCGAGGCTTACGAGCCGTACATAAGTGTGGTTCATAAGTACATTTATGACAACATTTACATTGGGGATGTGAGGGAGTTTCCGCTGCATACCCTTCCGAATTACGATGTGATCATCTTCTCAGACGTCATTGAGCATATGGAAAAGGACGCAGGAAAGAAGGTGCTTGCACGACTTTACGACAAAGCGGACAAAGCGGTTTTAGTGTCTACTCCTGCTGAGTGGTATGGGGCCACAAGAGGGCGCAGCCCAGATGATTTTGAATCACATGTTTGTTATTGGGCACCTGAGGAAATTCTAACTATCTATAAGAACACGGAGATAATTTATAGTGGGAGTGAAAAAGGGAAAAAGACATACCTAGCAGTGATTAAAAAGGACTCATAAGTCAGCACGTTTCAACCTTGACGGTTGAACAAACCCCAATTAAGATGGACACGTGCTTAAAGCGGAAATAAGCCCCACTAGGTTTAATGGAAGACGTCACGTTTACGACGCGTTCATCTTCGACGTTAGAAAGCCGATCCGAACCATCGATGTATATAACTACCTTCAAAAGAGAAACATCAAAGATGTTATCGTCGAGCCTAAATATGATGGGCTCTATGTGCAAGTCGCGAAAGATGGAAGCGAAGTCCGTGTTTGGTCTGATTTGGGTAACGATCTAACAGCAAACATTAGCAGTAAGATCGTCGAAGAAGTAAAACAACTTCCTTGCAAAACCCTAGTAGCTGAGGGGGAACTAGAACTCTTTATCAGCGGGAAGCATGAAGCTAGAGGCCTAATAACCGGGCTCATACATCGAAGAAAGAGAAACCTCCCCCCAAGGGTGCACGAAGTCGTCACTCTGTTCGACTGCTTATACTTAAATGGAATAGACATATCAGCAAAAAACACTCAAGAAAGACTAGACTCGCTCAAAAACCTTAAGTTACCACAGCTCCTCAACCCTGTCAGAGTGTCGTTGAACATGGTTCCATATTGGCGTGTAAAAAATCCAACAGCGCTTCAAGCAGTTGCTAAAAAGATCTGTAAATTACGTCACTTTGAAGGGATTATCATCAAACCCACAAACCAAACCGCACGTAACCTGAGATTCATAAAGTTCAAAAAGTACATCGAATTCGCCTTGTCGGTTCTTAAACGAATTCCTACAAGAACC
>Ga0180298_1000231_pt1 | contig 13035 bp, 8 predicted proteins | sample GuaBasSediGuay13_FD_121800 | JGI IMG/M metagenome (GOLD analysis project Ga0180298, IMG submission 121800) | Subseafloor sediment microbial communities from Guaymas Basin, Gulf of California, Mexico - Guay13, Core 4488-10 , 4-6 cm | ecosystem: Environmental > Aquatic > Marine > Hydrothermal vents...
CATTTATTGTGGTTTATTTTCGTTCCAAATTGATTTTGCTTCTTTTGGAATGCATGTTATTTTGCTTCTTTTGGAGTGCAAAATTCATTTTGCTTCTTTTTTCGTTCCAAATTTATTTTGCGAAGGCCTGAGATAATGACCTTTTTTTTGGAATGCGCCCAGCAAAAAGTATTATTCCGGTTATCTTCGCACAAGCGCATATTCACCCATCGAACTAACCTTAATCATCCACGGCTCATTCTTTAAGCGTTGTTTCAATTTGTAAATGGCATCAGAAATTTGCTTTTGAGTTTTCTCATGCCATTCTTTTTTAAGCACATCGGCCAATCTTTTCCCATGAACAAAGTTGGGATAGTCTTGCGATAAGCATTCCCAAATCGCTTGAGATTGTTTTGATAAACCTTTAGGCGGTTCCGGCCTCTCTTTCTGTTCAACGCCTTCTTCCCAAGCTGTGCCATACACTTTGACAACAAAGTCTTTATCAGTTGAATTACTATTCAAGTACCATTCTCCCTTTTCACCTGCGATTCTTAAACCAAGCCGTTTAAGTTTCTTATTGAGGCCGGATTTTAATTGATAAACTTTATCCCTTAATAGAAAAAAACTCTCACCACGCTCTGACTCTAGTTTGGCTTGAGATTCCCATTTTAATGTTTTCCAGGTGATCAAATCCAATTCCAAGCAAAGCTGCTTAATATGCTCAACAGTTAAACCAGATTTTTCCTTCACTAGAAGGGATAGTAAATGCGTCTCTTGTGCAGAGAGTTTAACTTGAACATTCGGTAAATTCTCATCATAAAGCACACGCCTCTCTAAATCTAAAATAAAGCTTTTGCTGGCTTTGTTCCGGTTGAGTGATGCGGTAACACGCGCACTGCCCAATAAAGATTGGCTCACTAATCCCCAAGGCGAGGGCATGAAAAGAGGAGATAAATCAGGCTTTGAATTATCAACCTCCTGAAAATGACAGGAGAGATTTAATAGTTTCTCCACTTTGTTCTGAAAACTCAGATGAGTGCTAAAAACCGAACGCATTTCTTCTTCAATGTCTGCATCAAAACTCTCTTTCAACAACGCATTTCTGATAGTTCGCCAGTGCGGAGATTGGGCCATATCAAATAACATCGGCACAGGCAAATTGATTAATTCATCTAAATTAAAACCCACACTGTTAATGCGTTTTTTGAGATAGTGCAATCTTTGGTGATCAAACGGAAGTGGTTCAAAGTGAGGATTTGTCAGACATTGAACAGATTGACCAGGATAAATAACGGCATTATCATTAAAGTTTGCACCGGCTCTGACAAATTCTGTTTGAATCAACGTCGCAATTTCAGATAAATCAGCGGGATCAAGTAGGCCACGTAATGTTCCCACCTTGGCTAGAGTCTTTTCTTTATCGAAATCTTTGTCAGCCCGCATACGTTCAACTAAATTAAGTAAAGGGTGTAGCTGTCTGAATTTTTTATCTTCAAATTTAGACAGATAATCAGCAATATTTTTTAATACACAAGCCGCTTGTTCACTAACGCATCGACGAGGATTCATCCAATCACCGGGAGGGGTTATACGCAACCACCTTTCTTTAATATCATTCTCCGCGTTTATTTTTTTGAGATAGCCTTTGCCAAAAAATGCTTCTAATTTTTGCACTTTTTCCTCAACGTAATCCACAGGTAAACCATCGGATTCGTTCGCACTTGTCCATAATTGAGCACTTTGAACAAATGGAGCAAGTCTTTCAAAAGCGGGCAATGTCAGAGGATGTTCCCATAGATTTCTACGATGCAACACAACCACATCATAAAACAAACATGAAAATTTCAAATCCCCAATCAGACGCGGCAAATCTGATGGATCATGACGAATCGAACCACTATAGGGTTCAAGTTCACTGTAAAGACAAACAGATTGAGACATCATTGAATCTTTTATAGTTTGGTAAACAGATGAGCATTTTCATTGAGACATTCAAATACTCGAATCAGAAAATCAGCGTTCTATCACATCACTTTTGGCAACCCCAGGTTGCCACCTGGGGCTATGATCTCGCTACGCTCGGCAACGAAGTTTCATATTCAACCCCTTCGGGGTTGTGCGGGATAACCGGCAATTGAATAGCAAAATAGTGAACATCATCTGTCTGTAAAGTGGGTATTGTTATTGCCGCCCCCTTTTTTATAGCGTTTTTTGATTGCATGAACCGAAGGTCAGCGAAGCTAAATACAAAATCAATCAAAAAAAATTAAAATGCACAACCCCGTAGGGGTTGAATGTGAAACGCAGTAACGAGCGTAGCGAGATCATAGCCCCAGGTGCAACCTGGGGTTGCATGGATGAAGCATAAAAATCAAAAAAATTAAAATGCACAACCCTGTAGGGGTTGAATGTGAATAGCCCCAGGTGCAACCTGGGGTTGCATGGATGAAGCATAAAAATCAAAAAAAGACGATAAAATGGGCAACCCTAAAAATGAGTCACTGAGATTCGCAAATTGCAATTTAGCGAACATCAATCAGATGACAATTTTCATTGAGACGATAAAATGCGCAACTCTAAAAATGAGTCACTGAGATTCGCAAATTGCAATTTAGCGAACATCCATCAGATGACAATTTTTATTGAGACGCTAAAATGCGCAACTCTAAAAATGAGTGACTTAAATATAAATTTAAACTTTTAATATCATATCAGAAATTGTGAGTCATGTTAACGTATAGTTTGTCAGAGACATAAGTTGGCATTGCACATATTGGATATCATGTTGATAACGGATAACTGATAACTGATAACTGATAACTGAAAAAACAGGTAGGCCTTTCCATGCCAAGTTCGCAATGCACCACATTGTTGAGCCTCATTTAGCTCGCCCAAACGCATTCTTTACTTGTCATTACGGCTTTTAGTACAAGCAAAATAACATGCATTCCAATTTCAAAATAAATTGACAAATCAAGATAATAGAAATGAAATCACTTATAAAACACCTACTAAAAGCAAGATTTATCATTTGGCTACCAGGCCTCTTAATTTGCATCGCGCACGTCAATGCAGGGGATACTTTTTCGCCAACAAATATTAAATCAACCGTTTCAACTTCTCGCTTTGCGACAACTGATAACGCTTTTAAAAATTCAGCCTCACAATATTTAACAGGACAATGTACCTGGTATGTTTACGGCCGAGTTATGGAACTGGTGGATAAAGGCGACTTAGACAGTTCAGTTTACAACAAATTCCGTAATGCGTTTTGGAAACGATCTGGCCGAGATGCCCAAAATTGGAAAAATACAAATTTCTTAGGGGGAACTTGGCATTGCACCAATACTCAAACTTTGCCGATGCAATATCGCAGAAAAGGACTCGTTGCGGTTTGGACTAACTCTCCACATGGACATGTCGGTTTTGTCGAAGAAATCAGTGCTGATAAGAAACGTTATCGTTTAACTGACTTCAATAGACGGGGTAAGACGCAATATCGTGATAAATGGTATCCATTCCTGGGTACTCGGTAGGATTAGCTTGGAGTTGGCTCTTGATAAAGAGATGATTGGCAGGAAAAAAGGGTTATCTATTTTTGTTCCACAATGTCTCGTAGGGTGGGTAAGCGGGCGGTATTGAACTCAAATTTTGCCCCTGAATCTGAACGCCCGCTTGCCCACCATCATCGCCCATCTCACCTATTTAAAACAATACAATAACTTTTTAGCGTAAAGAAGCTCTTTATCAACAGCCTAACTTGGAGTGCAAACTTTAGTTTGCCCGTTTATTCTTGAAATTTATTAAGCTAATCTTTCCTTGATAGCATTGAGGTGGGGTGTTAAATATCAACACATTTCTTGGTTTATTTTTCACACTATTTTTATTCCTTGAAGGAGAAATGGTGGGCAAGCGGGCGGTGAGGTAGGGGGTTATATTGAGTTCATTGCCGCTAAGCGATCCCACCCTACGAGCTACGAGGAGAAATGGTGGGCAAACGGGCGGTGAAATCTGAGTTTATATTAAGTTCATTGCCGCCCGTTTACCCACCCTACGAGCTACGAGGAGAAATGGTGGGCAAACGGGCGGTGAAATCTGGGTTTATATTAAGTGCATTGCCGCCCGTTTACCCACCCTACGAGCTACGAGCCTGTCTTTATTTAAGGCAAAATGCTATAACGAATGTAGGCTAGATCAAATGAGGAGGCACCAATGAAAAAGATAATATTCTTTTTTCTTGTTGTTATATCTTCTATAACCTTGCTCGGTTGTGCGCCCACTATTCAATCTGTTAAAGGAAACCATCGAAGTATTTATGTGGAATTGGACAAAAAGCCCTCAAAACCATTAGAACTAATGAGTTCAAGCGGCTTGGTTACGAAAGCAGAGGATTCACATAGTAGTCAGATTGTTTTCCATTTACCAAAATCATCTCAACAGGCTAACGAATGCCTTTACGTAGTGGATAAGGATGGAAAAACCTTAAGCAATTTGCAAGGAAATTCGGGTTTTAGAAATACGCTTTGGTCAAGATATAACAGCTTGAAAAACGAAATCAGTGCTGATGAAAAACGTTTAAAAGAAAATAAACGTTTATTTCATCAACATAATTATGTTGACAACAGGCAAAATTGCCCCCTTCTCACTTCTATTAAAGCACCCACAAAACCAGAGGATGCGTGTGCCCCTGATGAAGAAGAACCCGTTGCTAAATTAATTTGTGGTGTTTCAGCACTTGGTGCTGAGTTTTGTAGCATGGAAGCAAAAGAAATTCCTCTTCCTTTTAGAGGAGCAGCATGTAGTGGTGGTGTCTCTTTGGCACTGCAACAAGAATATTCCATAGATACCGCCTTAAGAGATGCTTTTATAGGTTTGATAGATGGTATTGCTGATGAAGCCTTAAAAACTGATAGTCTGCTTCAAAATATTTTTGGTATTTATGTTAGAGGGGTGACAACCGTTGCTAAGTTTGCAATATTTAATGAATGCGTTCAGGATAAAAAAGAATTATGTCGCCAAAAATATCACGGATGGCAAAAGGAAAGCAAAAATATAAGGACTCTTCCCAAGCGTCTACAAAACGCGTTTTCAGAACAAGAACTTGAGAAACAAGAAGTTGCCTAATAACAGAAGTGAACTTAAGAAAGTGAGTGGTATGATGAATTCTTTTTATTTTAATTGTCAACCATAATTTATTTTGCTTCGCTTGGAGTGCAAAATTTATTTTGCGCTTTTAAGCGTATTTTATTCAATCGGGAAACGCTATAGCCATTCTATGGATTACTGATAACTTTTTATTTTAACACGCAGGAACTCACTCATGATGAAAAAGACTTGTTTTAAACCAGCACTTATTGTGCTATTACTTGGCGTGATGCCTTTGTTGGGCTATGCCGCTTCCCCTAATACGATCAGTTTTCAGGGGCAATTGTTGGATGCTGAGGGTAATCCAGTCAACAGCACAACCAACGTCACTTTTTCTATCCCTGGCACAGATTGGAAGGAAACACATACAAATGTGCCAATCCAAGAGGGGATGTTTGGCGTAATGTTAGGAAGTCAAACCAACCTTGATGGTGTTGACTTCAGTCAGATGTCTCAATTGCAATTTAAAGCGGATGGGGTTTCGCAGACTGTGAATATATCCAGCGTACCTCATGCCTTTCATGCGAAGACTGTGGGACAGACTACTTTGGGCAGTTTGTCTTGTGGTGGTCAAATTTCTGCGGCTCAGTGGACAGGTAGCCAGTGGAAATGTGTTGACTGGGCTAGTTTGAAAGGGGAAAAGGGGGATAAAGGTGATCCTGGTAAAGATGGTCAACCTGGACAAAAGGGCGATAAAGGTGAACCTGGACAAAAGGGTGATAAAGGTGAACGTGGACAAAAGGGCGATAAAGGTGAACGTGGACAAAAGGGTGATAAAGGTGAACCTGGACAAGCATCCAATAACCAGAGCCAAGGGGATAATCTTGGTAATCACAGCGCAACTCAGCACATCAGATTGAATGGTAAGTGGTTGTCACATGATGGCACTAATCAAGGCATACATATTGATAATTATTCTGTTACTATGACAGAAGACCTTATCTTGAATGACTCAGGTTCACGTTGGCGTGATTTAGAAGTCGGTGAAATTGAGATTTACGACGGTAACCTGAAGTTCTACAATAAATCGAAGGATAAGGACATAGCTATAATAAGTGCTTCTGGTACTAATTATTTGCAAATATCCACCGGTAATAGTGGTGAAATGAAACTTAATGCTGCTGAAGTCATAATTGGCAATGATTTGAGAGTGTATGACAATTTGAAAGTGGATGACGATTTGACAGTGGTGAAAGGCACCGCACGGAAGAAAGGTGGTGGTACATGGGAGAGTACCTCTGACAAAAGGTTAAAAGGAAACATTAAAAACCTGGATAGTCAGATCGCACTGGAAAAATTAACCCAACTTCAAGGGGTTACCTATCAATGGCGCAATCCTGATGAACATGAGGAAGGCACAGAAGCGGGTGTGATTGCTCAGGACTTGGAAGCCGTTTTTCCTGAGTGGGTTGGCGAAGAAAAACCACAGGGTCAGGATCAGGCTTTGATACCTGACGGTGAGAAGGCAAAAAGCATTTCTTTTCCACATGCTTTTAATGCTTACGTCATTGAAGCGATTAAAGGCTTGAAAGCACAAAATGAAGCCTTGAAAGCACAAAATGAGGCTTTGAAATCCTTGATTTGCCAAGATCATCCTGAAGCGGCAATTTGTCAATGATTTTGCTTTAACGATGCTCAATATGAACCCTAAAACATTAGGGCATCCTCATTATGGGTTGCCCTAATACACTCATAGGATCACACTATGCTTAAAATTCTCAATCAACACCTCATATCAGTCGTTTATGCTGTACTCAGTATTTTACTTGCTGGTATGACTTCAACAACTTATGCAGACAGCCTTGCCCGCTACCTCATAACGGCAAATAGTGGAAAAATAGCAGTAGGTAGCAATAGCCTGAGTTATAGCATTGGGCAACCTTTTATCTCTACTAATTATTCATCCAGACTGACAGCCGGTTTTTTGGCTAAGAAGCGAAAAATTGAATCAGCCTCATTCAAATTAGTGGCCACATCCAATCCGTCTCCCATCTGCGTTGGCAAAAGCTTTGATCTCACTTTCCAGACAACTTCAGAATCTCAGTCTGTTGATGGTGTCGAATTTTCTTTAAAATTTGATCCGACCAAATTACAACTGAATACCATGACAAATAGTGGTGTATTGGATGATGTCCTCACAGAAGAGATTAATATCGGTTCCATTGACTTTGCGGCTGGCGTTTGGGACAACGAAGCGCCCAGTGGGGCCTTTGAACTGGTGACCTTGAATTTCAAGGTTTTGGCGGCCTCCGACGCAATTGACTTGCAATTTGATGCGCTAAACGCAACCTTTGAAGGTGAAACGCTCACAGTCGCGGCTGACAATGAAAGGATCGTCACACAAGACTGTATGCCGTGTAAAGTGAGTTTGCAAGGTCGTCCAGACATACCACCGGCTCATGATCGTTGGAAAACTGACTTGAAAATTTATGTGGGTGATAAAACCCCTTACACGATCAAAACGGATGGTTTAGGGCATTGCATACTCCCGGAATCCTCTGGCAATTACTCAATTTGTGTGAAAGGATCACATACCTTGGCAAACCGGATAGGGCCGCCTTTAATGCTGGGTGATGACGAGTGGCTTGACTTTGGCACGCTCTTAGAGGGAGATGTGGACGATGATAATGATGTCGATTTAACTGATCGTTCTCTGTTGAAGAAAAGCAAAGGTAAATGTCAGGATGTTGAGGGTTACATTGAAAATGCTGATCTGGACGAGGATGATTGCGTTAAAAGGGCAGATTATAATTTATTTAAGGCAAATTATAAAAAGCCAAAAGGTAATGAAAACCCGGCCATTTGTGAATGGGATACGTCTGTTACACCCAATAGATTACGAAAGGGTAATCGTGACAGTGGGGGGGCTGTCACCCTGCGTCTTATCATTCCGAAAACACTGACTGTTGGTGAGGCTTTTAATGCGACGATTCAAGTTCATGCAAACGATACGCAAGCGGTTGATACGGCGGCGGCCTATCTCAATTTTGATTCTCAGTTATTACGAGTGAATGAGATCACGGCAAGTGAACATTTTGATTCCGTGTTGGAAAAAGACTTTGACAATGAAAAAGGAGAAATCAACTTTGCAGCAGGTGCCTGGGATAATGATATTCCAAAAGGCAGTTTTAGTCTCGCAACGGTTAATTTCACTTTACTTGCCAAAAATGGAGAAGAAAGCTTGTCCTTTAACACGACAGGCTCCCGTAAGACGGCATCAATTTCTGGTGGTCAGTCAGTTATTGCGCCGCCTGGAGAAGAAGGGGAAGTCGTTGTTGACGAACCTGTGATTGAAGAACCCACAGGAGAATACACGGCCTCTGGCACTATTCTTGATATCAATGGCAATCCGATTGCGGGTGTCACGGTGCAAATTGGCGATAAAACGGTTGTGACTGATGCGAACGGGGAGTGGGCCATCACCAATTTGCCGGAAGGCGAGTATCAGGTGATAGCGAGCAAAGACAGCTATAGTTTTCCTGTCAAAACCTGTGCGGTGGGTAACAACGAAAATTGCACGGTCAAGCTGAAACCGGCTTCTGTGCTGGATATCAAAGTCGTGCCCAATAGCTGGAAAGTGGATCAAGGTGACCAAATCACTTATACGATCAGGGTGACGAATCAAGGTGAAGAAACCGCTACGGCTGTGAAGCTGACTGATATTTTGCCTGAAGGGACACACCTGGTTTCTATTGAGGCCTTGAATGGCGGCAGTTGCGATGCCGATACCGTGAGTTGTCAGTTGCCTGATTTAAGCTCAGGTGCCAGCGCGACAGCGAAAATCGTGATCAGCAACACGCAAGCGAAAACGCTAGTGAATAAGGCGACTGTGACAGCTTCTGAATATCCAGAGGATGTGCAAGTGACTTGGACAGCGGTCAAACCCTATTTGTCTGTGACCCTTAAAGATACCCCTGATCCGGTGAGCAGCGGTGCGATTTTGCACTACACAGCCGAAGTTGAATTGATTCATAATGCCCCGACAACAACGGCAACGGGTATTGAGTTAGTCTTGCATTTGCCTAGCGGTGTGGATGTGAAAGCCATGAACACGGATTATGGGCTCTGCGATACCAGCAAACTGCCCACTTTGATTTGTGAACTCAGTGATTTGAGTATCGAGAGTGGACAGAGTGTGAACTCAATTACGGTTAATGTGGATGTTGTGTTGAAAGATGCCGGATTGCTCCTGTTGACGCATGAAGCCTCGGTGACAGCGAATGAATATCCCACTCACACGGATAGAGAACGCACCAAGATCACCATACCAGAAGGTATTGAAGTCGATATCGCCTTTGTGATCGACGTGACAGGGAGTATGCAGGAAGAAATCAATGGGGTTGTCAGGGCTTTAGAGGCCTTTATTGCTGAGATTGAGCCCAGCGACGCGCCCCTAGTTGCATTAGTTGTTTTTACGGATGATGTGAAAGTGAATGCGTTTACCCGTGATTTGAAAGTTTTAAAGAGCGCGATTTTAAAATTGAAAGCTTCTGGTGGGGGTAGCTGCCCCGAAGCCTCAGTCGAAGCGTTGATGATAGCCCTTCCTCACTTGAAGGCCGGTGGCGATATTTTGTTTGCAACCGATGCCGCACCGTATGCTGATGCAGATGTTGAGAAGGTGATGACGCTATTGAAAGCTAAAGGGATTCGCTTTAATACGATGATCACGGGCGATTGTTCTAATGAGTCGGATTGGAATGGGTTGAATGAGTAAAGGTTAGCCACGGAAAAACACGGAAAAACACGGAAAAATTCATTCCGTGCTTTCTGTGTCATTCCGTGGCTTTTTTTTAATCATTTAGATAATACCCTACAACCAAATCACGTCAATCCTCTTTCCGCCTTCTGAATACGTTTTCTGCTTCCCAACCGCCTCCCAATCGGTGACTTCTTTTCGACTGAAAATGACTAACCAACCTTGATCTAAACTCAGCCGATTTAAATAATTAACCAGTTGCTCTTTGCCTTCGCTTAAGGCCTCTTTGTGATTCAATTTGAGTTCAAAGGCAAACTGTTCATCGGCAAATTCAATACATAAATCTAAACGGCCTAAACCGGCCGCATATTCCCTATTGATGCGCCCACCACCATTGACTATCCGTTGTAACCAGGCCATGAATAATAAATGATGGGCCGCTTCAGTGTAAGTTTTGCGTTTTGTCACCAATTCATTGTGTTGCTTATAGAATTTGATATAAGCAGCCAAGACTTTATCAATGTCCAATCGACCAGATGGTTTCACATACCATTGGGGATTGATACCCAGCATATTTTGCTGATAAGCCGTCAACTCACGGGGAATAATCTCACGATAAATGGGATTAGCAATTTCTAATCCATAAGTTCCGAGACGCACTAAACCCAAATCAATTAAATATTGTTGATCTTCATTCAAATTGTACTCTGTTTCTGTTTGGCTGGTATCTTCACCCACCAAGATTGACTCAATAATTCGCGCGACACGCGGTTCTGTCAATTTATCCGCTAATTGATCTAAATGCACATCACGTCGGGCGATTAAAATTTCGGCAGCCGTGTCAATATCGGCTTTGTGAACTGTTTCTTTCCAATCAATCGCGTATTCATCAAAACACAATTCCCGCCCTAAGGCATTCACTAACCAAGGTTGTCCACGAGTTAAGTCAAAAATCCGTTGCAAGGCGTGGTGAGTGAACTTTTGAGCAGTGACTTCAGTATGCTGGGCGTATAAGGCTTTGATTTGTTCCAGTGTAAAATCATTTAAACGTATGGATTTGTCTTTAATATTGAAGGCGGAACCGCCGATGATATAACGTTTTGACTCATCCGAGTAAATGCGATAATCGCGAATATCGCGTAAACCGATTAAACACATCGCATGAGGAAAGGCGCGAGGGCGTTGGTTATAACCATTACGTAATTGACGTAGCACTGAAATCAACCCATCTCCAATCAGGGCATCCACTTCATCCATTAATAAGACTAATGGTTTGGGTAATTGAAGACACCAGCGAGATAAAAAGTCACTGATTCCTCTTGACATGGAACGAATTTTAAAACAGTCTTCTTGAGGTTGCCAGTCTTTCCTAAGGTAAATAGCCGCTTTGGATTCAAACTCACTGACAATTAATTCATTAACGGCTTCAATGTCATTACGTAAGGGTTGAGCCGCTTCCACATTGACATACAGGGTAATATATTGACTGGCTTGATTTAATTCTTCCATCAATTGCATCATCAGCGTTGTTTTACCCGTTTGGCGAGGCGCATGTAGGATAAAATAACGTTTGTTGTCAATCAGTTTTTTAAGGCATTCAAAACGAGGTGCCATTGACACCATATAATGATCTTCTGGTATACAAGCCCCAGCGGTGTTGAAAAATTTTTGCATAAGGTGCCTTTTTCAGTTATGCGTTATTCAATTAATTAGCCACGGAAATACACGGAAATATAAGGCAACATTCAATCGGGAAAACAGTATATTTCGTCTGTATCATGCCGTGGCCAAATCGACATAAATAACATAAGTTATTGATTTATAAGACTACTACGGTTTTTTAGGGACTAGCGAAAAACAGTAAAATTTAAAATGCGATTTTCAGTGTCTAGAAAACACCTAAAATAAAGCAAAGTACCAGGAACGAAAAGACAGGTGCAAAATTATAGCTGAAACGAGCAAATAAAAGGAGTGGATTTCTCATCAGTATCAATGCGAATAAGGCTGTCAGGCAGAGCAACATGACCGGTATTTTTAATACCGAAAGGTTTGTTTCACCCGTTTCTACTGGCTTCTCAAAATGATTGTAATCAGAAACAGTTGACGACTGAGGCTGTGCGGGAGAACAAGATTCGGAATCTATAATCTGGTTAATCAGTTTATCAATAAAACCAACTGTTTCGTGTCTGGGGACTTCATAAAGCGGAGCAAATTGAGTTTTATTCTGATAACCCGTTGTTAAGCCCGCATTGTAGCCTTTATTCAGAACCTTTCTCCAAGACTTTGACTTAGGTACATTAGGATCAGCTGGAGACTTATGAACTTCGTTAAAACCAGGTGAGGCTTTATCGCCTGCTAGCGTTTGATCGCAAAACGTCTCGTAAGCCTTTACCGTCATTGATAAGGCTTCCAAGCGTGAAATTCTTTGATTGGGACGAAATAACTGATCAGGGTTTGGAGTGAGCATGCCTAAATCTACCAGCGTCTTGATTTGATCCTTGAAACGGCTGATATCAGTGAAGTAAAGGTTACCGCTTGTCGAACTCAATCTTTCCTTGAGCCATTGAGGTGCCCATTCATCCAAAGCACCGAAGAAGGTGTGGGCCTGTTCACCTGTTGTTGAACTCAATCTGTCTTTGACCCATTGAGGGCCCCATTTATCCAAAGCACCGAAAAGGCTGTTGGCGAAAGTATCCTTTCGCTCTTTAAAACAGGGATCATTATTTTTGAATATCCCTGCGTTTGCGTATCTGTTAACATCTATTGCCGCTTTGTGAGCGCCCTGTCGATCTGAAGAAGAAAGTAGGGGTTTTATATTACAGCCTCGAAACTTTGGCGCTGAATGAGCCTGTACTAGGCCAGTAAACAGTAAACCACTTAAGAGAATAGTGGTCAAACAGGCAGAGAACAGATGGCTTATTCCCCACCGTTTGGCAAAATGGCCTGGCCTGCTAGGGCCCTGATTGGCAGGCTGTCTAACAAAAGCCTTTTGTTTAAACACAGTTATCATCATTTTTCTTCCTTAATAATTGGGTGAATGAGATAGCGTTTTTTGATTGAATAAAGTACAAAGGCAAATCGATCAGAAAAAGATTAAAAAGCACAACCCCGAAGGGGTTGAATGTGAAACGCAGTAACGAGCGTAGCGAGATCATAGCCCCAGGTGGCAACCTGGGGTTGCCAAAAGTTAAGTTTATTCCCGCGCCGAGTATATA
>Ga0180298_1000232_pt1 | contig 13019 bp, 18 predicted proteins | sample GuaBasSediGuay13_FD_121800 | JGI IMG/M metagenome (GOLD analysis project Ga0180298, IMG submission 121800) | Subseafloor sediment microbial communities from Guaymas Basin, Gulf of California, Mexico - Guay13, Core 4488-10 , 4-6 cm | ecosystem: Environmental > Aquatic > Marine > Hydrothermal...
CAACGATTGGCAATTTGCTTGAGCTCTTGAGGAGTAGAATACCTAAATTCAGGGAAGCTGAGTCTAAACTCCCCATGATATGGGTTTTCATTAACGATAAGCAAGTTTTGAATACGGCGCAGATCCAAGATGGAGACAGAATTTCACTGATGCCTCCTATGTATGAGGGAGGATAGAAATTGTAGCGGGTTTATAGGCTATCTGCTTCCTTGCTCCTTCACATTATGTCACAGTCTTAAATAGGATGAAGCGTAGGGACAAACGGTGGTGTGAAGTGAGTAAAGAGTTAAGTCCCGAGGAGAAGAGGAGGTTGCTGGCGGAGGCTCACAAGAAAATGGTTCAGAAAATAGAAGCCGCGAGGAAAGAATACGTTGAGCTTAAGCGGAAGCTGTTCCCATCATTAACAGCGCCGGCTCCGGCTGAAGCCTCAAGGATAATAGCGGAGCAGCAGAAACGCATCAAGGAGCTTGAGGAAAAGCTCGCATTATACGAGAAGGGGGAGGGAGGTAGGGAATGAGCGAGCTGGACGAGATCCTGGGCAGGATGGGAAACAACATTATGAGCCTCATCGGAATCAGCAGGAACCTCGGTAGCGACTACCAAGCACTGCTGAACGCACTCGCAAGACAGCTTAAACGCCGGGCCGAGGAGAACGTCATAAGGAAAGAGCCCATGCAGATCAGGGATCGGATGACCGCCGTGGTTAGAACTAAGGACGGCAAGATAAAGCTGGATGAAAACGGCCGGCCGATGATAAGGGATACGGGCTGGAGCCCGAACGGAATCACCAATGCTGGGTTCGCCGAAATCGCCGGCCTACTGCTTGTTGATGTTGGAGGAACGGCCTTCGACTACATAGCCATCGGGACTGGGACCACGGCTTTCGACGCAACTCAGACCGCGCTAGTAGCTGAAACCCACAGAGAAGCGGGGACAGGTTCAAGGGTAACCACGGCAGTAACGAACGATACAGCCCAGCTCGTAAGAACCTTCTCAGGCTACTCTGGGAGCGAAGCCATAACCGAGAGCGGGGTCTTCAACGCGGCTTCAGGCGGAACCATGCTCTGCAGACAAACCTTCGCGGCTCTCAACATAGATTGGGGTGCGGGAGACACGCTTCAAATTACATGGCGCATTAGAGTTCTTCAAGGCTAGACTGTCATCCAACGAAGCTAAGAGACTTGGTTTGAAGCAGGGAACGTAGTGTGCCAACAACTGAGTTTCCACCATCCAACCCGACGTTTGAGTGGGATGAGAGTTATTATAAATGCGAAGAGGAGGAACATTATCCAGCGAGAACTCTGGCTGAGGATGGAAGTTATGGCTGGTTGGAGATTGCTAGGGATGATTGGATTGCTCAGTGGGCTTGGGCGCAATGGACATGGGACTTTGGTTCTGTGAAGTATGGGACATATTATATTAGGCATTATGGACGTGTCTATGCTCATCCCAATTATAAGGGACAATGTGATTTTGACATCTGGGTATCTCCCGATGGTTCAACATGGACTAGTGTTTTTCATAAGAGGCTTGAACCAGCGGCTGGAAGCTCTTCAAGTTACTCCGCTAGAGTGGATAGTGTAACGGGAAGCTATAGGTATGTAAGAGCCAGATTAACGTCTACCACAACTAGTATTGTGGATAGTACTAAGAGCGTTCCAGCGGGGTTCTATATTGACTATGTGAAAAGAGTTGTTCCTATCGCTTACACAAAGACTTTAACTGAAAGCTTGGGCTTAGTTGATACATATTCCCGAACTTGGGCGACTCATAAAACCCTCTCCGAGCCTTTGGGCCTAGCGGACGCATACTTGCGAATATGGTCTTCGCACAAAACCTTTTCCGAAAGCTTGGGTTTAACAGACTTCATAAGTAAGTCTTTATCTACCACAAAGTTTGAAAGCTTGGGTCTGGCTGACTCTGTTGTGAGGACTCCTTCGACGGTAAAGGCTGAAGCTTTGGGCTTGGTAGATGTTATAAGTAAGTCAGCGGTTCTTCATCCTTTAATTGAGAGTTTAGGCTTATTGGATGTTGTAAGCAAGTCGGCAACCCTTCATCCCTTGGCTGAAAGCTTAGGTTTGTCTGATGTTTATTCTCGGATTTGGACGGCTTACAGAACCTACAGCGAGAGCTTAGGTTTAACAGACATTATAAGCAAGGCTTCATCTGCTATAAAATTTGAAAGCTTAGGTTTTGCAGATACGGTATCGGCGGTTAGGGCTTTATTCCAAACTTTAACGGAGTTCCTCGGTCTTTCTGACGTCGTAGTTAAAAGCCCTTCAGCGATTAAGGCTGAAGACCTAGGTTTGTCTGACGTTTATTCTCGGACTTGGACTGCACACAGAACCTACAGCGAACCGTTGGGGCTTGCGGACTCCGTTCAAAAAGAACTGGGTAAGGCGTTTCCAGAGGTCTTAGCCCTATCTGACGCAGTAGCTAAATCTCCTTCTATCGCAAGGTCGGAACCGCTTGGATTGAAAGACACGTATTCGAGGGCGTGGAATGCTTACAGAACCTACACCGAGCCTTTAGGCTTGGCGGATTCAGTATCTAAGAGCGCAACCGTTCCTCTTACTGAAGCCCTAGGACTGCTTGACACGCCCATTAAATCGGCTTCTGCAACGAAAACAGAACTGCTTGGACTAAAAGACGTCACGGTTAAGGAAACCTCTAAAACCTTCACGGAGAATTTAGGGCTCTTAGACACCATATCAACTATCAGAGCTTTAATCAAGGTTTTAACTGAGGAGTTGGGGTTGAAAGACGCTTTCAGTCGAGTCTTGACCTTACAGAGAACCTACACTGAAACTCTCAGCTTGAAGGATTACGTTTCTAAGGGTGTATCACTTCACGCTTTAGTTGAAGTTCTGGGCTTACTTGACTCCATAAAATACGGGAAGAACCTCACAATCCTCGCCAAACTCATCAGGAAGCTCATACAGCTCGAAGACATAGGAGGGGATTGGCTTGAGTAGCATAGACCGAATTCACATGTTGAAGAAAATACTGAAGGAAGTTTTAAACATTCGTTCATGGCAAGAAGACATCTATACAGCTCTCCATAATATCGATGCATCATGGGTTGTAAGCGGGGTCTTTGACACAGCTAGGATACCAGATCTGGATGCCTCAAAGATTACTAGTGGGGTGTTTGATGTTGCACGTATCCCAGACTTGGACGCAGGCAAAATAGTTTCAGGAGTTTTTGACATAGCTAGAATCCCCGACATACCGAGAGGTAAAGTGCCTGACTTCTGGGACACACCTTTCTGGGATAATATTCCAGATAAGCCAAGCGTTTATCCACCAGAACTCCACGCGTCATTACACGGGCTGGGCGGGATCGATGAATTATCTTTGGATGCTACGCAAATTACTTCGGGTGTCCTGAGCGTTGAACGCATTCCCGATCTAGACGCAGGCAAGATTACGAGCGGGGTATTTGATGCGGCGAGAATACCAGACTTACTGAGGAGCAAGATAACTGACTTCTTCAGTACTCCATTCTGGGATAATATTCCAGATAAACCGTTTGACACGCTTGGATCCGAATTCTCGGTAAGTGCTGGTACATTAGAGATAGCTGGAATAGACGCAAGTAAGGTATCGAGCGGAGTGCTTGACTTGGCAAGGATACCGACTATGGACGACGCTCACATACCGAGCTTGGAGACTCTGACCTACGACCTCCCAACTTTCCTGAACAAACCCCCGTTCTCCATAGACACCGCAAACAAAATAATCAAGCGAGCTACAGGGTGGTTGCTTGATGTCTCAACCGCTTTAAGTGGAGTGATTCCAGTTGCCCATATACCCGACTTAGACGCTTCCAAGATTACTACTGGCGTTTTTGACCTAGCCAGAATACCGGATCTCGTAAGGAGCAAGATTATTGACTTTTTCTCTTCACCTTTCTGGGATAATATTCCTGACAAGCCCTCGGCATTCCCGCCATTAAGCCACACCCACCCGAGAAGCCAGATAACGGACTTCTGGGATAGCCCGTTCTGGGAAAATATTCCAGATAAGCCATCAACATTCCCTCCAAGCTCACATACACACGACGCAGGTGATATAATTTCAGGAGTCTTTGACGCGGCTAGAATCCCAGACTTGGATGCAAGTAAGATAACTTCAGGTGTGTTTGACCTGGACAGGGTCAGCGGTCTGCTCAAGTCGTTTGCCGCCGGAGAAGACATTAGTGCTGGAGATGTCTTATCGCTTCATACTGACGGTAATGTCTATAAAGCTTCTTCAACCTACCCGAACATAATCGGCGTCGCCCTTAGCAGTGTATCCTCTGGAGAATCCGTAAAGGTTCTCGTTTTTGGCGTTGCAAGCGTTGTGGCTGACGAATCCATAAATCCTGGAGACAGAATCACGTTTTCCGCTGCGACGGCCGGAAGGGTCGCCAAGTACCTTGGCCACACCCACTCTGTTACGCTCACCAAATCCGCGGCCGTAGTCAGCATAACGAAAACGACTGGAACGGTTGTTACTGGAATAACGAAGTACACCGCAAGCGTTTTATCTAGCATATCGGTTGATAGAAGAGACTTCGCAACGACCTCGGTTGTGAAGAGCGTCAGCAAGTCCACCACGAGTGTTTTATCGAGCTTATCAGTTGATAGGAGGGACTTCACAAAAATCGATGTCGTACAGGACGTCAGCACAACGACTGACTTTGCTGTCACCGACGTATCAATACCCGCCCACCGTCACGTCTCTTGGAAGTTCGCATCTGGAGTTGATTCCGGAGAAGAACGTACGGTGCGTTACTATCATCCAGTTTTGGACGGCGAAGGAAATACAACGTATTTATCTATTTGGGCTAGAATTGCTGTATCTGGAAGGGACGTCCTCAGTAGCTATGCCTCAATTACTCCACTCCTTACGACCTCAGTCTTCGTTAAGAGCGTTTCCAAGAGCACTGCATTCGTGGTTACTGATATTACGTCAGAGGCCGGAACCACTGTTGTTACAAATGTTACCGCATGGACAAAAACCGTTCTGTTAGACGTTACCACGACCACCGCATCCGTGGTTACTGGAATTACGTCAGAGGCCGGAACCACTGTCGTTGCGAACGTGACCACAGGAACGAAGACCGTCCTGACAGGTATTACAGTATCAACGGCGACTTTTATAAAAAGTATTTCGGTTTCGACAGCCGAGTTCGTGAAAGACGTAACCGTGGGAACAGGTGTTGGAAGGGTTATCGGGATAGCTCTAACTCCCGCAGCAACGGCGGGAGAAACGATTAAGGCTTTAGTGATCCCAGTAATCGTATAAAATGGGGGGTGGTAAACGTGAAGGTGAAGGTAAAGGATGTGAAGCGGATGGGGGAAACAGCAGAAGTCTTTGTGGAGGCCGAGGACGGCAGGGGCTTCACACTCTACTGCGGGGTCGATGTCGCCTCGGATAAAAAGGCGTTGGCAGACCTTATCAAACAGCACGTGAGGATGTTGTGGAATGAGCAGGCGGAAATTGAAGAGCCGGAAATTGAAGAGTGAAGAAGTCGTCGCGGTGGAATGCGACAACCTTCTAAAAATAGCTGAAAAGATAGCCGAAAAGCTGGACATAAGCGTTGAACTGGCAGTATCCGTGCTCCTGCTGCGGGAGTTGGTCATACTCAACAAGCAGATCCAAAGCAAGTTGCAAGAGTAAATAACCCACAGGGCATAGTATTTTTGGTGGAGGATGTGGGGAAGGAAACCATAACCCTTTCGTCCCTGCTGACGCTCGCCGTGGCACTTCTCAGCCTAGGCATTGACCTCCTCAGGCAGGGGGAGTACGTGCCGGGCACGGTCTGCGTTGTTGCGGGCTTCGGCGTGGCCTGCATAGGTGTCTACCTCTTCGAGAGGGGTGCTGTAGGGAAGATCAAACAAGCTGTGGAGGGGTGCATCCATGGATGAGCGGGAAAGGGATGACCCGGACGGTCCCATCATGATGGAGATCTCCGCGCTGAAGGAGCGTGTCGCCCGCTTAGAGGAGCGGACCACGGCCATAGAGAGGTTCATGGGTGACCTGCAGTCAAGGCTTGAGAAGCTGGAGAGGCGCCTAGAGAAGATCGACGGCCGCGTCTGGGCAGTCCTAGCCTCCATAATAGTTTCGATCCTGATCCAGATCCTGCTGGGGTTGCATCAATGAGGCCGACGGTAAAGAGGCCCGCGAGGAGCATCGCGACTGACGTGATGCATTACTTACTAGGTGCCCTCAGCTACTTCATACCCCCGATAGCGATACTGTTCTTTCTGTACCAGGCAGTCGAGAAGGAGCCCACGATGGAGAAGGCCTGCGACTATCTGGAGTTCTTCATGGGCCTCGCGACGGCCTGCCTAATAATGAAGAGCGTGTAGAGTGGGAGAAAAAGAGGTGTTGAGGTTTGGTTCAGCTGCTGTACGAGACTGTTAGGGCTGCCTCGCCCGAGGACGGTGCGTTGCCTGCCGTGACTGTGAAGCCAACGTAAACATCATATTCTCCTGGAGCCACGTCCTCTATTGTTGCCGTGGTGCTCGGGTACACCAGAACTAGCTGGATGCTGTCGCCGGCATCATCATCGTTCTGGAACACGTAGCCTGTTTCACCCTCATCATAGGTGTAGCCAAACGGCGTTTCTGGGTAAGTGTAGGTTTCGTCGCCTATAGTTATGGTAGCCCCAGGCACCCACTTAACCAGCTGGGCGAGGTCTCCTTCACCTTCTAGAACTCTGACAAAGCATGTTTCCACGTATCCTTGTTTCGAAGCCTCCTTATCGGACCATCCGCCGGTTCCGGTCGGGCTCGGGTGCAGCACGGATGACACTACAATTGTCGGCGTTATCACAGCCTCATGTATTACGTTTTCGCCCTGCCTAAGCTGTACAGTTATAGAGATTTTGTCGAAGCCGCCGTAGTCACCGCCGAGTTCGAAGATCAGGTCCACGGCACCGTTCTCGACCGTAAGGGTGGCCACCTTCGTAGGCTCAAAGGTTTTGGACTCGCCGAAGTGCAACGTGCCTATAGGGAGCTCGACTTCATCGGGAGTCATAGAAGCTGTCGGCGTAGGAGGCGGAGGCACCACCTTCCACGGCATCCTCACGGTCCCTATGAGTCCCGCAGCAACCGCAACGCCAACGATCGCCACCAGCACCACAGCAGGAAGCCACAGCGGAACGCTTCTGCCGAACACTCTGATGTTTTTCTGCATATATGTCACCAAGGATTACTGGCGTAAGACTTTTTATCCTTTTCTATCCTATTTCAGTCGGTGATGGGCCTGCCGAAAGTCAGGGGCTATATAGATACGGAGCTGATTAAGAAGGTCCAGGAGAAGTTCCCCCAGACGAAACTGCTGAAAAGCACGAGTGATATAATTCAGTGGGTCTTCCTGAAGGTCCTGGAGGATCCTGAGCCAGAGGATCAGGGCTGAGAACGGGTATTAAAATATATTCTTTTTTAGGGTTTATTTACCGGTGGTGTAAGTGGGCACTGGGCTTGAATCCTTAATTAAGCCGGTGCCTAAGGACATTCCTGAGGCACTGGCTAGGGAGCTGGTTTCGTTCGTGCCGGTTCTGGGCGATATATACTGCCTGGCTGAGGCTGTGGAGGCGTTCAGGGCGGGCAAGTCTGATGTCGGGCTCATATACCTGCTGCAGTTCGCGCCCGGCCCGCCGCTCCCGCTAACGCACCTCATCGCCTATGAGGTGGGGAAGGGGTGATGCCTAGGTGGGCAGCGGCAGATCCTCCCGTCCAGACCTGTTGAAGGTGCTGGCGGAGCTGAGGAACGGTAAGCTGAAGCCGGTCAATATACTCAAGATGGTTCCGAACCCTCCTCGATTGGCACCCACACTCAACAGGGTTATTGATGAGGTTATGCACCCAGTCGCGGAGAAGAACAGGTCCCTGTACATAGTGGACAGCACCCTGCACGCAGCGGTAGAGGTATCCGACACTCTGATCCAGTCGCTCGTCAAGACCGTGAGGTACAACGTCACGAGGATTCTGGGGGGCGAGTGAGTTGGCAAGGTATTTGATTAGGTTCGACCCGGCACTGAAAGAGCAGGTCAGGTCGTCCCTCAGGGCGCTGGGCATCCCAGTGGTTAGGGCGGTCCTCGATTATTTCGTGGTGGAAATACCGCCCGACCTCGTTCCCAGGATCCGGGAAATACCCGGCGTGGTCGAGGTCGTCCCTGAGAGGACATTCAGGATAGCGGCTTTCATACCTGTGGAGAAGAAGGCGGCCCAGCTGCACAGACTGCTCATCAACCCCGCCACAACCCCCCTAGCACTGGTGAGGAGCGCGCAGCTGGACGCAGGCAAGTACTACTGGGTAACGTACGAGAGCAGGAAGGTGCTCGGTGCGCTGGAGGCCGACGCGCTCGGCATTCAGGGGGAGGGGGTTAAGGTGGCAGTTCTGGATACGGGCATAGACCCAACGCTGGAGGACCTCTTAGGCACGGCCGGCGAGTCAACGATTGAGATGCAGCCGGCCCCCTTAGATGAGAACGGGCACGGCTCGCACGTAGCGAGCACCTGCTGCGGCAGGGGTGCCTCGGACCCGCACGGGCTTCTATTAGGTGTGGCGCCTAGGGCTAATGTTAAGGCCTTCAAGTGCTTAGGTTTCGGAGTAGGCACCGGGAGCACCTCAGACATAGTTGAAGCCATCCTTAAGGCCTGGCAGTGGGGTGCCAAAGTAATCAATATGAGCCTCGGCGGCGACATACCCCCCGACGAGAGGCATGATGAGGAGACCGACCCCGTCTGCAGGGCCATAAGGCTCGTGTCCAGGGACGGCGTAATAGTTGTTGCGGCTGCGGGCAACAGCGGTGAGGGATATGCCAGCACTCCGGGAATATGCTCCGACACCATCACGGTCGGGGCGATAGACGCCGAAGGCAGGATAGCGGACTTCTCAAGCAGGCGGCACATAGACTACGTCGACCGGCAGAAGCCGGAGGTGGTGGTTCCGGGAGTCAACATACACGCAACGACAGCGACGGGCTCGCTGATAGATGTAATGCAGTGGATGGACGGTCTGAGAAGGGCCTGCATATCGGGAACATCGATGGCCACTCCCCACGTTAGCGGCTTGATAGCGTTATGGGTCGATTATTTGAGGAGGCAGGGAGTGCCGGACAAAGCGATTAATGCGGCCCTGATAAAGAACATTATCAGGAGGTACGGTAAGGGATGGGATTCCGAATACGGGCACGGTGTCCCGCGCTTCGAGTGGGTACTAGACTGGCTAAGCGAAAGGCTGGGACGGAGGGCGCGGGAGGTGGTTAGGCGTTGACGTTCAGAAAGTTCAGGAAAATAAGCGAGTTCATGGACTTCATCAGGAGGCTGGGGGAGGCCGAGCCGGTTACCTCGGAGAAGCTCGCGAGGGACATGGAGCTCTCCGAGTCGAGGGACTACACAGCGTTAAGCACTGTTAGGGGTAAGGGGGCCGTAGCCGCGATGCTCCCGGACCTCTCAACCATCCCGCCCGGGCTTGCCCTGGCTGAGGCCGGTATGGCCACTGTCGAAGACTTTGGCACGGCAAAGATAAATTTTGAGAGGTCCTTCAGCGACACCCCAACAGTGATAGCCGTCCCGTTCGGCTTCTTCGAGCTGAAGGTGCCGTGGGTCACAGTAGAGTGGAGGGAGTTCAGCATCGGGTGGTGGTCGATAAGGCTGCCGGTGCCGAGCGTGACCACCCAGACCATCAGGCTGCCGACGATGTGCTTCATGATGAATGTCGATAAGGATGGCTTCGAGGTGTTCAACGTGGTCGGAAGGACAACTATCTGCTATTTCGCGTTCGGGAAGTGAAATAATGGGGCGGTGTTTAGGCGGTGGAGGAGTTCCGGCCCGTGTGCCCTATCTGCGGTTCGAGGATGGTCAGGGCAATCAGGACGCCCTTCGACGCGGTTGAGCTCGTCCTCGAGGGCAAGGTGCATTACGTCTGCCCGAAGTGCGGGTTCATAGCCGCGTTCAAGCTTAGGGAAAAAGATTAGATTATTCACAGCATAAGTATTCTGGGTGTCGTGAATGCAGATCCCGAACCAGGTGCCCAGAGAGCTGATGCCTAAGTTAACGGCGATGTACCTCGCCAGGCTCCCTAAGTACTCCGCGGTGAGGTATTTTGAGGATCTGGTCGCGCCCGTCAGGGAGGCATCTGTCGCGGGCAGGACCCTGAGGTACCACCCCACGCAGCTCCCTCTGGCGAAGTATGCTGCCGAGAAGCCAAAGATAATGGTTGACGGTGTGAGGAACTTCAGCTTCGCCAGGCCGGTGGTCCGCCTCATCACTGAGGTGTTCGACCTCAGGCGCATACGGCTGGAGGTGTCGCCGCTGTTTCCGTGGCTGGGCAAGGTGCTTGCGACCGAGGAGGCCGCCGAGAAGGTGAGGCAGAGGGTCCCGGCCGACGGCACGGAAATTGTTGAGTGGATGCATGACTCCGCGGCATCCCTGGCCGTTATGAGTGCCAGGGAGGTGGAGTACAACAAGCACTCCCAGGTGGAGGCGAGGAGCGGCGACGGCTACATACCTGGCGTGAGGCTCAGCAGCCTGGCGTTCGAAAGGATCCGCGGCTATGAGTACTGGGACAGGGGCTACGCAAGGGTGGTTACCCCTGAAGGGATGCTGAATGTCCCCAGAATGGGCCTCATCCCGGCGGTCGGGAAGGACTTCCTCGGCTGGGCATTCGCGGGCCCCAAATCCTGGATCCAGTGGACAGGCGTGCTGGCGGAGCTGAGGAGGCTTGCCGACAGGATAACTTCCCCGGTCGGCTTCCCCAACCTGTGGGGGAGGACCCCCCCGTTCTGGCTTCTGCAGCAGCCCAGCAGGGAGACGGAGAGGGCCGAGGTGGCCGTGGTCGTGGACAGCGACAGGGACCAGAGGCTAAGGGTGGCGTTCAGGGACCCCAACGACTACAGGAGGGTTATCGACGCCGGGGAGATAGACATCCCTAAGGGACGCAGCGAGGTGAGGTACGTGGTCGCCTCATACCCGGCGGTGCCTCCAGTGGTGAGCGAGATGCAGCCAGAGGACAACACCCAGACGGTGCTGAACAGCTTCGAGACTAGGGTGATATCATGATCAGGAACTACAACTTCCCCTTCAAGGCCGCCGCAGCCGGCAGGATCCTCTACCCGACAGTGGCCAAGCTGCCTGAGTGGATGCTCCGCCCCCAGAGCAGGCTGGCCGTTGCCCTTTCAGGCGAGCCGGAGATTAAGGTGGTCGGGCCGTACAGCGAGGACGGGCTGGAGGCCCCTCCCGAAAGCCCCGACGCCCCCTCAACAATGGACTGGGGCACAATAATTTCCTGGTCGAGGAAGATCGCGCCGATAGATGACCCAAGCATAGTTGAGTGGATGCACAGCGCCCACGCAGCAAATATAGTGGTGTCGGCCAGGATGGAGGAGTATAAGAGGTCCGGCTCCTCACTCCTCGGCGCGTCGGACGACCCGTTCGTCCCCGGGCTGAAGGTTGAGGACCTGAGGTTCAGGCCCGAGCTCGCTGAGACCGTTGCCGAGAGGGGATACGGCATACTGGAGACTCCGAGAGGCAACGTGAACGTGCCGGTGCCGGGCAAGGCGGCAGGAATCTTCAAGGACCTGCTTGCCTGGGGGGCGGTGCTGGAGGCCTTCCTCGTGCAGTGGACGGCCGTCCTGCTTAAGTGGAGGGAGCTCGCCACAAACCCGGCCGAGAGGATCGCCTTCCCAAGCTTCAGAGGGTTAAGCGCCCCGCAGTTCTTCGTGCACTCGGCCACAATACCCGCCCCCGTAAACCTGGCGCAGTTCTCGGTCTCGACGGACAGGCCGCAGGTGGTGACGCTGAGGGGGAGGAGCATCAACGACTACAGAGACGTCCTGTTCGAGAACAGGATATCCCTGGCCGAGGGGCAGAACGCGGTTGATCTGCCGATCTTCGGGTTCCCGGTGGTGCCGGCGATGGTTATCGAGATGCAGCCTGAGGACGGGGCGAAGACCGTACTGGACTACTGGTCCGTAATCCCCTAAACCGGAAACTTTTTCCACTATTTACCCCTACCGCAGCATGCGGTAGCCTTACCGTAAACCTTAAATTTGCGGTAGCCTACCGTAGCTTGTGGTAAAAATGTCCAGATCCGTTACCGCTACCCAATCAGCCCTAGAGGTCCTGAAGGCCCTCGGGGTCGAGGCGAAGGGGAAGAAGGTTATAGGTATTTACGGTCCGAGCATGGTCGGTAAAAGCGTTTTCGCGGCGATGATCGCCAGGGACTTTGTGGGGGGCGGCGGGGCCGCGGTGGTTTACGGGACTGAGGAGCACTACGGGGATGAGGACTACAGGCAGCTGATCGCGGGCCTCCTGCCCGGGAAGCACTACATCAACTACTGCCCAGACATCCCGTCCCTCTTCAGGTACATGAATATGGTTAAGGGGAGGAGGTTTGAGGGCAGGCTGGCATTGATCCTTGACTCCCTCAGCACCGTGGTCCTGAAGGAGACCGCGTCCTGGGAGGCCTCGGGCGTCACGGAGCCCAGGGTAATCGTCGCCAGGACTATACCGACCGCGAACGCGATAGCTGCGTACTTCAAGCACCTGGTCGTGGGTAAGGACGCCTTAGGGATCGTCATTATGCACGCCGCAAGCACGGCGGGCTCGGGGAAGTACAGGGGACTGACCGACCTGAGGCCCAGCATGGCCATGCGCACGGCGCACAGCCTAGACTACCTGCTCCAGATAACCGCTGCGGGGGCCAGGCCGGGGGATCCGAGGACGCTGACCCTGGTTGCCTCGAGGCTCACCCCGCTCAATGAGGGGAGGAGCGTGGAGTTCGTCTTCAAGGATAAGAACGCTGCTCTGGTGGGGGGCGATGCCCGCTAAGGGGTGGAGGTCGGTAAGCGTTAGGGAGGAGACGTACGCTAGGCTCAGGGAGCTTATGGAGAAGTACGGCATTAAGTCGATATCCGACGTCATCGACGCGCTGGCCTCCGGCGGGATAAACCACCCCCTGAGCGCCGCCGACTGCAGGGCCAGGAAGGTCGAGGGAATATACTATTTGGAGTGCAGGGA
>Ga0180298_1000233_pt1 | contig 13007 bp, 7 predicted proteins | sample GuaBasSediGuay13_FD_121800 | JGI IMG/M metagenome (GOLD analysis project Ga0180298, IMG submission 121800) | Subseafloor sediment microbial communities from Guaymas Basin, Gulf of California, Mexico - Guay13, Core 4488-10 , 4-6 cm | ecosystem: Environmental > Aquatic > Marine > Hydrothermal vents...
ATCCAAAATATCGCGCCTTAATTCTTGATAAAAAGTCGCGACTTGCCAAAAAGTTAATTGATTATTTAAAGGGGCAAATATCTCAGTCGGTTCATTAATCACAACGCAATCTGGCACGCTATGTAGTAAACGACATAAATAACTGGTACCGCTGCGCGGTATGCCAGTGATAATCGCTTCTGAAAATGGCCGAGATTTGGAAAAGCCCTGTCGTTTGATCACTGGGGGAAATGAAAACCAACGATGCGGTGATTTTTGCAAAGTGTAAGGTTTGAGCAACTGTGCCCATTCTGGTTGGGCTAATAAACTGTCTTGGAGAAGGGGATAAGCGGTGACTAATTCAATCACTAATTGATTAAGCCAAGGTTCGCGCCGAATAACAGACGGCCAATGGTAATGACAGAAAAAGGGTAAAGCGGAAAGGGCAGGAAGTGGCTTCACATGAGCAGGATAATTGAAGCGCTCATCTAAACAATGATAGTTTAAATTCAATTGCTTCACGGCAACAGGTAAGGCGATTTGATCCAACCAAGGGCGTTTTTTAGTAATCGAAGGCTCGGCATCAATCACTTGACAACAGTGTTCCCAAACTTGCCCAAAATTCAATCCATTTTGCACGACAATCATACCCGCATTGAAATAGGGCAACATCACTTCCCCAGAAGTGCTGGAAAGCACGCGCCGCTGTGGTAAAGGTAATTGAAATAAATCATATATTTTTTGCCAAAGCGTGACATCACGGGTAAAGGTTGCTAAATCGGCCTGTTTCGCATTGAAAGGCGCATCAAAAATGGCAGTATCGGGAAAACATTCACGCAAACATAATATATCACTGTCTAAAAAAACGATTTTATCGGCCAAGGTGTCTATCGCTAAACAAGCTACCTTATTCCCTATCGGATATTCCTCATCAATACTATTAACAATGGGTACCGTTCGCACACCCAAAATGTGCATCAAAGTCTGTGTTTTTTCTGAAAGCCGGCCCCAACGACTTTCTGGTTGTGGAAGGGCCGCGACTAATTCATACTCTTCACGCAAATAATGCTTTAAAGAAGCTGCAAGCAACATGGATTTAATTTCTAAATCGCCTTGCTGGCAAACGAAAACGAAACAGTATTTCATAAGATGAGGCTCATTTAAAAAAAAATCTATAAAGTTATAGCGTTTCCAAGTTGGAGTGCAAAATTTATTTTGCTGCGATTTTCGTTCCAAATTTATTTTGCTTCGGCGCATTTTTTTGGATAGGATGGTGGGCAAGCGGGCGGTTGGATTTGCGGGATAATATTTAATTTAGTCGCGCCCGCTTACCCACCCTACGAGAAACTGGAATATTATGATGATTCTTTGTTTTTCAAACATCGCGCAATAGGTTCAGACAAAATCCCTAAAATTTTGTTAAGGTTATCAATATAATACTCATTGAGATCAATAGAAACCTCTTGAAGTGTTAATGTCATAAATTTCCAATTGCTGCCCGTCGTGACTGCGCCATAAATGACATCAATATCCCTTTTTTCCTCTGTATTGAATAACTGCGCGGCTACCATTTCTGCGAGACATTGCGCTAAACCGGATTTCACATTGTCATTTTTAGCTTCGACTATGGTGATCACGGGCGCGACAATGGAAAGTTGTTCAGGTGAAAGACTAATCAAAAAATCACAAATGCCCTTTAAGCCTTTTTCAGAATCGACATTAAATGAGGTGCCCGAAAATAAACTGATTTGATGTTTGAAATGTTTTCTCAGTTCAATGAGAATGGGGGCAACAATCATTTCTGAACGCGCTTTTTCGGTATCAATTGCCAGTGCTAAAGGAATATTCTCTTTAAGCGTCATCCCTAAAAAATCACTGCACTTGATTTCAGGCACACTAGAAAACAAGTCCATCTCTTCATGAAGGGTTAAATTAAATTGCTTTTTCAATTGATTTAAGCTGGTAAAATCACTATAAGCCATTCGCTGATCCTTTAGAGTTTAACGGAAAACGATAAAATTGATATTGCGTTCGTAGGGGCGAACCTGCGTGTTCGCCCTTTTGAATGTTAGTTCGCCCTTTTGAATGTTAGTTCGCCCTTTTGATTGTTAGTGAATCTGCAAATTGGGCTCTTCAATGGTTACCAATTCCTTTTTAAGGCGTAGAGGGCAACGCTTAATGCCTTTCAGTAAAAAGGTTGCTATGGCAATCGTACAAGAAATAAAAAATAAATCCCATCGTACCGAAAATCCTGCTGGTAGAATACCCAAAATACCCACTATGAAAGCGGTGATACTAAAAACGAAGTGAAGCTGTTTAACGCGCTTTTTTGAAGCCATGATTTTATGATTCCTATATTAATTAATTCCACGCTAACGTTTTGACGTGCAAAAACTAGTTCAAGTGGAAATACAATTATCAATTATCAGATGGTGGGCAGCAAAAACACGCTACCCACCATTTCACGCTTAAGTTTCGCTCCGCGAAACTTAAGCGTGAAATACAGAAAAATGTTAAAAATATTTAGGCGTACCTAAATAGTCACTTAAATAACCCTATTTTCATTAACAATTAACACACACAATTCGATTCTGAGCATCAATTGCGTTTAAGAGTTCTTTCATAATTAATCAAACAACGCAAAGTAAATACCTTCAGATGATTGGTTCAGATTATCCACAACTTGATTAATGGTGGCAATTGCTCTAATTCATTAGCCAAATAGTCAAATTCACTGTGATTTCTGCTCAGAAAAACTAAATCCTCTGCAATTTCCAAGTTATCCTGAATGGGCTGAGGATAACGATCCACTTGTTCGCGTAAAGAGTCGAGCATGTTATGAGCGTTTCCATCGGACTTATCCAAATAGACTTCTGCTCGTTTGATGAGGCCTAAGTTTTCTATTTTGAATATCATTTTGAACAGTTATCAGTTATAAATGTAGGGTGGGTAAGTTCGTTTCGACGGAGTCGAAACGAACTTGCCCACCATATCGCTTGCCCACCATATCGCTTGCCCACCATATCGCTTGCCCACCATCTATCAATTCACTGACATCTTCACTTGCCCACTTGACAAGGCTTGAATCACTTTTTCTTTTGGGCCCATTGCGACGAGTTGTCCACCATCCATCACAATTAACTGATCAACCAGTGATAATAATGACATGCGGTGTGTCACTAACAAGAGTGTTTTGTTTTCCAGATAACCCTGTAAACGCGCCTTTAATTGTTCTTCTGTCCGATTATCCATCGCATTAGTCGGTTCATCAAGTAACAAAATGGGCGGATTGAGTAATAAAGCTCTCGCTAACACAACCGCTTGCCGTTGCCCACCGGATAAACCCGTTCCGCGTTCGCCAATCGGCATGTCAAAACCTAAAGGATGGCGATTCACAAATTCATCTACTCCTGCCAGTTGGGCCGCTTTAAGCACCACACTGTCTTCTACTGACATCGCGCCCCTGACAATATTTTCTTTGAGGGTGCCATAAAATAATTCTATATCTTGTGGCACGTAGCCGATATTGCGCCGTAAATCGGCCGGATCAATTTGGCGGCTGTCAACGCCATCTAGCAAAATGCTACCACTGTGAGGCTGATAAAGGCCCAAAATCAATTTGGCCAGCGTGCTTTTACCTGAACCAATACGGCCAATAATACCCACTCGTTGCCCAGCCTTTATCTTAAATGAGACTTGACTGAGACTCGGTTGCGGTTGTTCTGGGTAACTGAAATCAACTTGTTTAAATTCAATCGTGCCTTGTAATTGCGGACGGTGTAGAAATTGATGGCCTAATGGACGTTCTAGCGGCATTGTCATAATGTGGTTCAGAGCCTGTAAGGCCGCTACAGAGTGATGGTAACGTGTTAATAGGCTCGCGATTTGTGCCAAAGGTGCCAACGCGCGTCCAGTTAATATGGTGCAAGCTATCAGTGCGCCCATGCTTAAATCACCTTCGACTATCAAATACACCCCATAAATGACGACAACAATGCTTGTCATCTGTTGGGCAAACAAAGCAAAATTAACGTAAAGTGATGATAATAAACGTGATTTCAAGCTGGATTGGGCGATTTGCCCAATCAATTGTTCCCAGCGTCGCTGCATTTCCCCTTCCGCGCAAGTGGTTTTAAGGGTTTCCATACCGCTGAGTGCTTCAACCAACAAAGCGTGTTTTTGGGTACTCGCACGAAAGGTTTGTTCAATCACTTTACGCAATGGCAATTGTATCAACAGGCCGAAAAAAATCACAATCGGCATAGCATACAATGGAATCTGTGCCAGTTCAGGATGTAATGTCCAGATAACTGCTATAAATAATAGGGCAAAAGGTAAATCAATCAAGGCCGTTAAGGTTGCTGAAGTGAAAAAATCGCGAAAACTTTCAAATTCGTGCAAATGATTCGCAAATGCGCCGACTGAACGTGGGTGAGCCACGCGCTGTGTGCCTAACACCTGTTCAAAAATCATACTGGCTAACAAAATATCGGTTTTTTTCCCAGCAATATCAATAAAATAACCGCGTAATGTGCGAATGATTAAATCAAAACCAAATACGATAGCAACCCCAATCGCCAGTACCCACAATGTTTCTATCGCATGATTAGGCACCACGCGATCATACACATTCATTATAAACAGCGGCGACGCTAAGGCAAATATATTAATTAACAATGAAGCGATGACGACTTCACTATAAATCGGCCAAGATTTGAGCAAAGTGCCCCAAAACCAATTGCGAGGGCGCGGCATAACACTGTCTTCGGTGCGCGCATCAAAGCTGTAAGTCGGATGTGCAAATAAAGCGTAGCCGCTATAATTCGCTTTTAAATCTTTGACAGACAGCGTGGTGACACCTTCACCGGTATTAGGTAAAATGATTTCAACCGATTTTTTCTTTTTATCAAGATATTTTAATAATATACAAGCTTGTCCATCTTTGAGTAATAGCACCGCTGGCAAAACTAATTCATTAAATTGAGATAAAGGGCGTTTAATTAAACGGGCCGATAAATGCGCTCGCGCCGCGGCGCGGATAAATAATTCAGGCGTAAAACGATTATTTTCTAGTGGTAAACCGGCCTTCAGTGCATCCGCAGAAAATGGTTTACTCAGCAATTTGGTTAAAATGACGAGACACTGCAAAAGGGGATCATCAAAAGTCGCTATATTATGGCTTTCTTGCCAAGCGTTAGTTGAGAAAGTGGATTGAGTCATATTGATTTTGTTTCTATACTCTTTGCTGGAATAAATTTAACTTTTATATTTTTTTGGCAACCCCAGGTGCAACGCAGGGCTATTCACTCGAAAAAGATTAAAACGCTCAACCCCGAAGGGGTTGAATGTGAATAGCCCCAGGTGGCAACCTGGGGTTGCCAAAAGTTAAATTTATCCCCGCGCCGAGTATATATAAATGTTGCTGAAGTTATCAGTTATCAATGCCTTGATATTGACTATTATTTAAGGTTAACATATTCATTCGTTAAACAATAACATTGTCATAAATTATTTTGCGGTTCGATTTATTTTCATTACAAAATTTATGTGTACCTACTTAACAATAAATGTTATAAGCCTATTAAATTGAGTTTTCCCGTTTTCGCACAGAAAACAACTGAAAGCTAAACTTGTATTTAAAAAAGAGAATTGACAAATACCCTCAAAAGGAGAACTAAAAATGTCAGTATCCCCCTCCCCTAATTCAAGTCAACTGACACAGGCTCAACTTGATGAATTAAAAGAAGTCTTTGACTTATTTGATGCAGATGGCAATGGTTCGTTAAGTCGAGAAGAAGTGGCCAATGCTATGAATTATCTTGGCCTGAATCCCACAGATGAAGAGTTGGAGAACATCTTCATCATGGTTGACGCGGATTTGAGTAACACTATAGAGTTTTCTGAATTTGTCGAGTGGGTTTCTACTAAAGTCGATACGCATTCCGAACAGGAGTTACTTGAAATTTTCAAGCTGATTGACCTTGATGGTAATGGGTCTATTTCAGAAGACGAATTACGTTATCTGTTGGATGCCTTAAAACTCAACCTGAGTGATGAGGAGATCACGGCTCTGATGCAACAGGCCGATCTCGATGGCAATGGTGTCATTGATTACAATGAATTTGTTCAAGCAAAAGGCTTGTGGAGTAAGCTGAAACTCACCGTTGGCATTTCTCGCTCTTTTAAGGAGATTATTAAGCAATATACCCAACTTGCCGAAAAACCATCGGCGGGCTTTGGCACAACGAAGCTACTTGAGTATGGTAAGCAGAATGCTCATCGATTAGGATACGAAGTGTCTCAATTCCCTGATGTGGTTTGGGAATCTTCTTGTATGTGTGGAAATCCATTCTCTCTTGGGTTGGTTTCGGAAGGTGAAGTGGTTGTTGATTTAGGCTGTGGTGCTGGTGCTGATCTCTGTGTAGCGGCCCGTTTGGTGGGTGAGACAGGCAAGGTGATTGGTGTCGATATGACAGCAGCTATGGTGAAAAAGGCGAGAAACAATGCGCTTGTGTGTGGTTTTAATCAGATTGAAGTCATTCAAGCACCGTTTGATACGGGCAATCATAAGGCTATCCCGGTGGGTATAGCTGATGTGGTTATTTCAAATGGCACTTTCAACTTGTCTGCTCGCAAAAAATGTGCTTTTATTCAGGCCTTTAATTGTTTAAAGCCCGGTGGCCTATTTTATTTCGTCGATATGGTTTTTCAAGAAGGGCAAGACAAATCGGAAATGTCAGAAGGCAGTTGGTGTGATTGTGTAGCAGGTGTCGTGCCCATTTCAACCCTATTGGAAACGATAAAATCGGTTGGCTTTGTCGAATGTGAACAGGTGGCCTTTACAGATTACCGTACCTCCGATTTCACCATTGGTGCCACGTTCCGTGCAAAAAAACAGCAATACTAGAATTGTAGGGTGGGTAACGGTTTTTTGTTGCCCACCATTCCATTAATTAAAAAATCACCGATATAACCACACACGCATCAACGAAATAAGCTTCTCCGTATCGACAGGCTTAGATAAATAATCATTCGCGCCCGCGTCAATGCACTTTGCTTTATCGCCTTTCATCGCTTTTGCTGTCAAGGCAATAATTGGCAATTTGCGATACTGGGGTTGTTCTCTGATTTTCCGCATCGCTTCATAGCCATCCATTTCTGGCATCATAATATCCATTAACACAATACTGATATCGGGATGTTCTTCTAATGATGTTAACGCTTCTAAGCCATTATTGCCAGCAACCACTTCCATGTTTCTTTCTTCCAACACCGTTGCCAAAGCAAACACATTGCGTACATCATCATCGACAATCAAAACCTTTTTCTCATTTAAAATCAATTCTTTATCATGTACCATTCGCAACATTTGGCGTTTTTTGGCAGGCAAGTTGGCTTCCACTTGATGGAGAAATAAGGTGGCTTCATCTAACAAACGTTCTGACGAACAGACGGCTTTCACTGGCAAATGATCAGCACATTGCAGCAATAACGCTTCTTCTTCGGCTGTCAAGTCACGTTCAGTATAAACAATCACCGGAGTTTGGCATAAGCCTTCTTGTTCTTGCATATTTTCTAGCAATTGGCCGCCAGAACCTTGTTCTATATCCATATCTAGGATAATGCAATCAAAAAATGTTTCGCGGAGATGCCCTAAAGCGGCCGCTCTTGTCACCGCCAAGGTGGTTTGGATATCCTCACCTTCCACTAATTCCAAAATCTTTTGTTGATGCGGTTCGTTATCCACAATCACCAAGACTTCCTTAACCGCCTTGCTAATAAACTGTTCTATTTTTTTGAAGACTTCTCCAAGTTGCTCCATGTTGACAGGTTTTTGCAAAAAACCAATGGCCCCCATTTTGGTGGCATTCAGCGTATTTGGCTCAGCGCCTGAAATGAAATGTACAGGAATATGGCGCGTTTCGGGATTGTCTTTCAATCTTTCCAAAACCGTCCACCCATTCAGGCTAGGTAAGCCAACATCCAGTATAATCGCGTTAGGCTGATATTCTTCAGCTAATTGCAAACCCGTTCTGCCGTCTTCGGCCAGTAGACATTTGAAGTCTTTTTCTCGGCTTAATTCTATGAGAATACTGGAAAAGTTAGGATCATCATCAATGATTAAAATAGACTTGTCTTCAGGGGCTATAGAAGCCCGATCATCATCTATTTCTCTCTCTATCTGCGGCGATGATTCGATGCTTGAATGCTCTTCTAACTCTTCTGAGCTTGGAGGCTGTGAAGTTGAAGCGTTATCCGGTAAAGGCATGGAAACGGTGAGCGGTACGGACAATATTTCTGGCAAATACAAGGTAAAAGTGCTGCCCGAACCTGCCTCACTGTACAGCGTGATTTCACCGCCAAGCAATCGAGCTAATTGGCGGGAAATAGATAAACCCAGCCCTGTGCCACCATAGCTGCGACTGGTGGTGCCATCAACTTGTTGGAATGCTTCAAAGATCACTTGTTGTTTGTCTTTGGGAATACCAATCCCCGTATCAATCACACTGATGGCTATCAAATCCTTTGTTTCCCCATCAAAAGGCGCTTTATTTGATAACTGATAACTGATAACTGATAACTGTTCACTGATAACCCTTTGTATACTCAAAACAATTTTACCAAGGCTAGTGAATTTAAAAGCATTAGAGAGCAGATTATTCAGGATTTGTTTCAGGCGTTGCCCGTCAGTTTGTAAAAAAGCCGGTAACCCTTCAGCGAGTTGGATATGAAAAGCCAGCCCTTTCTCTTGCGCTAATGGACGGAATTTTTGTTCAAGTGTTTCTAACAAATCGCTGAGCGATAACGGTTCAACATTGACTTCCATTTTACCGGCTTCAACCTTGGATAAATCCAAGATGTCATTGATCAATGTCAGCAAATCAGAACCGGCACTTTGAATCGTTTGAGCGTATTTGATCTGTTTATCCGTTAAATTACCGGATTTATTGTTCGCTAACAATTGCGCGAGAATCAACAAACTGTTTAACGGGGTGCGGAGTTCATGCGACATATTGGCCAGAAATTCAGATTTGTATTGGCTGGCTAATGCTAATTCCTTGGCTTTGATTTCAATTGCCGCTTTCGCCTTTTCTATCTCCACTTGGGTTTTTTCAAGGGCTAAATTCTTGTGTTGGATATCCTCTTTTTGTCGTTCTAACTCTATTGTACGCTCTTCCAATTCTTCATTGGTTTGTTTCAATTCTTCCTGTTGGGTTTGTAATTCCTCAGATTGGCTTTGCAATTCTTCGGATTGACTTTGCAGTTCTTCATTTTGCTGCTGAAGGGCTTCCTGTTTATGTTGTAATTCTGCCTGTTGAGTTTGCAACTCTTCATTAATCTGTTGCATTTCTTCTTGTTGCGCGTGCAATTCTTCTGACTGCGTTTGCAATTCTTCAGTCTGTCTTTGGCTTTGTTCCAACAGGGCTTGCATCCGAGTATGTGATTCGGCCATATTGACGGTAATACCAATATTCTGCATCGCTTGTTCAATAAAGAGATTTTGAATATCTGTCAAAGCCTCAGCACATCCTATTTCAATAACCCCTTTGACAAGATTGTCATACAAAACAGGAAAAATAACAACTTCACGCGGGATGGCTTGTGATAAACCAGATCGAGTAATATGAACAGATTCATCAGGCCTGTGCGTACAACAGATCATTTTTTTTTCCAAAGCCGCTTGTCCAACCAATCCTTCACCAAACCGAAATTGATTAGGGGGATTATCGTGTCGCGTGTAGGCATAACTGGCGATTTCTTGCAAATAGGCAGATTTTGTTTCATATTGATAAACCAGATAAAATAATCCCACTTCAGCGCCAACATAAGTCGTTAAAAAATCAATTGTTTTTTTAGCCAGCCGCATCACATCCTGCTCGCCTCTTAACTGATCATTTAATTGTGTTTGTCCCGTTTTCAGCCAATTTTGTTCACTATTTTGGGCTGTCTCCTCGGCCAGTTTCATTGCAGCCATGATTAGGGCCTGTTTAATCTGGAGAAAGTGCCCCTGATAGTTTGCTTGAGGGGTTACCTGCTGATCGCCATCCGCTAATCCCTGAGAAACTTGGACAATATCTTCTATCACCCGCCGTAGGTTAGACAAAGCCGTTTCAAGAGCCTGTTTAATTTGGATGAAATCCCCATGATATTCTGCTTTAGAACTGATGTGTAAATCCCCAGCGGCTAATCCCTGAGAGACTTGCACAATATCTTCAATCACGAAGCGCTGGTTAGACAAAGCCGTTTCTTGGGCATTTTTGATATGGAGAAAATCCCCTCGATATTTTTGAGCGGGTTTCACGTTCAGATCACCAGCCGCTAATCCTTGAGAAACCCGGACAATATCTTGAATCACCAATTGTTGGTTGGATAAAGCCGTTTCAAGGGCCAGTTTGATTTGAATAAAATCGCCTGGGTATTCAGACTGGGGTTTGACGCTGAGTTCGCCTGCTGCTAATCCTTGAGAAACCTGGACAATGTCTTCAATAACTGAACGTTGTTGAGATAAAGCCGTTTTCAAGGCATTTTTAATTTGGGCTAAGTCTCCTGGGTATTCAGATTGGGGAGTCACATTGAGATGCCCTTGGGCTAATCCTTGAGAAACGTGAACCAAATCCTCAATCAGGATTTTGAGCTGATTCACCATCACTTGAACAGCCGCATAAATACCCGTCGTTTTGCCAGATAAATCAAATGGTATGTCCAGTTTGCCATTGGCCACCTGTTCAGCCATTTGAGCAATTTTAGCCGGTTCGCCACCGACTTGTTTTAAAATACTTCTGGTGACAAAAACACCTATGCCGATTGAGAGAAATGCTAAACAAAATACAATGAGTTGTGTCACAAAAAGCAACCAATGCGCTTGATTGACATGATAGGCGACTTCCGCTTTGGTGCGTTCATCCAGCAATTGAAAAAACGCATCAATGGGTTTCATAATGGCCGCTTTATGTTCATGATACTGGGCATCATGCATAATTCGCCTTGCCATTTCAAAATCGGGTTCAGCTTTTTTAACGTAGTGGCCAGTGCCGTCATCATATAAGCCTTTAACCGCATTCATGGCAATCGTTTCCGTCAAAACCAGGCCATCCGAATTAGCCTGTGCTTCATGCAACTTGGCAAATTCTGGTTCGGTAAAACCTACCTTTTTCATCAGTTCTTGTAGGGGTATCGCTTCACCATCAAGACGCGGTTTATCCGTCTCTTTCAGAACCAAGTCCCAGTAAATCCGGTCATAGTCTTGAGGGCGCTGTTTTTCGCCATTGCGTATCGCAAGGATATCCCAATAGTGCTTTTCGTATTGAGCGTTCCCGCTAATCACATAAGTTCTGGCCATCCGAGTGAGATCATCAGAACTTTGCCGCAATTGATCCGCAAGCAAATAAGACTGATAACGTTGTTCTTGTTTTTCAGCCAGTGCTTCTTCATTTTGGTTCATCAAAATACTGAGCCAGCCCAAACACAACACACCAAACGTGATAATAGAATAGGTTATAATCAATAGTTTTTTCATAAAGATTAATTTAATTTTTCCTCATCATATTTTGTTTATTTAAAAACGCAAGAGACGCAAAAGACGCAAGAGACGCAAGGATGCAAGATTTCTCTTGAGAGATAATAGCGTCAAAGCGCGTTTATTTCAATATCAATCGCGAAAGCGAAATCCGTTGGGCTTTTTGCCAATCACCGATATAACCACACACGCATCAACCATCAATGTAGCCATCAATGTAGGATGGGTAACGGTTTTTTGTTGCCCACCACGCCATCAATGTAGGGGGCCGGTAACGGGTTTTTGTTGCCCACCATTAAAAAATCACCGATATAACCACACACGCACTAATGAAATCAGCTTCTCAATATCAACAGGCTTAGATAAATAGTCATTGGCACCTTAAAATGAATAAGTTATAAACTTGCTATTAAGTGGGGATATTGTGATAGAATATGCGCTTTTTTTTGAACGACAGGGTTGATCTGTTTTGGCTTTTATCGGATATAACCACACCCGCATTAATGAAATCAACTTTTCAGTATCAACAGGCTTAGATAAAGAATCATTGGCAGCTACGTCAATGCACTTTGCTTTATCGCCTTTCATGGCTTTTGCTGTTAAGGTGCGAGTTAATTTTTGTTCCTGTTATTTTGCGGGTTATAGCGTTTCCATATCTCATGACGTACAGTTTATATCAAGAAAATCGAACCGTAAAATAAATTTGGAACGAAAAGAGGGCCGCAAAATAACAGACATTCCAAGAGGGCCGCAAAATAAAATTTTGTACTCCAAGTGCCTTCGCGAGATTAATAATAACCCTTTTTTTAGAAAGAAATGTGCCCGAGGCGAGGCTTTGTATCTGATTCTATAAAGCTTCGCTGCACCCACCATTTGCGACTCAATGATCACGTTTTTTAATGGCAGTGCGCTGGCTTCATTTCTCGTTTAAAGGTATCCGTTTTTTATCTTCTTCTTTATTGGAACGTCTTTAAGGGTAACATAGCATTTCCAACCCGAAAAAAACCATTACAGACCATCAGTGCTGTCATAATGCTAAAATGTAATATAGAAAGCCCACACTAAATTATAGCGTTTTCCGTTTGAATTAACGACACTTATATCATTTAACTCATTGATAATTAAATAAAATATAATTTTGTACTTCATTCAATAGGAAAACGCTATAATTGCGCCAAAGATCAAAGTCACTGCCAGACAGGTTCGTCGATTATAATTCCCGTTTTTTTAAATATCATATCAACCCGATCACAAAGACGAGACAAACTGCTATTCATGAGGATGATTTCGAGGTTATGAAAGGATTTTTGATAACGACAAAAATGGGTTATAATAAAAAATTCAAAAACGATATACACCACTCTCTACTCTCGAATTAATTAATTGAATTGTGAACACCACTCCATTTTCCGCTCTGGCTTTTAAACCAGAGATTAAAAAAACCATGCTGGCCAATCTGAATTCAATTGGCTATAGCAATATGACACCTATTCAGGCAGAAAGCCTGCCC
>Ga0180298_1000236_pt1 | contig 12945 bp, 14 predicted proteins | sample GuaBasSediGuay13_FD_121800 | JGI IMG/M metagenome (GOLD analysis project Ga0180298, IMG submission 121800) | Subseafloor sediment microbial communities from Guaymas Basin, Gulf of California, Mexico - Guay13, Core 4488-10 , 4-6 cm | ecosystem: Environmental > Aquatic > Marine > Hydrothermal...
ACAGCAGAGGAGTTAAAGGAATTACTGGAGCTTGAGGAGAGAGGGGAGGGTATAAATCTTGGCACATACTTATATGATATTGGAAAAAAGGTGAAAGGGGCGAATCCAACAGAGGATATCCGGAAATTACGGGAGGATAGGCATGCACTACCTGGTGGACAGTGATGTATTTTTACATGTTCTCCTCCATACTGATAGGAGTGAAGAAGCCAGAGAGTTTCTAGATAAGTACAGCAATGATATTGGCACCACTGTTTTGAATATAATGGAGATAGGCTCGGTGCTTTCGAGGAAATACAGATGGCGAAAGAGAGATATAAATAAGGTGATTGATGTCATAAAGAAAACATTGACTATCCTGATTCCCACAGAGTATGATATGTTGGATGCTATGGAGTTGTCGTTAAAACATTATCTTTCACCGATAGATGCGCTTATGCTGGTGATGTCTAAAAACAAGGGGTTGATACTCGTTACCTTTGATGGGGAGCTTCTCAAATACAAGGAAAAAAGTTTTGCTGTACAAACGCCATCAAAGAGATAAAACAAATCTAAGGAGATTATTTTTCTCTTAATTGCTGAAGCTTCAAGAGGGTAATGTTTAAGTATATCGCCAATTTTTGGCATAGCATGGACCTCTACGATGTATCCGATTTTTGGAAATTTCAAATGAGGGTCGGCTTTGTGAAAAGTGCAGAGAAGCTGAAGAGGACGAAGAAACTCATAAAGCTTCTGGTGGATTTTGGCGATGAGGAGAGAACGATAATTTCTGGGATAGCAGATCAGTACAAGCCTGAGGATTTGGAGGGGAAAAAGTTCATATTTGTATTGAATCTAAAACCAAAGAAGTTCTCAGGTGTGGAGAGCCAAGGAATGCTCATCGTAGGTGAAGATGAGAAAGAAAAAGTGTATCTTCTAGAAGTACCGGAAGATGTCCCCGTGGGTATAAAAGTATGGTAAATGCACAGAGATGCAAACATTAATATTTTTCCTTTCATTATGGCACTGAGTGTCGAAAATTAAAGATCCACTTCAATCATTTAAAATCGTGCTCTCAGGTAATATTCTTCTACTATTCATTACCTGGATTCTTCTCACATTTGGGGGTGGACTAACTCAAAATTTTGCCTCTCTCTATTTTAAAAAGCTAGGTGCGAACGATGAGATTGTGGGTTACATATCCTCAATATCCTTCGCCACCATGGCAGCCCTACAGCTCGTGGGTGGTTCTCTGGCTGACAGTATAGGTAGAAAAAGAATGATAACCACCTTTACTTTTCTCTTCTCCCTCAGTATCCTTATTTTTGCCTTTGCTCCCAAGTGGGAAATTATAGTACTCGCCACAATAATTTCTAATCTTTCCCTTCTTTATCAGCCAGCTCTTTTCTCTGTGATGATGGATTCACTGCCACCAGACAGAAGAACTTTTGGATTTGCCATAACAAATCTACCTCAGTTAGTTTCAATATTTGCACCCCCGATTGGTGGCTACATTGTTTACGAAATGGGGATAATTCCAGGAATGCGATTGAATTATCTCCTTTACTTTCTACTCGCCTTTTCAGCGGCACTTATTCGTCTCAGATTAAAGGAAACTTTGCCATTTCCTCTGAGAAAGCTTGAGTTGAAAAAAACTATTGACAAGGCACTCAAAATATGGAAGAGTGTGAAAAAAGAGATGCACTATGTTCTCTATGCCAATATAACCTTTAATTTTGTAAATGGTCTCACCACTGCCTTCTTTGTCCTATATGCAACATCCTATGTTTCCACATTTCTGTGGGGCATTACTATAGCCATGGTTATAGGAACCCAATCCCTCAGCGGTCTGTGGGTATCCAATATTGCAGACAAAGGTTTCAAAAAAGAATTCTTTATTGTAGGACTTGCTCTTCTCTCCATATCGAATATCCTTTTCATTTTTCCCAGTGTGGTATTCCTTTTCATATTCGCGTTTATGAGAGGTCTTGGGATAGCATTTCATAATCCATCAAAGAATTCTCTGATAGCAGATTTTGTTTCCACCGAGAAAAGGGGAAGGGTTATGGGAAGCCTTCTCTTTTTCTCATATCTCGGGGGAATGTTAGGAGCTTTTCTTGGTGGGCACATATATCATTCATTTCATACTCTACCTTTCATCTTATCCTCCTGGATCTTGTTAATTCTTTGTCTTTTTCTTTATTATCTTTTTAGAAAATTAGATATAGGAATTTCACCATTACATGCATAGGATGGTAGAAATTTATCGGGAGAGATGTAGGACCGGCATCGAAGGTCTGGATCACATATTGAATGGCGGAATACCTCGGGGTAATACTGTTCTTATCACCGGCTCATGCGGAACAGGAAAAACTACATTGAGTCTTGAGTTCTTAGTTCACGGCGCACTTATGGGAGAGAGATCCATGTACATCTCTGTCACAGAAGCCCCCGAGAAACTTGTAGAAAATATGATAAACTACGAATTCTTCGATAAAAAACTCATAACAGAGAGAAAATTAATTCTAGTGGACCTTCAGGAAATATATGTGAAACTCGGACTGGAAAAATTGGAGTTTACTCTTGAAGATGTCAATGTTCTTGTATCTCAGATAGTAAAGATGGTGAAGGAACTTGGAATTAAAAGACTAGTTATAGATTCAATAACCTCTATATGTTATCGCCTCACATCTAAGGAACAGATAAGAGAGTTTATACTTCACCTGGGAAAGGAGCTCTCTGATATAGGTTGCACAACACTTCTGGTCTCAGAGTTACTTCCCTCTGCTCAAGGTTACTCCCAATATGGGGTGGAGGAGGCAATCGCGGATGGGATAATTCTTCTTGGCAATATGGAGAGGAGGGGGGATTTGCTCAGAACCCTGCAGGTAATAAAAATGCGTGGAACAACGCATTCCAGAGCGAAGTATGTGCTTGACCTTACTTCCATAGGTGTTCTTCTTGCCCCTCTGCTCAAGGGAGGGAGTGTAGAGGTGAGATGATATGAGCGTATCTTCCCGAATTGTGGACAAGCTCAGCGAACTGCCCCCGGCTTCATCGCTTGCTCTTTACATAGATGTGAATTCATATTTTGACTCACTTCGTGCCCTTGTGGATATATTTGCCACTAAGAATGATCTCTATGTATTTTACATATCTTCCATGATACCCTCTCGCAACATAGTGGGAATATTTGAGCTCCTTGGGATAGATTCCTCTCGAGTTTTCTTTGTGGACACTATATCGCATCTCATGCCTGTGAAAACAGAGTATTCGGATAAATTTCTCTATATAGAAAGCCCGACTATGCTGGAGAACATAATGCTAAAGGTAGAGTACCTTCTGAGGAAATACAGCGATAAGAAGGCTATAGTCATCTTGGATTCCGTAAATTCTATGGCCATACATAATGATCTGAAGATTCTATCGGAATTTCTACATATCTTTGTTACTTTCCTGCGAAACTGGGAAAGCTATATGGTTATAATATCTCTTGAAGAGCAGACAACCGAAGATATCAGAAATATGCTAAATTTTGTGACCGATGAGGTGCTGGAGGTGAAGGGAGAATGAATTCGGCACTGAAAACCACAACCATAGGCATAGATATGCTTGATAAGGCCCTTATGGAGGGGATACCTAAGGGATATACCATACTCTTAGCTGGAACTCCTGGATCAGGCACAGAATTGTTTGCAAAGCAGTTTGCTGCAGCCGGGGTGGGCAAAGAAAATGTGGTATATTTTACAACCACTGAGAGGGATGAGGATATATTAAGCACAATGAAAGGTTTCAACTGGAAAACAGATATAAAGATTGTAAATATTGGTGCAGAGTATTACAGAAAGGTGCTGGAGAAGGAGTTGATAATAAGCAGATACAGGGAGGAGGGCATACCTGTAAATGAAATATTCACTCCAGGAAAGAAAAAAGAGGATAAGGAGATAAATTTTCTGACGAAGGTGACCTATGAAATATCAAAGCTTCAACCACCTTTCAGAATAATCATAGATTCTTTAGATTTCTTCCTTAACCAGTACGAGAGAGCAAAGGTTATATCAGCTTTGCGTACAATAAAGGCCCATACACAGTATTATGAGAGTGTTGCCCTGATCACTATGCTCAACAATGTCTATGATACGGCAACGCAGAGTGGTATAGAGGAGATAGTGGATGTTATTCTGGAACTGGAGATGCTCCGCACTCCAGGAGGGTTTGATAAGTATCTCATCATCAAGAAGGTGCGCAATCATCCAGAAAAGACGGGAATATTCAAATATGAAGTTAAAGAAAAAGGTTTTGTTTTAGTGAAGCAGAAATGATGGAGAGAAGTGGTATAGCGGATCTTCCCCTTCATCCTGGGCATGCTCCAAAATGGCTTTTTGAGAGAATGGTCAAACTCTCGGGGGAGATAGTGGAAATAATAAAATTAGAGTTTGGGAGAGAAGAGGTACTAAAAAGGCTCGCCGATCCATACTGGTTTCAGGCATTTTCCTGCGTAATAGGTTTTGACTGGCATTCTTCGGGCACTACAACAGTTACCATGGGAGCATTGAAAGAGGCGTTGAAACCAGAGAATGGCATTGCTGTTGTTGGAGGCAAAGGCAATGTTTCAAAGAGAACTCCTAAAGAGATAGAGAAAATTGGAGAGGAGTTTAATTTATCAACTTGGAAAATAGCAAAGCTCAAAAAGGTTAGCAGGTTAGCAGCGAAGGTAGATAATGTTGCCCTTCAGGATGGATATCAGCTTTATCATCATACTATGGTTATTGATGAGTGTGGTAACTGGGTGGTTGTGCAGCAAGGACTGAATGAAAGGAAAAAATATGCAAGAAGATATCACTGGCTCTATGGAATTCCCAGTATGGTTAGTGAGCCGCATTCAGGCATTATTTCGGATGCTATTGAAAAGGCAGTGCTGGACATGACCGCAAATAAGAGCAAAGAAGCGAGAAAAATTTCGGTGGATCTTGTGAAGGACGGGGTTAGCGGTATAAGAAGCATGATATCAGAACTACGTGATAGTTCTCAGAAAACTCTGGATGATTTTTCAGGTGTAAAGGTTTTGAAGATGCCCTGGAGGATAAACTGGAGAGCCCTTTTTGATGCTTATGAAATACAGCCAAGAAACTATGAGGAGTTGCTGGAAGTAAAGGGAATCGGTCCCTCAACAGTTAGAGCGCTTGCATATATTGCTGAGATAATTTATGGTGCATCCCTCTCGTGGAAAGATCCTGTAAAATACTCCTTTGCCTTGGGGGGGAAAGATGGGGTTCCCAAACCTGTGGACAGGAAGGCATACGATAAGAGCATTGAGATTTTGCAACTCACTATCGAGGAGGCAAAAATAGATAGAAAAGAGAAGCTTAGAATGCTTCAGAGATTGAGAAGATTCGTTCCTCCTTAGCTAAACTTCTCGTAGTGAGTTACCTCATCGAGAGTTCTCAGTTCCCTCTTCTTAGGTTTCTCATTTCCCTTTCCCACGGTTATAATTGCCACAGGCCTGATATCCTTGGGAAGGTTCAAAATTTCTCTCACCATTCTCTCATTGAACGCTCCTACCCAGCAGGTTCCATAGCCCATGGAGTATAGAGAGAGAAGAATATTCTGGGTTGCTGCAGCAGTATCCTGGAGGGCATAGAGATTCATGCCTCTCGAACCGTAGTAGGCGGAGCGCATTATATCTGCACAGATAACTATAAGCACGGGAGCTTCCAGCACATGATATTGTGAATAACTGGCTTTGTAAAGCTTTCTCTTTATCTCCTTATCTCTAACTATCACAAATTCCCATGGCTGAAGATTTCCAGCTGATGGTGCATGGATACCACAATCGATCGCCTTTTTTATAACTTCTTCGGGTACATTTTCATTTTTGTAGGATCTTATGCTTCTCCTTCCATATATTGCGTCTATGACCTCCATATACCTCAATAACCTCAAAGATTAATAAATTTAAGGGCAAATATTTATTAAGAATGTGAGCTATGGAAAATAATGAGTGAAGAAGTAATTAAAAAAGCAAAAGAGCTTGGTAAAGCTCTAAAGGAGACCGAGGAATATAAAGAATTTGTAGAAGCTCAGAAAGCTCTGGATAGCGATGAGAATGTTCAGAAACTTTTAAAGGAGTATGATGATAGAGCCAAGGATATTCAGGTCAAACAGATGACTGGAGAGAACATAGAAGAAGATATGATCTCTCTGCAAAAATTGGAGAAGGAGATAGTAGGAAGTGAGAGTATGGAAAGATACACCAAAGCGGAGAGAAAGTTTAAGGAGCTGGTGGACAGCGCAAACAAAGCAATAGTGGAAGCCATGGAAGGAGAAGAGGAGGAAAAAGAATAAATATAATGAATACCATAGTATCAATTCTATGGATGAAAAAATTGTTGAGATAGCCGAAGGCATAAAAAGCATGGAGATAAGAGGTGCTGGAAGAATAGCAAGGGCTGCAGCTCTTGCATTGAAATATTTTGCCGAGGATTTTTCAGGTACCGAAGAAGATTTTTTAAAAGAAATAGAGAGGGTAAAGGAATACCTTATATCCACAAGACCCACAGCAGTATCTCTCAAAAATGCCGTTTATTTTGTAATAAACAGAATGAGGGGAGAGAATTTGGAAGAGCTACGCAAATCAGTAATCAGAAGTGCGGAGGAATTTATTAAGAGATCCAAAGAGGCCCTCAAAATTATTGGAAAATATGGGTCAGGTAGAATTCCTGAAGAAGCAACAATATTGACACATTGCAATTCCTCTGCCGCTCTGGCAACTATAATCCAGGCACATAGGGACGGGAAGAGGATAAAGGTCTTTAACACAGAAACCAGACCATGGTTTCAGGGGCACATCACAGCGAAAACTCTATCAAAAGAGGGTATAGATGTTACTATGATCGTGGATTCCGCAGTCCGATATTTTATGCGAGAGGTTGACATAGTGGTTGTGGGTGCCGATACCATTGCTTCCAATGGAGCTGTCATAAACAAAATAGGGACTTCACAGATAGCTCTTGCAGCCCATGAAGCAAGAGTCCCCTTCATAGTATGTGCTGAAACCTATAAATTCTCCCCAGAGACGGTAATTGGCAAGCTGGTGAAGATAGAGGAGAGGGATCCGAGGGAGATAGCAGACCCAAAGGATTTCCCGGGGGTTAAGTTCAGAAATCCTGTATTTGATGCCACGCCTCCAGAGTATGTGGATGCCATAGTGACAGAAATTGGGGTGATATCGCCATATCTTGCGTATGAAATAATAAAGGAGGTGATGAATTTTGGAGCTGAAGGTAAGAAGAATAGATATTGAGGCGGGAGGATACGAAATAATTTTAAACGAAGATGATGCTAGAGAACTGGGAGTTTATCCCCAGGACAGAGTGAAGGTGAGAAGAGGTGGCTCAATTCTCACTGCCTTAGTAAATTTGTCTCAGAGTGTCATTAAGAAAGGCGAAGTGGGGATGTTTATTGAAATCAGTGAGAAACTCCAAGTTAAAAATGGAGAGATAGTTAAGGTGATTCCGACTTCGAGACCTCTTAGTGTGGATTACATAAAGAAGAAGATAAATGGTGAAAAGCTAACCAAAGATGAAATTTATGAGATAATAAAGGACATAGTGGAAGATAATCTCTCCACCATTGAACTTGCCTCGTATGTGACTGCAATTCAGATAAGGGGCATGGACATGGATGAAACTGAATGGACAACCAGAGCGATGGTGGATACTGGAGAAACAATAGATTTTGAATATGCAACCTTCGATGTTCACAGTATAGGAGGAGTTCCTGGAAATAAATATGCACCGGTGGCGGTGCCTATTGCAGCGGCAGCAGGTTTAAAGATACCGAAGACATCTTCTAGGGCGATAAGCAGTGCAGCAGGAACCGCTGATTTAATGGAAGTTATAACCAACGTTTCTCTAAGTATCGACGATATAAGGAGAATCGTAGTTGAGGTTGGCGCAACTCTTGCGTTGAGCGGACCTGTTAATCTTGCACATGCGGATGATAAGATAGTCAGAATTGAATATCCGTTGGGCATAGATCCTCATTCACAGGTACTCGCAAGTGTGATGGCAAAGAAGAAGGCTGTGGGCACAGATTTCATGGTCCTTGATATTCCCATGGGTCCAGAGACTAAGGTGCCGGATGAAAAAACTGCCAGAAAATATGCGATGGATTTCATAACTCTTGGAGAGAGATTGGATATTGTAGTGGAGGCAGCGGTAACCTATGGAGGACAGCCTTTGGGCAGAGCAATAGGTCCAGCTTTGGAGGCAAGGGAGGCCATGATGTGTCTTGAGGGGAAACCGGTGAGTAATTCTTTGATAGAGAAATCTACTGACATAGCAGGCATGCTTCTCGAACTGGGAAATGTAGTTGAAAGAGGGCAGGGAAAAGATACAGCAAAGGAAATTCTTAAGAGTGGAAAGGCCCGGGAAAAGTTTCTTGAGATAATTCATGCTCAGGGCTTCAAAGGTATTGAGAGCAGTGATGAAGTTCCAGCAGGTAAATATGTGCATGACATTCTTTCTCCAGAAGAGGGTTACATTTCCATAGTTTCCAATAGAGGACTTATAAAAATTGCGAGAGCCGCAGGTGCACCTAAAGATAAGGGTGCAGGGGTACTTCTATACAAAAAGAAGAGTGAGAAGGTTGATCGCGGAGAGCCACTATACAGCATATATGCAGATAGCAAAGCCAAATTAGAAGAGGCTGTTAAAATTGCCAAGATGCTCAAACCTCTCAAGATAGAGGGAATGCTCTTAGAAAGGATACCTACCTTTAAAAAATGAAGAAGGCTATCGAGAGGAAAAATATTCGAGAAATATCCGAAGAAGATGTGGGGAAAATCGTAATCGTAGAGGGTTCCATAGAATCTGTGTATCCGATAAAAGAGGATAGGTTGAAATACTACATCCTCGTGGATTCTGCCCGTCCGCTTCAGAGAGCTTTATATCTCCAGATGAATACAACTTCACGGCAGTATCTCATTGGCGATGGCTATGCAACGCTGCCCTTGATTCATGCTCCGCTTTCTTTTTACGAAGGACAGAAAATCAGACTCATGGCCAAAGTTGTCAAATACAGAAAAAGGATAGCCCTAAAATTCAAAAAAATTATCTGAGCAGTTCTCGTCTGCAGAGATATACCTCAAAAAATGCAACGGCAATTATGGCGGAAAGAAGAGTTATTATGATGATATAGGGCAAATGGTTTTCTTCTGAGACTCCGTAAATGCTCACATAAGATGCACCACTTAATATCGAAGCATCCTTGAGAAGAAGAGAAGTATAGTTCTCTGCAGAGAATATATCCACATATACCACTCTGATTCCCGTCTCCGCAGAGAACTGCCTTGCTATTTGACCGGCTCTGGAATCCTCCAGGCCGTACGCATTCACGACAAAATCTATCTCCCCCCTCTTTATCTTTTCCTTTATTTTCTCTATCTCTTCACTCCCTATGAATTGATTTGGGCCCTTAACTATGCTTCCCTCTATTTTAATTCCCATAGCCTTTACGATATAGTAGGTGCCAGGCACGGCAAGAAGGGCGGTGGAATTCTGAAGATCGCACTCTCTCTTAAGAGTGTTGATGATGGTAATAGCTTCATTTAACTCATTCTCAAATTTGATAAGATTCTCTCTGTAATACCTTGAATTTGCTGGATTAATTTTTTCTAATTTTTTCTCTATGGCCCTCGCAATATTGAGTGCATTTTGGGGATAAAGCCAGTATCCATGTAGGTTTCTCTCGATGCCATCAAGAGGATATATGGTAGCATTGTAATCTGAAAAATCAAGAATTTCTTTATTTTGAAATTTTTGGAGAATACTATTATCCAGAGAGAAGAACTCGCTGGATGCAAGAATTATAAGATCTCCCCTTTCAAGTTTTTTCACATCTTCATATTTAAGAGAATAGGAATGGATATCCATACCCTGAGGCACTATATAATCTACACTTACCATCTCTCCACCAACCTTCTCTGCCAATGTTGCGAATATCTGGAGAGTTGCCACTATGTGAGTTTTCTCACCCGAATATGCTTTCACGCTCATCGGAATAATAGCCGATGATGCAAGGAGGAGAAAGATTAACAGCACTCCAGCTCTCATGTTGTTGGCTCTCATATTGTTAGGTTATACCTAACCAGAAATATAAAGATTATCCAGAGTAGAAGAGAAGTATATATAAAATCAAACCTGCAAGGGCACCTGCATTGAGGTATGGCAATCCAGGCTGCGGTTTACCCCTGTTTACCATAAAGATGAGAAAAATCATGGAGATGAGGCTTCCTAAGAGAACAAAAAGTCCTGCGAGGAGCTCAAAGGTTGTGGCTGCAGATATCACGAGGATGCTGGGAATTAAAACATCTCCAAACCCCATGTAATATGCCTCTCTTCCTTCTCCTTTTTTCTTTCTTTTCTCTATTTTTGCTCTTTTAAATGAGTAGCTATCTTTTGCGGGTAAAACAAACATGGCCGGCAATTTGTGTTCTACAACATTCTCTGCAAGTGCCACCATATGCTTAGTCATGTGCACTGCAATTGCATCATATATGGCAAAGGCACTGAGCAGGATAATTACAGGGAACAAGCTGAGAGAGAGGCCCAAGATAAGAGCAGCACCTACCGTAACGAGAATCCCGACGAGATTTATGATATACCATTCTGGATTTTTAAGCATCCATATTGTAAGAGCAATAGAAATGCCTATGGATATAAGATCTGAAAAGGGGATGTGAAAATAATAAAAGAGTGGAAAAATGGCATAAAACATGGCCCAAGCAATGGCGAAGTAGAATATTCCCCTGAGGAGCTTAGTCTTGCCCAGCTTGGCTATAAGGAGAAGCAGAAAAGTGATAAGAATTACATAAAAAAGATAATAAATTGGAGTTAGAGGATTTTTTCCTGCCTCTCCAAGCGTATTGTTATAAATATAATACGCAGGCAATAAAGAGAGAGCTAAGAGATTTGCAATAAGAAATATCAGCATCATATGTAACTGTGCCTTCAGCTCACTCTTCATCCTCTCTCCCTCTCTTGTTGTAGTCACAACCCATGTTTGGGCAAAGTTTCCAGTCTTTCTTTCCCTTCTTGCGAATTATAATGAGAGGTGCACCGCAATAAGGGCATGTCTCTCCAGTAGGTATTATCTTACCCTTCTGAGGTAGAGGATATGTTACATCACAGTGGGGATAATTTGAACACCCTATGAATCTCTTTCCATTGCGCGATTGTCTTATCACAAGATCTCCACCACACTTTGGACATTTGCCCACAACATCCTTTTTTATGTTGTACTCGCATTTTGAATTCAGGCATCTTATCTCAGGACTCTGTCCCTTTCTCACAACCTTTATAAGAGGAAGCCCGCACACCGGGCATTTTCTCTCTAATATCTCCACATGCCCTGTTTTGGGTAAATTATAGAATGTCGTGCCATCTTCTCTTTCACATACAACAAGTCTCTTTCTCTCTATGTAAATAAGTTCTCCTCCATCGGGGCATTCTCCTATTTTGTACCTCATGGATTCTCTCATTTTCTCTCCAAAGGCACCCACATTTAAATTTTTAAGTACCTCCTGAAGCATGGCCTTTGATTCCTCAATCACTTTCTCTTTTCCTATCTCTCCCTTCTCTATCCTGTTCATATCCTTCTCCAGTTTTGCAGTCATATCTGGTTTTACCACTTGAACCTCACTCTTTCGAAGAGTTTCCACTAGAGCCATCCCGAGTTTTGTGGGCCTTATAGGATTTCCCCTTATATAGCCTCGATCAAAGAGCTTCTGAATTATCTCTGCCCTGGTACTCTTTGTTCCCAAGTTCAGTTTTTCCATCTCCTTGATGAGAGAGGACTGTGTGTATCTTGAGGGTGGTTTTGTTTTCTTCTCCTCTACCTTTATTTCTTTAACCTTTACCTCCTCGCCCACCTTGAGCTCTGGAATTTTCACCTCATTGAATTTAGCATAAATGTAATATTTTAACCATCCTGAATTGAGAATCTCTCTTCCTACACTAATAAAATTTTCACCTTCCACATTTATGATTGCCTTTTTTTCCTCATACTCCATGTCCGGCGCAAGAGTTGCAAGAAATCTTCTTACCACAAGCTCATAAATCAAGCCTCTCTCACCATCTAATTTTGCTCCTCGGGTGGGAACTATTGGTGGATGGTCTTTACTTTCTATCTTCCCTCTTGTAGGATATTTTCTTCTCTCCTTACGCAGGTTCTCTACAAGATTCGCAAAATTAGATTTTTCTAAGGATTTGAGAATGGAGTTTATGTTCAAGCTCTTGGGATATACAGTATTGTCCGTTCTCGGATAGGATATGTATCCTCCCATATACAGGTCTTCAGCTATTCTCATTGCCCTTGCGGCACTGAAACCCAGTTTGGTTGCCTCACTTAGAAACTCAGTAGTGTTGAACGGAATGGGAGGGCTTATTTTCTTTTTCTTCGTCTTATATTCGAGGACCTTTCCATTCTTAGCCCCCTTTATCTTCTCAAAAATTGAGTTTACCTCTTCTTTCTTCCAAAAGGGATTTTTCTCATGAGTACCAATAAATATTCGCCGCTTTTGAAACCTAGCAATAATATTCCAGTAAGGTTGGGGAACAAATTTCTCTATCTCTTTCTCCCTCTCAACTATAAGTGCCAGTGTGGGACTCTGAACACGCCCTACAGAGAGATAATCTTTGCCTCTCCGACCTGAGGCTAAGGAGACAAATCTGGTAAGAGATGCCCCCCAAGCCAGATCTATGTGTTGTCTTGCCTCCGCTGCACTGGCCAGGGCATAGTTAATATCTACAAGCTCTGTAAAAGCATTTGAAATTTCCTCCTCTGTAAGTGCGCTAAATTTTGCTCTCTTCACAGGACCTTTGAAATTCAGAATGGAGAGGGCTTCCACTCCTATAAGTTCTCCTTCTCTATCATAATCAGTGGCTACTATAACCTGTTCCACCT
>Ga0180298_1000237_pt1 | contig 12934 bp, 5 predicted proteins | sample GuaBasSediGuay13_FD_121800 | JGI IMG/M metagenome (GOLD analysis project Ga0180298, IMG submission 121800) | Subseafloor sediment microbial communities from Guaymas Basin, Gulf of California, Mexico - Guay13, Core 4488-10 , 4-6 cm | ecosystem: Environmental > Aquatic > Marine > Hydrothermal vents...
AATCTTGGGTGAAAAAAAAGTCATCCCGTACCTGAACAGACACACCCCAGGTTCGCCCCTACACACACGCTCGTAGGGGCGAACCTACGTGTTCGCCCTGTTCGCTCTTTTGAAATGATTTACCAGAAAATCTATAGATCAACAAACAATGAAAACCAATACATTAATGATTCAAGGTACGACTTCTGATGCGGGTAAAAGTACCTTAGTTGCTGGATTAGGGCGCGTCTTAGCACGGCGTGGTATACGGGTTGCGCCGTTTAAACCGCAAAATATGGCCTTAAATAGTGCTGTCGCGGCGGATGGGGGGGAAATTGGGCGCGCACAGGCCGTACAAGCACAAGCCTGTCAAATTCCGTCTAGTCATGATATGAATCCTATTTTATTGAAGCCTAACACTGATACTGGCGCTCAAGTGATTGTTCAAGGTTATGCGGTAGACAGTATGGAGGCGGGTCGTTTTCATGATTATAAATCAGTCGCTAAACAGGCTGTGCTTGAATCTTATGCCCGTTTAAGCCAGAATTATACGACTATTTTAGTTGAAGGGGCCGGCAGTCCAGCCGAAATCAATTTACGTGATAACGATATTGCTAATATGGGTTTTGCTGAGGCGGTAGATTGCCCCGTGATTTTAGTGGCTGATATTGATCGAGGGGGCGTATTTGCCCATTTAATCGGTACACTGGCCTTGTTATCAACCAGTGAGCAAGAACGCATTATTGGTTTTGTGATCAATCGTTTTCGGGGTGATATTGCTTTATTACAATCTGGGTTAGATTGGCTGGAAAAAGAAACGGGTAAACCGGTATTGGGGGTATTGCCTTATTTACACGGTTTACATTTAGAAGCGGAGGATGCCATTACAACCCAACAAGTCGATAAAACGAGAGAGACTTTGCAAGTGATTGTGCCTGTCTTTCCTAGAATCAGCAATCATACTGATTTTGATCCCTTACGTTTACATCCTCAAGTCAATTTACAATTTATTGGCTTGGCTGAAACGCCGCCACCGGCCGATCTGATTATTCTCCCCGGTTCTAAGTCAGTTAGTGCTGATTTGGCCGCGTTGCGTCGTGAGGGGTGGGAAGCGGTTATTTTGCGGCATTTGCGTTATGGGGGGCGTTTATTGGGAATTTGTGGTGGTTTTCAAATGCTCGGGCAACGTATTGCTGATCCTTTAGGCTTGGAAGGCCAACCCAATGATATTGCTGGCTTAGGTTTATTGGAGATAGAAACGACATTAGCACCAGTAAAAACCTTGCGTAATGTTTCGGGTGATTTAACTTTTGAGAATGCGGTTGTGAGCGGTTATGAAATTCATGCGGGTGTCAGTAAGGGAGAAGGATTGAAGAGGCCTTTAATACAATTTGAGGAGTATACGGATGGGGCATGCTCGAAAGATAATCAAATTTTGGGGACTTATTTACATGGTTTATTTGAATCGAACACGGCGTGTAATGCCTTATTACGTTGGGCCGGGCTGGAACAGCCAATAACACCAGATTATCATGCAAAACGTGAAGCCGATTTAGAACGTTTAGCCGATACCATTGAGCAAGTCATTGATATGACTCGGATTGAGCCAAACCTGACCGGTTTTAAAAACCTGTCAGGTTTAAGAAGCCGATTTAGAACGTTTAGCCGCAAGTAAGTACTGAAGCACAAATAAACAGGTATTTTAGCGCAAGGGGCAACCACAAGGGATTGCCCCTACGGGCGCGGTTGTAGGGGCAATCCCTTGTGGTTGCCCCGGTTGCTTTTATTAAAATACCTGAAAATTTATGGTTCAGTACTTAATAGCCAAACCTGACAAGTTTTTAAAACCTGTCAGGTTTAAGAAGCCGATTTAGAACGTTTAGCCGCAAGTAATAGCCAAACCTGACAGGTTTTTAAAACCTGTCAGGTTTAAATTACAAACCTAGATTGTAGCTTGCTGTATTCCTCGGCTTTGAACTGGCAATCAGTTGATGAAGATGTAAAAGTAAATCTTCCTGGTTGTATGTTTCTTTTTGAAAAATCGTTTCGACATTGCCTTGTAAACGGGCTTGTTCTTCTGGACTCAGATGGGTAGAGGTTAACACGACAACCGGAATGGCAGACCATTTTTCGTTTTCGCGTAGATGGCTTAAAAATTCAAACCCATCCATGACGGGCATCATTAAATCTAGCAAAATTAAAGACGGTTTTTTATTATTCAGTTGCTCAAGCGCGACTTTGCCATTTTCTGCCTTAAAAACGCGCCAACCCGCCTGTTTAAGCATTTCTACCACCACTTCGCGGATGACAACATCGTCTTCAACAACCATCACTAAGTTTTGTGAGTCTTCCTTGATACTGTACTTGTCTAAAATAAAGGATAATTGTTCATGGCGTACCGGCTTCATAAGATAGTCGGTGGCACCCAGTGCATAACCCTCGTTTTGATGATCTTCAACCGATGTCATAATGACTGGAATGTCTGCTAACAAGGGATTACTTTTCAGTTGTGAAAGAACATCCCAGCCATCTATGCCTGGCATTTTGATATCCAGGATAATGGCATCGGGACGCAGTTTTTTGACCAGTCTGAATCCTTCCGTTCCACTTGCTGCCACCGCGACAGCATAACCCAGTTTGCTCAGGTACCCTTTAAACAATTCGCGAACCGTACTGTCGTCATCAATGACTAAAATAATGCCGTCGCCCTTTAACAACAATTCTTTGGCAGATTGCGTGATAGGTTTGCTGACAATCATAGGCAAGAGTATAGTAAACATGCTGCCATGCCCAAATTCGCTGACCAGGTTGATATGGCCACCCATCATTTCAGTAAATTCTTTGGTAATGGCTAAACCTAAGCCGGTTCCCCCATATTTGCGGGTTGTGGATGGATCAGCTTGAGTAAAAGGTTGAAACAATTTTTCTTGCTGTTCTGCTGTCATACCAATGCCGTCATCAGTGACGCACAAACGAATCCATTTTTCATCCTCTTCTGTTTGAAGGGCAGCTTCTATGCTGATCAAACCCTGCTCTGTGAATTTTGCCGCATTACTTAACAGATTCAATAGAATTTGCCGCAATTTTGTTTGATCTGCGAACATCTCGCCCAGTTCTTTTTCACATTGCACAGTGAAAGTATTGTTCTTTTGTTCCATTAGCGGTTGGATAGTACTGACGATCTCGTTAAAAACCGTTGCGAGATCAAACGTTTCAAGATGCATATCCATTTTGCCCGCTTCTATTTTAGAGAGATCCAACACATCATTGATCAGGCCTAACAAATGTTTACCGGCAGAATGAACACGTAGCAAATCAGGAATTAAATCATCTTGTCCCAAATCTTCAGCTTCTTCCTTTAACATTTCACTGTAACCGATGATGGCATTTAAGGGGGTTCGCAGTTCATGACTCATATTGGCCAAAAACTGACTTTTAGAAAGATTAGCCGCTTCTGCAATGGCGCGTGCGTTTTCTGCCACATTTTTAGCTTCCATTAAAGCCGCTTCCGCCCGCTTACGTTCTGTTATATCACTAAACGTGACAACCGCGCCCGTTATTTGAGCATTTTCTATAATAGGGGTGGTGATATATTCAACAGCAAAACAACTCCCATCCTTACGCCAAAAAACCTCATCATCCCGTTGATAACTGTTACCATCACAAAGCGCAGCGTGAATCGGACAGTTTTCGCGCGGATAGGGGGTACCGTCTTTTTTGGAATGATGTACAACTTGATGTTGATTGCACCCAATTAATTCATCCACTTCTTGGTATCCCAGCATTTTAGCGGCAGTCGGATTGACCAGTATCGTGTTTCCTTGTCTGTCTAAACCAAAAATACCTTCACCGGCTGATTCTAAAATGAGTTTGTTTTGTTTGCTGAGTGCTTCTAGTGCCGCATCGACCAGTTTACGTTCATTTATTTCGGCTTGTAATTGCTGATTAGTGGCTGACAGTTCTTGAGTACGTTCTTGTACCCGCTGTTCCAACTGATCATGTGCTTCTTGTAATTTTTTTTCTATTTGTTTACGTTCATGAATTTCTTGTTTCAGTTTTTGATTCGCTTCTAAAAATTCTGCGGTTCGATCTTGGACTTTACGTTCTAAATCTTGGTTATGATAGCGTTCTTGTTCAATAAAGCGCAGATAGGATTTAATTCGATTAATTAATTGATTGGTATCAATAGGTTTGGTGAGATAATCTGCTGCACCGATAGCAAACCCTTTTTGCTTAAATTCCTCCGATTTATAAGCGGCTGTCAGAAAGACAATTGGAATATGTTGCGTTTTTTTACGCGAGCGAATTAATTTTGCGGTTTCAAAACCGTCCATTTCGGGCATTTGTACATCAAGGATAATCAAATCAATTTTTTCTTGCAAAAGGATTTGTAAAGCGATTACGCCCGATTCCGCTTCAAAAATTTGTGTGTCAAGATGCTCATTAATCAGAGTGTGCAAGGTAAAAAGGTTATTTTGATTATCATCAACAATAAGAATATTAAGCGATTGATTTTCTGACATTTTTATTGCCTTTTCTATTCAATATCTTCGCCACTGGTCAAATAGCGAATCGCTTCTTAAAAAAACGAGAACAAACTCCAAAGTTGCAAAATGCTTAAATATTAATACTATGATAACAGTGATTAAGATTGATTTTACGACTTTCATCAAATTGAAATCACACTCTGTTCATCAAGAGCATTAAAATGAGCGGTTAACATAGAGAGCATTTCTCATGGAACGATTCACTAATTGTAACAAATAAGGCCCTATTTGCTCTATGGGCAAAATTTTATCCACTTTTGTAGCCGCAATAGCGGCTTGAGGCATCGCATCGGCTTCTGCTGTTTTTGGCTCTTGAACAATCACATATCCACCTATTTGTTTAATTTTCTTAAGCCCTTGGCTACCATCGTGGTTGGCACCCGTTAAAATAATCCCAATCAGTTTGTCTCGGTAAGCATAGATGGCCGTCTCAAATAACACATCCACTGCAGGACGTGCAAAATTGACGGGGCCTTCTATTGAGAGTGAAAAACTCCGATCTTCTTCTATCAATAAATGGTAATTGGGCGGAGCAAGATACACAACACCGTCAGTAATAGCTTCTTTTTCATCCGCTTGTTTAACCTTTAACCCACATTTAGCCTCTAAAATTTTGGCTAAATAGCTATCTGAATGGGGATGTAAATGTTGTACAATAATAATGGGTAATGGGAAATCGCTTGGCAGTGCGACTAAAATCGCACTGAGTGCTTTAATCCCGCCAGCAGATGATCCTATAACCACCGCTTCAAACCGCTTTTTGCCGAGTTTCATCTGTTCTCAGTTCTCAATTATCAGTTCTCAATTATCAATTATCAGTTATCAATGAATCCTCAATCAAACTATAGTTCTAAGTCGATACTCAATGGAGATATTTTCGGGAATCATGCCATCTGGGAGATTTTTAAAAGGCTAAACCTTTGTTATCGCCCTTAAATTATTTTTTTGTACATTGTAGATAACTGATCGATTCATTGATAATTGATAATTGATTTAGCGTAGCACACCGAAGCTTCTTTGCGGCAAGTTTTTGCGCGCAAAAAATGGGGCAAAGAATTGATATATCAGGTGATTCTACAATAAATTTTTTCTTCTCTAACAACATCTTCAAAAGCATCAGAATATTCTGAAAATCGTATGCTTTCTTTGGAGCCCAGACAAAGAAAACCATTGTTGCAAAGGCTATCAAAAAACAGCCCTAAGGCACGGTGTTGCAATTCACGGTTAAAATAAATCAACACATTTCGACACAGAATCAAGTTCATTTCTCCAAATACGCCATCTGTGGCGAGATTGTGATCAGAAAATAGAATATTTTCTTTTAGAGATTTCTCCATCACGACATGATCATAATGTGCGGTATAATAATCGGAAAAAGATTCTCGTCCGCCCGCTTTTTGATAATTTGCCGTGTATTGCTTCAGTTTGCTGATATCGAAAATACCATCCTTAGCCTGTTTTAACACGACTTCATTCATATCTGTTGCATAAATCTGAGTGCGTGCATATAAGCCTTCTTCTTTTAGAAGAATCGCCATAGAATACACTTCTTCTCCACTCGAACAACCGGCATGCCATATTTTTAGAAATGGAAAGTTTTTTAACGCGGGTATAACCTTGTTTCTGAGTGCCAGATAAAAACTGGGATCACGGAACATTTCAGTTACATTTATGGATAAATCCAACAATAATCTTTCAAAAAAAGAGACATCATAAAGTAGTCGGTGCTGCATGGCGGAAATACTCGGTAGCCCCTCTTTGACTAACTGATGTTGAACCCGCCGTTTTATTGAGGCTTTGGCATAATTTCTAAAGTCATAACCGTATTTCAGGTAAATGGCTTGTAACAATAATTGTAATTCAATGTTTTGGGTATCAAGATCATCCATACGAGTTAATTTGTGTTCATAGTATAAATATAAAATATAAATAATAGTGAAAATGCAACGACATTGCCCCTAACCACAGTTGACCCGACGATTTTTGTTTCAACACAGAGAACACAGAGTACCACAGAGTACCACAGAGAATATTTTGTTTAGTTCTCGTTTTTTGTGTCCTGTGATTCTGCAATGAGTTCATGAATATGCCATACTAATCGCTCTTGGTTGAAAGCTTTTTTGTTCAAAATCGTTTCTACAGACTTATTTAAATGTGCCTGTTCTTTTGCACTCAGTTCTTTTGAAGTCAGTACAATAACCGGTATAGAACGCCATTTTTCCTTTGTTTGCAAGTGAGTCAGAAATTCAAATCCATCCATCACTGGCATTGATAAGTCAAGTAAAATCAAGGTGGGTTTTTTACGCTCAAGGTGTTCTAGGGCAACTTGTCCATTTTCCGCTTGAAACACTTTCAAGCCTTTAAGTTCAAGAATAGTGGCCATGGTAATACGATGCCCTTCTTCATCATCAACCAGCATAACCAGATTGTCTGAGTTATCACCTATCTGGTATTTTTCGAGTACGGCCGTTAATTGATCACGCTTTAGTGGCTTAGCCATATAATCTGTGGGTTTCATCGCATACCCGCTTTGTTCTTCCATTGAAATCATAATCACGGGTATCTGTGCTAACAGTGTTCGAGGCAAAAGTTTTTGCGCGCAAAAACTTTTTGCCTCGAACTCACTTTTGAGCATAGATAATATTCGCCAACCATCCATATCAGGCATTTGGACATCAAGCAGAATCGCATCAGGACGAAGTTTGTTAGCCAATTTCAGGCCTTCTAATCCATCGGCTGCCACTGCCACGGCATAACCAAGCTGACTCAAATCCGCTTTAAGCGACTCACGCACGCTCTCATCATCATCAATCACTAAAACAATCCCACTCGCCTTCAACACAGTATTGTCTTGTTGATCAGATTGAATATTAATGCGTGCTGTTTTTGTTGGCAAAGAGATAATAAAGGTGCTACCGATACCAAATTCGCTCTTAACTTGAAGCGTACCCCCCATCATTTCAGCAAAGTGTTTGGTAATGGCTAAACCTAAACCGGTACCACCGTAGCGACGAGTGGTAGAAGCATCAGCCTGATTAAAGGGTTGAAAAAGTTTTTGTAGCTGTGCTTCTGTCATACCAATGCCTTCGTCAGCAATAGAAAAAATGATCCAGTCGCCATCGTTTTTGACTTGACGTTCAATCTTAAAACGGATGGTTCCCATCTCTGTAAATTTAGTGGCATTGCTTAATAAATTCAACAACATCTGACGCAATTTCGTCTGGTCAGTCTGTATATTACCTTCGTTATCAGGATAGTCTATTTCTAGGGTATTCGCGTTTTTTTCAATCAAAGGTTGAATCGTGCTAACAACTTCATTGATAAGGATTTCAAGATCGACACGTTCAACAAACAATTCCATTTTACCCGCTTCAATTTTAGAGATATCCAGTACCCCATTTATCAGTCCTAATAAATGCTTAGCAGCCGTGTGAACCTTTTCTAAGTCGGGAATGCAGTCATCTTGTTCTAAGTGTTCTAACTCTTCTGCATTTTCTTTTAACATTTCCGTATAACCCATAATGGCATTTAACGGTGTACGCAGTTCATGACTCATATTCGCTAAAAACTGACTTTTAGCCAGGTTAGCGGTTTCAGCAACTTCTTTGGCATCATTCAGTGCCTCTTCTATTCTTAAACGCTCAGTAATTTCTTGTTTCAATAACTGATTAGCTTCTAACAAATCAGCCGTGCGTTCATGAACCTTAGATTCCAAATCTATTTTATGCTGGCGATTTTGTTCAATAAAACGCTGATAAGATTGAATTCGGTTAATTAATTGAGGCGTATCAATGGGTTTCGTAAGATAATCGGCGGCCCCAATAGCAAAACCTTTTTGTTGAAATTCCCTTGATTTATAAGCCGCTGTGAGAAAAACAATTGGAATATGTCGCGTTTTCTTACGGGCACGGATAGCTTTTGCCGTTTCAAAACCATCCATTTCGGGCATTTGCACATCAAGAATAATCAAATCCACTCTTTTTTCTAGGAGAATGGCGAGGGCGGCATGGCCTGATTGCGCTTCTAAAATATTAACATTAATATACTCTTTTATCAGGGTATGCAAGCTAAAGAGGTTATTTTTATTGTCATCAACAATCAGTACAGTTATCGGTTCAGTTTTTGACATGTTTTGAATCATTTCTCATTTAAAAAAATTGATAGTCTTATTTTATCTCTATTTTTATATTTGTCATAATAATTGTAGAGACGCGCGAAGCGTCTCTGATGTTTCGCGTCTATACCCTTTAAAAATCTCAAAAATCGTAGAGACGCTTTCGCGAAGCGTCTCTGATGCCTCACGTTTTTAGAATATCATTTTAATGAAGTAGTTTTTATTGTCAATTCTTAATTGAATAATGATGAAGTGGCGACTGGTGTGCAACATGTTACTCACCCACCCGACAGGCCTGTTCACCGATAAAGCCACACACGCATCAAGGAAATCAGTTTATCGGTGTCCACTGGTTTTGTAAGATAATCATTGGCTCCTGCCTCAATACATTTCGCTTTATCACCCTTCATGGCTTTCGCTGTCAAAGCAATTATGGGTAGTTTACGGAAACCCACTTGGGCTCTGATTTTTCGCATCGCTTCATAGCCATCCATTTCTGGCATCATAATATCCATCAAAATGAGGTCAATATCATCCTCTTCTTCTAACAAGGCGATACCTTCTTTGCCATTTTGCCCACAGACTACTTCCATATCGTTGTCTTCCAGCACGGTTGCCAGGGCAAACACATTTCGCGTATCATCATCTACAATCAGCACTTTTTTATTCGTCAGAATCGCCGCTTTGTCATGTACCATTCGTAGCATTTTGCGCTTTTCTTCAGGCAACTTGGCTTCGACTTGATGGAGAAAGAGGGTGGCTTCATCTAATAAACGTACCGGCGATCTCACTGATTTTATGGTGATATGCTCTTCACATTGTAGCAATAATCCTTCTTCTATCGCGCTTAATTCACGATCCGCATAGAGAATCAAAGGAGTTTGACGTAACGCTTTTTGTTGTACGATTTGTTCAATCAATTTGATGCCAGAACGTTGTTCGACATCGATATCTAAGATCTGACAATCAAAGGCTGTCTCTTCGAGCTGTTTTAAGGCCATTGCTTTGGTTGTCGCGAGGGTGATTTGAATATCGTCACTCCGAATCAGCTCCAGCATTTGTTGTTGATGCGCGTCGTTATCGACTACGATTAAGAGATTTTTCACCGTTGTGCTAATAAACTGCTCTATTTTTTGGAAGGCCTCACCCAATTGTTCCATATTGACGGGTTTAAGCAAATAGCCAATCGCGCCCATTTTTTTCGCTGTCATTTCGTGATCAGAACCTGAGACAAAATGCACTGGAATATGCCGTGTTTCTGGATTATCTTTCAGCCTTTCCATAACCGTCCAGCCATCTAGTTCTGGCAATCCCACATCAAGAATAATGGCATTGGGTTGGTATTCGACAGCCAATTGCAAGCCGGTTTTGCCATCTTGTGCAACAAGACACTTAAAATGCTTTTCTTGTGCGATTTCCATCAGCAGACTTGAAAATTTATGATCATCTTCAATGATTAACAGGGTTTTATCTTCTGTTGTCAGATTTTCTCTGTCATCCGTAATCTTCTGAAATTCCGTTTTTTCGTGAGCGATTTGAGCTATCTGGGTATCATTTATCGGCGATGAGGTTTCTTGGAAGTCTGAACGCTTGTTGCTTGAATTTTGAGGCATCTCTCCTGAGTTATCAACACCTGATTCTGGCGGCAATTCCTGAACGCCTGATGCCTGTATCCTGACTCTTTCAGGCAAATAGAGTGTAAAAGTGCTACCTTGTTCTGCTTCACTGGAGACTTGAATGTCGCCTCTGAGTAATCTGGCTAACTGGCGAGAAATGGAGAGGCCTAATCCGGTACCACCGTAGCGGCGACTAGTCGTACCATCTACTTGTTGAAAAGCTTCAAATATAATCTGTTGTTTATCTTTAGGAATACCAATACCAGTATCCGATACACTGATCGCAATCCAATCCTCTCCTGCTCCCTGTGCTTCTCCCTTTTGAAAAATAGGCGTGATAGTGGATTTGGATTTTTGCAGGGTTAACTTGATTTCGCCTTCACGGGTAAACTTAAAAGCATTGGAAAGCAGATTCTTAATGATTTGTTGGAGTTTTTGGACATCGGTATTGATGGCAGAGGGCAAGTCTTCAGCCAGCGTGATATGAAAATCCACCGCTTTTTTTTCAGCAACATGACGGAATTGATGTTCAAGATTGTCCACAAAATCTGTCAATGACAAATTTTCAATATGAACTGCCATTTTGCCTGCTTCGACTTTGGATAAATCTAATATGTCATTGATGAGCTTTAGCAAGTCAGAGCCAGCACTATGAATCGTTTTTGCATATTCTATCTGTTTGTCGTTCAAATTATCGGCTTTGTTATCAGCTAATAATTGGGCCAGAATCAATAAACTATTTAAAGGTGTGCGTAGTTCATGAGACATATTGGCGAGAAAATCCGATTTATATTGACTTGCTAACTCTAACTCATCAGCTTTGATTTGAATAGCTTGCTGAGATTTTTCTAAGGCTTGGTTTTTTTGACGGATAGCCTCTTTTTGCCGTTCCAATTCCCGGGTTCGCTCTTCCAATTCATCGTTAGTTTGACGCAATTCTTCTTGTTGCGTTTGTAATTCTTCTGTCTGACTTTGAAGTTCTTCTGATTGGTTTTGTAATTCCTCTTTTTGATGTTGCAATTCTTCCGTTTGCCCTTGTAATATTGCCTTCTGACTTTCAAGGGTTTTCGCTTGATTTTGCGTTTTTTGTAATAATTCTTGCAACTTAGTACGTGATTCAACAGAATTCATTGCAATGCCTATACTGGGCATCACTTGATTAAGCCATTCGATTTGATTGTCTGTTAAGGGATTTAAAGACCCTAAAACAATTACGCCTTTAACCACCGTTTCATGGAGAAAGGGAATCATTAAAAGATGTCGCGGCATTTCTTCGCCTAATCCGGCATTTATCGTGATGTGTATACTTTCTTGCCCTTTCGCCGCCCGCTCTATCAGCCCGACGCTAAATTCAAATTCATCGCCCATATTTTTGCGTCGCGTATAGGCATAACTGGCAACTTGTTTTAGACGGAAAGTCTGATTTAAACCTTCTACAGTATGCTCAACCAAATAGCAAATGCCAATTTGCCCTTCTAAATAGAGGGTGACGAAAGAAACGATATTATGGGCCAAATCCACGAGCGTCAAATCACCACTCATTTGATCATGTAACTGTGTTTGCCCTGTTTTAAACCAATCTTGTACTTCATTTTTTGTCGTCACCTGGCGCAAAGTTTGCGTCATCTCAGATAGGGCATAACCGAGTTGATCGTGTTCACAACGTAGTATCACTTCCTGATGGTAATCCCCCGTTGCAATGGCATTCGCCTGTTTTATCGTGTTATTCATACTGTTTTTTAATTGTTGGGCAGACTGAATAATTTCAGCCATTTCATTTTTTTCAGAATAGATGATCTCATCGTCCACTAGCTTGCCCAGTGCTAATGCTTTTAAATGCTGGTTTAAAGATAATAAAGGGGCTAATAAGCTACGCCCGATAAAACGATTGGTGAAAAACAGTAGACTGATGCCAATTAAGACGGTGAATATAACGATTGCCCATAGCGATTGTTGTCTGGCCTGAAGTGCTGCATCGCGCAGCGTTTCCATGTTTTGGCGATGTTGTTTGATCAGATCGCGTAGGTTTGAAATCGCTTTGTCATACGCAACTCGTCCTTCTTGAATTATGAGCTGTAGCGCGTCTTCTTTCGTAAAGTCTTGACTGAGCAGCAAAACCTGTTGAGCAATCTTCTCAAACTGTTGCCAATTTTTTTTGAAAATCTGTAGGTGTTTGAGATGCTTATTCGCCTCCACATCGCTATAACGTGTATAGATTTCATCAAGTGATTGAATTTGCTCATTTATTTTATGATTCAATTCGCCCATTTCCTGTTCCAATTGTTGCATGGTTTCCACGTCAGAAATACCACTATGCACAATTAGACGCAGCCACTTTTCCGAAGCCAATTCTTCTAGCTCGTTAATTTTCAAAATCGGCTCTGCTTCCATTTCCACTAATAAGAGAGATGTCTGGGCGACATAATGGATATAAAAAAAACCGATTCCACCAAGCACAGCTAGGCAGACAATCGTGACAAGAGTATTAATCAGTAATTTAGAACGAATACGCATAATTTTTGTTTGATTTATAATTTGAGGGCGATTTATAATTTGAGGGCGAACACGTAGAGGGCGAACACGTAGAGGGCGAACACGTAGAGGGCGAACACGTAGAGGGCGAACACGTAGAGGGCGAACACGTAGAGGGCGAACACGTAGAGGGCGAACACGTAGAG
>Ga0180298_1000238_pt1 | contig 12931 bp, 14 predicted proteins | sample GuaBasSediGuay13_FD_121800 | JGI IMG/M metagenome (GOLD analysis project Ga0180298, IMG submission 121800) | Subseafloor sediment microbial communities from Guaymas Basin, Gulf of California, Mexico - Guay13, Core 4488-10 , 4-6 cm | ecosystem: Environmental > Aquatic > Marine > Hydrothermal...
AAATGAACATAACAGGGTATTGTAAAACAGAGTTATTTGAAAATAGAATGTTAAGATAAGATCGTTTCAAAAAATCGTAGGGACAGGTTTTTAAACCTGTCCGATTCACCGTAGGTGAATGACATTATGGAACTTCGTTCCATCGGACAAGACTGAAGTCATGTCCCTACGGTTATGGGTATGTATAGTGTAAAATGAAAGTGTCCCGTTGGGGTTTTGACTTTTTCTTTGGTTCGTTTGACTTGTATCAAAACAAAAGAAATGAATATAGATTTGGTGGATCAAAAATGAATTGACATAGCGGTTTTACAGAAAAGTACATCAGACAAAGTAAGAAGGATGTTATAATATTTATAAATGAGGAGATGAGAATGGTGACTTATAGAGAAGAAAAATACACAACTCCTGCACATACGAAACTCTTTCTGCGAATATACGAAGCAGATGTTAATGCTAATAGTGTGGTTATATCTCATGGATTGGGAGAACATGGAGGTAGATACGAAGATATTGCAAGAAGATTTGTAAGCGTGGGTTTAAACGTATATGTTCCAGATCAACGGGGTTTTGGCAGGACCAGTGGTAAAAGGGGACATGTACCCAATTTCAACATATTTCTTCAGGACATAAACTTCGTGGTGAAAATGGCAAGGGAAAATTCAAAAAAGGTAGGTTTGTTAGGACATAGTTTAGGAGGACTAATAGCGGCAAGATACGCAGAAGAATATAACGATATAGATATCCTTATCCTTTCCTCAGGTGCTTTTTATTTGGATGAAAAAACTATGCCCAAACCCCTGTTCATCCTCGTAAAAATCCTTTCTTTTTTCTCTCCTTCTTCCACATTTTCAAACGGCCTGGACCCCAGATTTCTCTCTCATGATGAGAAAGTAGTGAAGAAATATGTAACGGATCCACTCGTGCACGATAAGATAAGTGCAAAATTTGTCTCAGAAATGTTGAACAATATCAAACTCGTCCATAAAAGAGCGGATAAAATCGAAATCCCGGTTTTGATAATGTTAGGTACAGGAGACAAGATGGTAGAACCCGAGGGGAGTAGGCAATTGTACAAGGAAATAGAGAGCGGCAAGAAGAGTATAATAGAGTATGATGGATTTTATCACGAAACATTCAACGAACCGAAAAAAGAAATACCAATAAAGGACATGGTCGATTTTTTAAATTCGCACTTGTCCTGGAATAAGGAGTGAAAGGAATGGCGAGTAAAGTCTATTTCACGGATATGCATCCCGGATATGGTGAAAACTTGATGGACAAGTTGGAGCGACTTGTAAAGAAAGCAGGTATAAATGATGTCATAGAGAAAAACGACCTGGTAGCCGTTAAACTTCACTTCGGAGAACCAGGTAATCTTGCGTACATACGGCCTAACTACGTTCAAAGGATAGTGCGAGTGATTAAATCTTTCGGAGGAAAGCCCTTCTTAACTGACTCCAACACTCTGTATATAGGAAAGCGTTCGAATGCAGTGGATCATCTCAACAGTGCTATAAAGAATGGTTTCACCTACTCTATGGTAGAAGCACCGATAATAATAGCAGACGGTATAAGAGGAGATAGCTACACTGAAGTCGAGGTAAATTTGGAGTTGGTGAAGAAAGCGATGATAGGTTCTGCCGTTTACAATGCTGATGCACTCATCGTTTTGACACACTTCAAAGGGCATGAGCTCACAGGTTTTGGAGGAACGTTGAAGAATATAGGTATGGGAATAGCATCCAGGGGCGGAAAGTTAGAACAACACAGCGGTATGGGAACGAAGGTAAACGAAAGCAAGTGTATAGGATGCGGGACATGTGCAAAGTTTTGTCCGGGTGGAGCAATAGAGATTATGAGCAGCAAAGCAGTAATAGATTATGATGAATGCATAGGTTGCGGAGAATGTCTGGTGGTTTGTCCTACAGGAGCTATGGAAGTTAAAGAATATGATAGTGCAGATAGAGTGGCTATGAAGATAGCAGAATACACCTATGCTGTTCTGAAGAACAAGAAAGATAAAGCCTTCTTCGTGAGTTTCATAATGAACGTCTCACCTTATTGTGATTGTTATTCCTCTAACGATGTCCCAATAGTACCGGATATAGGAATGGCTGCAAGCAAAGACCCTATAGCGCTCGAACAGGCGTGTGCTGATCTCGTGAATGATGCGCCAGGATACAAAGATAGTCAGTTGAAAACAAACTTCGAACCGGGAGAAGATAAATTCAAAGGCCTTTTCCCTGGCATAGACTGGGAAACCCAGATAAAACATGGAGAGGAGATCGGATTGGGTAATAGAAAATATGAATTGGTGAGAATATGAAAATACTCTTGATCGCTACCAACAATGAACATAAATTTGAGGAAATAAAGGGAATATTAAATGACATACCGTTCGAGTTATTGTCTTTAAAAGAATTAAACTATGGTAAAGAAATAGTCGAGGATGGGAAAACATTCGAAGAAAATGCCATAATAAAGGCAAAACAAGTTGGAAAAGATACAGGTTATCTTACTGTTGCAGATGATTCAGGTTTGGTTGTAGATGCACTTGATGGAAGACCTGGTGTGTATTCTTCACGATTCGGTGGCGAAAATAGTGATGATTACATATACAAGATGTCTTTGATACTGGATGAATTGAAGGGAATAGAAGATGCACAACGAACAGCTCGTTTTGTATGTGTGGCAGTTCTTCATTCACCCTATACCAACGCTTGCAGAGTTGTAAAAGGTGTAGTAAATGGAAGGATAGCAATGGAGATTCATGGGGCCAATGGTTTTGGATACGACCCCATATTTATACCCGAAGGATACAATAGAACCTTTGGAGAACTCAATCCAGAAATAAAAGCATCAATAAGTCATAGATATAAGGCATTTTCTAAGATAAAAAATTTGCTATTGAAGGGAGGTATATGAATGGCGATACGAATAGTTTCTGATAGTGCCTGTGATATTCCTGAGGACATGTTGAAAAAATATGATATAACTACCGTTCCTCTCTACGTTCATCTGAGTGAGCGAGAAACTTATAGAGAATGGCAGGACTTAGATATTCATCGCTTTTACGATTGGATGGAGAATTCTACATTTCTTCCGAAGACTTCTCAGCCAAGTCCAACGGATTTTACAAAAGCATACGAACCTTTTCTAAAAAATGGAGATGATATCATTTCTATACATCTTTCCTCTGGATTCAGTGGGACATTCCAATCTGCATATGTAGCTAAGGAGATGCTCAAGGCCAAGTACCCAAATGCTCGGATAGAGGTAATAGATTCCAGGTTTCCAACGATAGCAGAAGGATATCCAGTCTTGATGGCAGCGGAGTATGTCAGGGCGGGAAAAAAGTTCGATGAAGTAGTAGAGGCGTCAAAAGAAGTCATAAAGCATACGTATGCAATATTTACTGTAGCTTCTTTGAAATATCTTCAGATGGGAGGAAGGATCGGTAAAGCAGCCTCACTAATAGGTGGCATCTTGAATTTCAAACCTATTTTAGCGGTAGAAAATGGCGAAGTCGGTGCATTAGGCAAAGTGAGGGGAAGAAAAGAATCTCTCAGGAAAATAGTAATAGAATCATCGAAAAGGATAAAAGAACCTGAGAATACAGTATTTGCTATAGCTCATGCGGATGCCGAAGGCGATGCTCGTTATCTCGAGTCTTTCGTGAGAGAACAATTCGGATACTCCCGAGAGATAAAGTTCATAGAGCTTGGTACAACTATAACAACGCATACCGGACCAGGAACGGTGGCTTTGTGCTTTTGTGAAATGGAGAGTTTTAAACCTTGGTAAAAAAGACACTCTTTAAAAACGTAGATACAATAGTTACTATGAATCTCAATAGGGATGAGATAAAAAATGGATATGTCCTGGTAGAAGACAACGTTATAAAGGAAGTCGGTAAGGATGGAGGAAAACAATTTGATACTGACCTCGTGATAGATTGTAAGGATAAGATAATGCTACCAGGTTTCATCAATACGCATCATCATCTTTATCAATCTCTGTTTAGAAACGTACCCCCTGTGCAGAATGCAAAGCTTTTCGACTGGCTTACTCATCTGTACGAACTATGGAAGAATATCGATTCCGAAGCCATATACGTGAGTTCTATTGTAGCCATATCCGAAATGATGGCGAGTGGAGTAACGACAACGAGCGATATGCTCTATCTGTATCCCAAAGGGACGAAAGGGATATTTGATGCCGAAGTCGCAGGTGCAAGACATACAGGTATAAGGTTTTTTCCATGTCGTGGAAGCATGTCTCTGGATAGGGATAATGGTGGCCTTCCACCCAGAAAAGTGGTTCAAACCGAAGAAGAAATATTAACGGATTCGGAACGAGTTATTAAGCAATATCATGATTCTTCAAAATATTCCATGTTACGAATAGCACTGGCACCTTGCTCTCCCTTTTCTGTATCAGAAGATCTGATGATAAAAACTGCTAAACTCGCCGATAAATATAACTTGCTTATACATACACATCTTGCAGAGACGAAAGATGAAGAGCTGTATTGTTTAGATAAAGTGGGCTTGACGCCTGTTAAGTATATGGAAAAATTGGGGTGGCTTAGAAATAACGTTTGGTTCGCTCATGCCGTTTGGCTAAATACCGAGGACATAGAGAAATTCGATAAGAACGGAGTTGGTATTTCCCATTGCCCAACTTCCAATATGAGATTGGGATCTGGTATAGCACCGATAGTAGATATGATGGAAAAAAGTGGGATAAGGATAAGCCTGGGAGTCGATGGAAGTGCGAGTAATGATACAGGAAATATGCTGGAGGAGATAAGGAATACCCTTCTATTGCAAAGAGTGAAGTATGGTGCCGATGTTATAACACCTCGTGATGTTCTGTACTTTGCCACGATGGGGGGAGCAAGGGTCCTTAAGATAGGAGATTACACAGGTTCCATTGAGGAAGGCAAAGCAGCAGACCTCATATTATTCGATATGAATAAACTCGAATTCGCAGGTGGTTTATCCGATCCCGTGGCAGCACTCGTGATGTGTGATAACAAAAAGGTTGACCTCTCTATGATAAATGGGAAAATAATAGTGGAGGATGGAGAATTGTTAGATTCATCCCTGCCTGCATTCATCAATATGCATAATAGAATATCTACTCGACTCATAACGAACAACATGTAGCATTCAGGATAGAGCCAAAATGCTCGAATTCAAACCCAATGGGACAGTTTCATCTTACACTATATAACCAGGCAAAGTTGAGTTAAATATTTTTCCTCATAGTATCTCAGGAGTCAGCATCCACTGAACTGACCAGATGCCTCCTTCATCTTTATTGAGGCAAACTATTCCACCCATATGGAAATCCACTATCTTTTTATTTACATCCTGACACAATAGATAAGATGAGAGTTTCATCAGATGAGGTAAGTGTCCTACGAGCATCATATCTTCTTTCACCCCTATTAAGTGATTTACCCATATAGAAGGGTCGGCAAGTGGTTCTAATCCCTTGACTTCCTTTATTTCTTCGGGTGGATTTAGATACTCAGCCAGAATCTCAGCTGTCTGGTGTGCTCTGAGTTTCCCACTATGCATGATACTTTTTACCCGAATATTCGTATGCTTGACGATGAAATCTGCTATCTTTTTTATATCTGCTTTTCCCTTTTCTGAAAGTGGCCTTTGTGGATCTTCCTCTTTTCGCTTCGGCTCAGCGTGTTGAACCAGATACAAATTCATTTGGATCACCTCTTCATTTACATTTGGTAATTTGGGAAATTTCAATCGTTAAGATCTCCCATGATCTATTTCCTTCCCGTATGTCTTAAGTCATGATGGAACATAGGCCAGGGAGTATTTGCAATGCCACTGCTACCCCCATATATGGAATAGATGTAGTGATCAAAACTTCCAACATATATCGTTCCACATATTCCCATCGCAGGAGAAGAGAATATTCTATCTCCAGTTTTGTATCTCCATCTGAGTGTACCAACAGCAGGCAACGTTGTTGTTTTCCATTCGGGATTTTCCATTATACCCATTGTATATCCTGTGAAGATGAACGTCAGGATCACTATGTCGATCCACGATAAGATGGCTTTTTTCACTATTTCATCTCCCTAACATGATTCTAGGAGAATGCTGAAAAGTTATATGTCATTTATGTTAATTCGTAGCTGAATAGTTACAAGAATTTCTTTATAGCAAGTGCCAGACCATTATCGTTATTGGAGAGAGTAACCCAATCTGCAGCAGATTTTACTTCTTCTGGTGAATTCGCCATTGCGATTCCCATTCCAGACCATTTGAGCATTTCTGCATCGTTATAATTATCACCTATAGCGAATACCGATTCTTTGCCCATTCCATACCTTTTTGCTATCAATTCTATACCTTTTGACTTCAAAGATTCTCTGTTGACGAAATCAAGATAGGTTGGAAAAGATTTAACGATTCTCACTTTTTCTTTAAACTTTATCTTTGCCTCTATCCTGATTTTTTCTAAGGCTTCCCCTTCATGAAATGCGAGTATTTTATTGGGGGCGTGTTTAGAAATAATATCGATTAAATCATCACATTTCGTATATCCAACCTTAGCGTGATAACTATATGCTTTAGAATATTTATCTTCTTCTTCAACGTATAGATGCTCGTTCACATAAGCTTGAACATGAAGCCCTTTCTTCCGAAGGAATAGAATGATATCTTTAGCGATAGAAGATTCTATTTTGAGGTCTAATATCTTTTCTCCATCCGGGGTTACCACAACAGCACCGTTATATGCAATGATGTAATATTCCTTTATTCCTATAGGTTTAACCACTCTTTGAACGGACTCAATCATCCTGCCACTCGCAAAAACAAGTATAATTCCCTTATCTTCTAAATACCTAAGGGCATCTGCATTTGCTCTGGATACGGTTAACGAATCATTTAGAAGGGTCCCATCAAGATCTATGGCTGCTATTTCGTACATTAAGTTCCCCAATCTCTCGGGAATGATAGCTCTTTCCCTACAGTCGCTGTGCTCACCTTTGCAATTATAGGTTCTACCCTTTTGTATTGAGTCTTTCTGATCGTGTCTACTATCTTGTAGACAATATCCGCTTCATAACCACGTAATATCAATTCTTCAGGGGTTAAATTCAATTCGAATAGGCTGTAGAGTACCTTATCTGCGAGTATGTAATTCACTCCCAATTCTCCTTCATCGGTTTGCCCCGCCCAGAGGTCTGCACTCGGAGGTTTCTCTATTATTCGCTTTGGGACGCCTAACGATTTCGCCAATCGCCATACCTGTGTCTTGTACAGGTCACCGAGAGGATTTATGGCACATGCCGAATCACCATACAGAGTTGTATAACCCAGTAAGGTTTCTGTTTTATTTCCGGTTCCTACGACTAACCCCTTTTCCTTGCAGGATATATCATATAAGACTGCCATTCTTATTCTTGCCATGAAATTACCGCGTCTGATTCTATCAACACCTTTTTCTTTCATCTCAGAATATGCCTCTACCATCGGAGATATATCGATCAGGATTGTTTTTATACCCAAATTCTTTGCCACTAACTTTGCATCTTCCAAACTCGTCGGATTACTTGCCCTGTAAGGCATCATAACCCCTACAACATTTTCAACTCCGAGTGCTTCAACAGTGAGATAAGCACTGACAGCAGAATCCACGCCACCTGATAAACCGATTATCCCCTTCTTAAAGCCAAATTTCCGGACTTCATCTGATATGAAGTTTATGAGTATCTCTTTAACAGATTCCAAACCTTTCCCTCCTACCTTTTGATAATTCACCCTATTGCAGGATTCGAAATTCATCACATGATAATTACCACAAAAAAGTGTTATATCGTTATTTTCATGGTGAATCTTTTATAATGGTTCCGCCTTGAAAGAACGGGAATCCAGATCTATATGCAAAATGGCACGTGCTTGTGAGAATTTTTGTAAAGAATAGATAACCCTTCCTTCCGAATTCATCACACTAGATGCGCCAAAAAAGCCATAGCCATCCTCAAAGCCAACCCTATTCACAGCAATGACAATGGAATGAAATCTTATTGAAAGGGCTTTACACAGGAGTTTGAATTTTTCGACCGACGAAATATTTTCACCCAATTCGTCCATCCCTTCAGCATATACTGCAGAGGGAACTATGATCATATCTATATGTTCTTTAGATTTGAACACTGTTCTCGGATCGGTCAAATCGGCATAAGTTAACAGCATGACATTTCCGAACTTCGTGTGAAACTCTTTGTTATCTTCTGGAATACTTTCATGATCTGTAAATAGACGTTTATGAATGTATAGTACTTTACCATCTTCCAGATAAGATACAGATTTGAAGTAATTATCTTTTTCTCTTTCAAGGAAGCCGATTACGATAGATATTCTTTTGCTCCTCGACTTCAGGACTTCCCATTTCTCAGAATCTTTTTCGATGAGGACTTCCTTTAATAATGACGAAAGTTCCCATCCACTGAGAGCAGTGTCTGGAAAGCAGATAAGGTCCGCACCTAATTTTATACCATCATCTATTTCTCCTAATATTCGTTCGAAGTTCTCGTTAACCATGCCCAGGATAGGTTTTAACTGAACTATCTCTAATTTGAAACGTCTCACCTTTTTGTCTTCCCTTCACTCCACAACTTCAAGAATTCTTTGTAATACACTTTCGCAACACCAGAAGAGTATATGAAAACGGCATTCTCATCATTTCTATAGTTCGCCGACTTCGTGTAGTTATAGGATCCAGTTATAACTGTGGGTTTTGACCCTTCCGGGTCTATAATCATCACTTTATCGTGCAGTAATCCTATCTTGTTGCCGTCAAGCCTTATATGTTTGAAAAGAGGGTCATGCTCATCGAGTTTATAATATATACTGTATTTATTTTGTGTATTCCAATCTTCATCGAGAAGGATCTTCACATCTATGCCGCGAGAAAGAAGTATTCTCAAGGCATTTGCTATTCGATAATCCGTGAAGGAATACATCTCTATGTATACTCCTTTACGTGCTCTGCTGATGCTTTTTATGATCTCCTCTTCTATCCCATCTTCTGGTGAGAAGAAGGTTTCTACTGGTGTACCATCTACACTGAATTCATGGTATCTATCTGCTCTCTTATTTTCATGGAAATCGCCATTCCACATCTGTTCAAAATCACGTTCGAAATCCCGAGCAACTGGCGTTGCATCTATGATGATGGAATTGTTATTGTGGAAATTCAAACCCATATGAGTGAAATTGGTAGAACCTGTCCATACCTTTCTATCATCTACTATTATGAACTTATTATGCATGAGGCTTGGAGAAGCATCAAAACGGACCTTTATGCCTTTGGATTTTAGTATATAAAAATTCCATATATTGGAATCGTCTGCAACTACCCTGATCTTAACCCCTCTTTTCGCTGCTTTCAAAAGGGCATCTCTCAATACCGACCCCCGCAAAGAATATGCTGCTAATGCTATACTCGATGCAGCAGAATCTACAAAATTGGTTAACGCCTTTTTCATACCAGAGTCATAAGGGGGGTCATTAAAAACTATCTCCATCCTGTCCAAAGAAATAACATTGGAAAAAGAAACGATTGCACATAAACATACGATCAAAAAATATACGACGATCTTTTTGATCATTTTTTCTTGTATTTGCTGGACTTCAGCCTTTTATCCATACTCTTACGCAAATCGGAAATCTTTCTATCACTTTCCTTCATGAATCTGGAAAGTTTTTTCTCGAATACTTCTTTTTTACGATTGCTATCCGGCGTACGTTTATGATCATGCACTATTTTCTCATTGCCCTTCAGATCAGATTCGCGTGTAGACAGATCGAATTTACCATCCTTCGTAAACCCTATCACTTTTGCCTGCACTTCTTGACCTATCTGAAACACAGTCTTCACATCCTTAACATAAGAATCGGAAATTTTGGATATGTGTATTAACCCTTTTTCTCTTTCACCCAATTTTACCAACACACCGAAGTTCTTAATTGCAACTACTTTCCCTTTTACTAAATCTCCAATATTAAATGCCATAAGAAATCAAAAATCCAAATCCTCCTTCCATTCAATTAACGATATTTTACTCATTAAGTATACCACACATAGTAATGTTTTTAACCTACATTAACTCGATTAAACGTCAGGCTTATCTCTTTGTCAAGAGACTTCAGAGGAATCTTTTTATATCTGAGATCATGAACGGATTTTATGTACCTTATCGTCTTGCTCTTCGATCTCATCACTATGCTATGAGTTATAGCTTTTGGCCCACTGAATTTTATTCCTTCAACCATATCACCATTTGTTATACCAGTAGCGGAAAATATTATGTTTTCACCAGATACCAGATCTTCCATTTTAAATTTCTTATCGAGATCGAAATTTGCTTTAGAAGCTCGCTCTTTTTCTTCTTCGTTTTCCTCCCAGAATCTACACTGTATTTCACCGTCCAGACTCTTCAACGCTGCCGCAGCAAGAATAGCCTCTGTTGCGCCACCTATACCCATGTACATGTCTACCCCACTACCTTCTAAAGCAGTTGCTATCGCTGCGGCTATATCACCATCATTTATCAATTTTATTCTTGCCCCTACTATTCTTATCTCCTCTATCAATTCTTGATGCCTTTCTCGATTTAATACTACAACGGTTAGTTCTCCTATCTTCAATCCGAGGATCGCCGCTGCAACTTTCAAATTCTCTCTTACAGGAGCATTTATATCCAATTTACCTGATAATTCTGGACCCACAGCGAGTTTTTTGAGATAGTATGTAGGTATGTTCATAAAACTATTCTTTGGACCGGCTGCTATAACACTTATCGCATTTGGTAATCCATAAGCCACGAGACGTGTACCGTCGATCGGATCTACAGCTATATCCACTTCTGGTGAACCGTTGGACCAGTTACCGATCTTCTCTCCGATGTACAACATGGGAGCCTTATCCTTTTCGCCTTCTCCTATTATCACTGTACCGCGCATATCGACTAAATCGAGCATACCTCGCATGGCATCGACAGCAGCTCCATCTGCCATTTCTTTGTTTCCTCTTCCCAGGAATCTGCTCGCAGAAAGTGCAGCTGCTTCTGTAACTCTCACAAATTCAAGAGTGATTTCACGATTCTGTTCCATGGACTTTTGCCTCCCTCACAAAATATACGATGTAAGATCCTCACTTTCAATTATATCTCCGAGTTTCTCTTCTACAAAATTCGAATTTACAACAATTGTTGTCCCCTTTAAGGAAGAAGTATCGAAAAGAACATCTTCCAGGAGTCGTTCCACTACTGTATATAGTCTTCGAGCCCCTATATTTTCACTCTTGGAATTCGCTATAGTTGCTATCTCTGCTATCTTCTCTATTCCATCTGGAGAGAATTCCAGGTCCACGTCTTCTGTTGCAAGCAATGCCTTGTACTGCTTCGTTATAGCATTCTTAGGTTCAGTAAGTATCCTCTTAAAATCATCCCTGGTAAGTGCTCTTAATTCAACCCTTATCGGGAATCTACCCTGTAATTCTGGTATGAGATCTGAAGGCTTTGACGTTTGAAATGCCCCGGCAGCTACGAAGAGTATGTAATCTGTCTTTACAGAACCATACTTCGTCATTATAGTCGTACCTTCTACTACAGGTAAAAGGTCCCTTTGTACACCTTCTCGAGAGACATCCGGGCCGCTCTTACTACTGCCTCCCACTATTTTATCCATTTCATCCAGAAATATGATCCCGCGCTGTCCTGCCAGTTTTAAAGCTTCCTGTTGGACTTTATCTTCATCTATCAATTTATTGGCTTCTATTGGAAACAAGAGATTTCGGGCTTCTCTTACTTTGACTCTTCTTTTTTTCTTCTTTTTGGGAAACATGCCACCGAATATATTTTGAAGATCGAAATCTATTTCATCCATACCCATAGGGCCAAACAAACCTATCTTTGGAACGCTTGAATTTTCTATAAGGATCTCGATCTCTTTATCTTCCAGTTTCCCCTCTCTCAACAGCTTCCTTACATCTTCTCTATTGACATTGACATGGTGTTCCTCATAATGTGGAGGAGCAGCAGGTTCTTCTTGTCTTGCACCTCCCATACTGCGTATAAAAGAGGCTAACATATCCTGCTGTGTAGTAACCTTTTTACGAGGCAAAAATGCATTGATTATTTCTTCTTCTACGAGTGCCTCTGCTTTCGATCTGACTTCCTCCATCTTTTTCGTTTTTTCCATATTAATGGCAACACTTACCAGGTCTCTTATCATGGATTCTACATTTTTTCCTACATAACCGACCTCGGTGAATCTCGTTGCTTCGACTTTAACGAAAGGCGAGCCTGATAATTGAGCAAGTCTCCTTGCTATCTCAGTTTTTCCTACTCCAGTGGGGCCTATCATCAAAATATTCCTTGGTGCAACCTCTTTCTTCATATTTTCGTCTAACATTTGACGCCTGATCCTGTTCCTCATGGCTATTGCTACAGCCTTCTTAGCATCATCTTGTCCGATGATGTACTTATCTAATTGTTGAACTATCTCTCTTGGGGTCATCGTATCGAAATCCTTCTTAGCCTTCGATTTCGCTTCTACCAATTCACTCATTGCTATTTCACCTCCTCTATCGTTATATTTCCATTCGTATATATACATATGCTACTGGCTATTCTCATCGCTTCGGATACTATTTCCCTTGCAGATAGATTCGTATTTTTCATGAGAGCCCTCGCAGCCGCAAGGGCATACATACCACCAGAACCTATCGCAGCGATATCTTCATCCGGTCTTATAACCTCACCGCTGCCTGATACAACGAGTATGTTATCTTTATTTGCTGTTATGAGTAATGCTTCGAGACGTCTTAACACCTTATCTGTTCTCCAATCCTTTGCCAGTTCAACAGCGCTTCTTTCGAG
>Ga0180298_1000239_pt1 | contig 12915 bp, 9 predicted proteins | sample GuaBasSediGuay13_FD_121800 | JGI IMG/M metagenome (GOLD analysis project Ga0180298, IMG submission 121800) | Subseafloor sediment microbial communities from Guaymas Basin, Gulf of California, Mexico - Guay13, Core 4488-10 , 4-6 cm | ecosystem: Environmental > Aquatic > Marine > Hydrothermal vents...
ATATAGTTTATGGAACCGGTGCTAGTGATGTTAAAGGAGGCCTAGCAAGCGTACTTCTCATGATGGAGAGCCTCAAGAGGGGAAACCAAGAGCTTAATGTTGGTGTTGTATTTGTGAGTGATGAAGAAAAAGGCGGCATGGGCTCAGCATTATTCATGGAGCGCTATAAACCAAAGATGGCTATCGTGATAGAACCCACTGATCTTGAAGTGCACATAGCCCATGCTGGAAACATAGAAGCATATTTTGAAGTTAATGGAAAAGAGGCCCATGGGGCCTGTCCTGAAAGTGGTATAAATGCTATTGATCAAACTTATAAAATGATAGAAGAACTTAAGGGCCTAGAACCATTTAAACAGAAGGGCAAATACTTCGATGCATACATTGGCCTTCAAGAACTGATATGTGAGAACCCCTACTACTTAATTCCTGCTCTCTGTAAAGGGAGATTGGAAGCAAGGCTTTTACCAACCCAAGAGGTCGAAGACATTTTAGATCTTATAGAACCTATTTTGGAAGAATATACACTCAAATATGAGTATACTGAGATATGGGACGGTTATGAACTTGATGAAGATGAGGAAATTGTCCAACTTGCGAAAAAGGCAATGGATGAAGTCGGAATTGAAGATTTCGGAGGAATGCGGAGCTGGACAGATGCTATCAACTTTATGTACAATGGGACAAAAACAATAGTCTTTGGACCCGGAAACCTTGATATTTCTCACACAAAAAGCGAGAGAATAGACGTTAGAGATGTTGTGGAGGCAAGTGAATTCCTAAAGAAAATCAACGAAATCTACGGCCGGAGTTAGAGAACAATGAAAAAGCTCTACAAATTTTTTATTGGAGTCTTTCTCTTCTTAATAACCCTCTACTTAATTCCCATACCAAGTCCCGGTCAAAATGTAGAAGATATAGCTCTTCCAGAGAGTAAATTCATTGAAGTGTGTGGGTTAAAGGTTCATTATGTAGAAAAACCAGGTGAGGGGAATTTACTGCTTTTACACGGCTTTGGAGCCAGCACATTTTCCTGGAGATATTTGCTCGAGGGCAATTTGAGTGAGAGAGTTGTTGCGTTTGACAGGCCCGGTTTTGGACTCACGGAAAGAAAAAATCCCAAAGGACTACTCTGTAACCCTTACTCTCCTGAAGGAGCTGCAGAGTTGACTTTAAAACTAATGGATGAACTTGGGATGGAAAAGGCCACCTTAGTTGGCCATTCTGCAGGTGCAGGGGTAGCACTCTTAGTTTCGATTAAAGCCCCTGAAAGAGTTGAAAAATTGATTTTAGTGGCCCCTGCATGGGAAGCAAGAAACCAAAGCACTTTTCAAAAGCTCATTTTCTCTCTTCCATGGACTGAGAAGTATTTTCCACTAATACTTCGTTTTTCAGTTGACAGGCTAGAAGGAATCCTTGAAAACGCGTGGTATAACCAAAGCAAACTAACTGGAGAAGTTTGGGAAGGGTATAAGAGGCCTTTAAAGACCAAAGACTGGGATAAAGGCCTGTTTTGGGTAACTAAATATGGAGAATACCCCAATATAGCGGAAGAACTCAAAAATCTAAATATTCCTACTCTGATAGTCCACTGCAGGCAAGATAAGATAGTACCTCTAGAAAGTGGAAAAAAGCTACATCAAATTATTCCAAACTCTCAGCTGGTGATAATGGAAGAATGCGGTCATTTACCCCATGAAGAAAAACCAAGTGAATTCCTTCGAATTTTAAGCGACTTCTTGAAAGGATAATCACTCCTTCCAAAACTTTCTTGTTCTTATGTATCTTCTTTCGGCCTCAAGCAGTGCAACAAGAAGAGCTTCCCCCTTATACTGACTTAGAAGCCTTGCGGCGGTATCAGGCCCTACACCATAACTCGCAAGTGCCAAAACCGCATCAAATCCATAAACCTTAAGGAGATCACTAGCCTTTATCAACCTTCTATATGCGCTCTCCTCCTCTTTTTCAAGACCCTCTTTTCTGTTGAGTTTCTTCAACGCTGAAACAAATAACTCAGCATCTATTGGATGTGCCACAGTGACCATAAGAGAGGAGCACTTTGGACATTGTAAATGTTCAAGCCTATTCTTTAAGCGTGAGACCCTTGTAGTGCTTTTCCATCCACAGTTTGTGCATATTAAAGCAACTTCAGTATTTAGAAGGCGCTCTTTAAATAACATAAGAATCTCATCTTTCTCGAGTTCTCCTCCTACAAGAAATTCTCCTCCAATATTCAAATTAATGACTGCAAGGGGGGAAGGCTCCTTCCTTAAAACTCCTTTAATCCTGATCCTCCCCTCTTTCAAAACCCTTAAAACCTCCCCTGCCCTTTCAATATCAAGTTTATCATGAAAAAGTTCATTTAAAGTCTCTTTCTCAATAACTGTGCCTTCAAAAAGCCTCTCCACTTTTCTTATTTTAGCCTCCCTTCTTAGAGCCCCCATTCTTTTTGCCACATTGAGCATTCTCCACCGATAGGCCGTGCTCCCTCTCAATTCTCTAGCTATCACAAACTCAAGAACCCTGTGGTCTTGGAGGAGGTAGTTCTTAACTTCATTGGGATTAAGCTGGAACGGAGTGTGAAGTACTATTGCATGAGCTTGAGCTTTCATTGCAAATACTTTACCATACTTTGCTGTCAAAAATGCCATTAAAAATCTGCCAATGGCTTCATTAGCTTGATTACCGAAATCTGCATGAATAACTAAGGCCTTTGGGATGGATTCTAAACCTATGTCTCTATCAGTTCCCAAGGGTTCTTGCTTTTCCAGAATATTCTTTACAAGTTTTAGATCCTCCTCCCGAAAATCTACAAGTGAGATTGACCTCTTAGCAGAACTAAAATCAAATAGGAGTTCTCGTTTGAGTTTTCCAACTTCTAATGCAACCTCAAATGGAACAGGGATCATTTCTCCCTCCCAACTTGGTACAGCACTCTGCAAACTCTTACTCTCCCTAACTCTAAGAAGCCTAGATTCCTCATCGACTCCAAGCAATATCCAGCTTCTTCCGTGCATAATAAACTCCATACCCTCTTCTAAATCCATTACAAAGCTCTCGTCCAAACGACCAACAATTCTTCCACTCTTAACGTCAAAAACACGGTAGCTAATCTCATCGGGAATCGTGGAAAGGTTTTCATAGTAGTACTGATATGCTCCTCTTCTCAGGTATAAAAGGCCACTATCCTCATCATAACCAATTAAGCGTGCGTCACTTAACATGTGGAGAACTGCCCCGTAATCTTCCCATGTTAAGTCTCTATAGGGATATGCTCTCTTAGCAATCTCAAATGGGGCCTCTTTTGGCAGTCTTCTGTGTTCCATTAAAAGCCCAACTATAAAATGACCCAAAACATCAAGGGCATTCTTATATGGCTTTACTGCCTCAAGTTTACCTTCCAAAGCCCTTTTAGCAATAATCAAGCTTTCTAAATAATCTTCTACATTGGTAGTAATGATATAACCCTCACTCACCTCTCCGGCCCTATGTTTTGAACGCCCGATTCTCTGGATAAGTCGATTAACCTGCCTTGGGCTCATATACTGGATAACAACATCCACCTCACCTATATCTATCCCAAGTTCCATCGAAGAAGTACAAACCAAGGCCTTAATACTCCCTTCTTTGAGTGCTTTCTCAGCTTGAACTCTGGCCTCCTTAGAGAGACTTCCATGATGAACTTCAACAGGCTTTCCCCAAGCTTTAAAACGATGGGCCAAGATTTCAGCAAATTGTCTGGTATTTGTGAAGACTAAGGCCCTTTCGTACTTTTCAATTATTTCCCACAAAACTCGTAAACGAGTGGCAACATCTAAAGGGACACTTAATTTCCTAGAGAGCTCAATGTCCCTTTCATCCGGCTGAGGAAAGAGGACATTAACTTTATACCCTTTTTCTATCGGTGGTCTGACTACTACATCAGCCTTAAGCCACGTCTTAATCTCTTCCTCATTTCCGACAGTTGCAGAAAGGCCAACTCTTTGAAATTCTGCAATTTCGGCAAGTCTCTCAAGTGCTAAACTGAGTTGTGCTCCTCTTTTGTTATCAACGAGCTCAACTATCTCATCAACCACCACAAATTTAACATTTGAAATGGCCTTACGGAGAGATTTCATTGTAAGAATGATTCCAAGAGTTTCAGGAGTGATAATGAGAACATGTGGAGGCTTTTTTACCTGTTGGGCCTTCCTATATGCAGAAGTATCCCCATGTCTAACCTCCACATTAAGGTTTAACTTTTCCCCCCACCAGAGCAACCTGTCTAAAAGATCCCTATTAAGAGCCTTTAAAGGAGCTATGTAAAGGGCAGAAATTGGTTTTAGACCATCTTCTAAGATTGCATTAAAAACCGGCAACACTGCCGCTTCAGTTTTTCCACTTCCGGTAGGAGCCACTATTAAAACACTCTTTCCAGAACTAACCTCCTCAAAAGCCTTCATCTGAAGCTCATTAACCCCTCCAAATTTTTCCTTTATAGCTTTTTTCAGGAGAAAGTGCATGATAGAAAAAGTGAAAGAGGGTTTAAAAATCACTCGCCATAATAAGCTTTCCTATACAGCTCTTTTATGTCTCCAATGCTAGGTTCTATAGGGTTAAAATTAACTAAAGGATCATTATAAGCCTTTTCTGCCATTTCATCGAGCTTTGAAAGGAATGTTTCTTCATCAACAAGCTCATTAAGCTTTGGAACTCCAAGCATTTCATTGAACTCTTTAATGACTTCAAGAAGCTCTTCAGATGTATTAAACCCTATCTCTTTGGCTATCTTGGCATATTTCTTCCTTGTACTTTCATCCTTCATGTTAAAATTTATTACATAGGGCAGAAATATTGCATTAAGCAAGCCATGTGGCCCTATCCAAGCGGCCTTATGACTTAAACTGTGGCATATCCCAAGGCGAGCATTTAGAAACGCTATTCCTGCCATAGTTGCAGCATAGTGAATCTTTTCCCTTGCTTTCCCATCACCCTTAACCGACAAAGGAAGCCATTTAAAGACTGTTTTTATAGCCCCCAATGCCATAGCATCACTAAAAGGAGTTGCCACCTTTGTCGTATAGGCCTCTATACCATGCACCAAAACATCTAAGCCACTATTTCTGGCAATCTCTTCTGACATCGTTCTTGGTAACCTTGGATCAAGAATTGCATACTCTGGAGCAATTTCGTAGGAAACAAGGTTATATTTTGCTCCATCTTTTTTGAGCACGCTAGCTGCAGAAACTTCACTTCCAGCCCCACTTGTGGAAGGTATAGCTATCAAAGGAGTCTTAAGTTTAGGGATAATTCTAACTGGTCTTGTGAATCTATTAAGAAAAGCTACTTCCTCAAAACCCAAATCAGGCACTTCATAAAACACCTTTATAGCCTTTGTTATATCTATTACACTTCCACCGCCAAGGGCAATAAGTAAGTCAGGAGAGAACTCCCTAACCCTTGGAAGGATCTCTTCTACGTCTTCATAAGTTGGCTCAGCCGGTAAACCCTCCATAGCATCCACTTCCGCACCGGCCTCTTCTGCATAGTCCATAACCTCGTTCAAAAACCCATGAATACGCATAGATTTACTTGAAAGTATCATGACTCTTTCATAATTCCTAGCCACACTTTCTACATATCTTAAACTTCCCTCTCCCATAATTATCCTCGTCTTTAAACTGAAAAACCTCATGAGCATCACCAGAAAAAATAAGGAATGAGGATATTTAACTCTTCTTGGACAACCAATTATTCAAAAAGTTTCTTTAAATTCCTTTCAAACGGTGGGTACACTACTCCTCTGTCAGTAATTATTGCCGTTAGGTATTTGTGGGGTGTTACATCAAAGGCCGGGTTATAAACATCAACATCTGGGGCTATTTTGCATCCTCCACAGGTTAATACTTCCTCTTTTGGTCTCTCTTCAATTGGAATCTCCTTTCCGCTCTTAAGGTTCATATCAACTGTGGAAATTGGTGCAATTGTGAAGAACGGGATTTTATGTTCCTTTGCAAGCACAGCCAGAGAATAGGTCCCTATTTTATTGGCAAAATCACCATTGGCGACTATTCTATCTGCACCAACGATTATCGCATCCACCTTTCCCTGTTGCATGATAAACCCCGCCATATTATCGCTTATTAGCTTTAGTGGAATTCCATCGTAGTGATATTCCCAAGCAGATAAGCGGGCACCTTGAAGCACAGGCCTTGTTTCATCAACCCATAGAAGTTTGAGCTTTCCCTCTCTATGCATCACTCTTAAAGCCGCTCCAACTGTGCCGAGATGCACCGTGGCTAAGCTACCTGCATTGCAATGTGTTAGAACATTCCCTTCAGGGAGAATCTCGGCTCCATAATGGCCCATTCTAAGGTTCGCCTCAACATCTTCATCTGCTATCTTGTGGCCCTCTTCAATAATCAGCTTCTTTATTGTGTCAAGATTATTCTCTTTATGCTCCTCTACAAGACTTTTAACCCTATTAAGGGCCCAGAAGAGGTTAACTGCAGTTGGTCTGGTATTTTTAAGGATTTCAAATGCTTTGTAAAACTCATCGAAAAACTTTTCCTTTGTCTTTGCATTACTCTTTTCTGCAAGCAAAGCCAATCCATAAGCAGCCGTTGCACCTATAGCTGGAGCGCCACGAACTTGAAGGGTTTTTATTGCTCTGGCAACATCCTCAACTTTTTCCAATGCTATTACTTTGAACTCTTTAGGAAGCAAAAGCTGATCAATAAGATACACTTTTCCTTCTCTAAATTCAACACTTCTCGGGAGTTTTGTAAGTTCCTCTGGTTTGTATTTTATCTCCATTCTCGCCCACCTCAAGATTTTGTGATGGTAGTTATCTTCAGAAGAATTTATTAAATCTTCCTCTAAAAAGTGTAGGGAGCATCATGAAAATTTTTATCACAGGCCTACCGGGAGTTGGTAAGACAACCATTATATTAAAAGTCACGAAAGAGCTTAAAAATCATGATTTAAAAATTGGCGGCTTTGTAACCCAAGAAATTAGAGAAAAGGGGAAAAGAGTAGGTTTTAAAATTAAAGCCCTCGATACCGGAGAAGAAGGCATCCTCGCATGGGCTGGAGATGGATACCCAAGAGTTGGAAGATACGTGGTTAATCTCAAAGACATAAACAACATAGCTGTCTCAGCAATAAGGAGGGCCGTTGAAAATGCTGATGTAATAATCATAGACGAAATTGGGGCCATGGAGTACAAAAGCAGAGAATTTGCAAAGAGCATTGATGAAGTAATCAAAAGCGAAAAAGTACTTTTAGCTACGGTTCATAGAAGATACATAGATAGATTCAAAACCCTAGGAAGAGTTTATGTCCTCACTCCTGAAAATAGAGAACAAATAAGGCAAGAAATCATTGAAAGTTTAAGAACGCACTGGAAGATTTGAGACACCCATTATTCAATCGCCGTTACAATCTTAAGACTATCCACTTCTGTTATTTTTGCTTTTATCTCATAAACTTCCTCCAAGACCTCTGGGGTTAATTTAGAAGGTTTGCCAATCCAGCGAACCTCGCCCTTATCAAGAATCAAAAGATTATCTGCATAGTTCAGAGCCAAATTCAAATCATGCATGACAGCCACAACAACTTTCTCCTTTTTAAGAGCTTTTAAAAGATTCATTATCCGAAGTGCATGGTTAATGTCCAAATGAGAAGTGGGTTCGTCAAGCAGCATTACATTACTTCCCTGGGCCAGTGCCCTTGCAACCAAAACCAGCTGATACTCCCCACCACTTAACTTTGTTACAAGCTCATGTTTCCTTTCCCACATTCCCACTGTTTTCAAAGCATCCTCAACAGTCCCTCCTGTAGCATAGCTTCCAAGTTCAACAAACTCTTCAACCGTAAATGCGAACTCTGGGTAGGAGCTTTGAGGGACATAAGAAATATACTTAGCCCTCTCTTTAGGTTTCAGATTAAGTAGGTTAATGCCATTTAATTTCGCATAACCTTTAGGTTTTAAAATTCCAACCAGACACTTGAGAAGTGTGGATTTCCCCGCCCCATTAGGACCAACAATTGCCAAGAGCTTCCCCTCCTCAGCCGAAAATGAAACATTTTTCAGCACTTCCTTCTGGTTATATGAAAAAGACACCCTGACTTCAAGTCTAACCAAGGAGCTCACCCCTTTTCTTCTTCATCAAGAGATAAATAAAAAATGGAGCCCCAAAAAGGGCAGTTATTATGCCTACAGGAATTTCACTTGGCCTAAGGAGCATCCTCGCAAGAATATCTGCAAAGACCATTAAACTGCCCCCAAAGAGAGCGGAAGCTGGGAGTAATCTCTTATGATTGGGGCCAAACACTATTCTCATAGCATGTGGGCTTATCAATCCTACAAAACCAATTATTCCACTTGTAGCAACAGCAAAGGAAGTAAGGAGTGAGATAACCCCAATAATAAGCTTTCGGTATAGATTAATGTCTAGCCCCATTGAGATACTCTCCTCCCCCAATAAAAGCAGATTAAGCTCCTTCCAAGTAAAGAATAGGAAAATGACCCCTAAAGTTGAAGAAAATAACACTAATTTTACATCATCCCATTCACTTCCATTAAATGTTCCCATAAGCCAAAAAATAGCATTATGAATGCCTTCTTTTCTTACATAAAGAAGATACGATGTTAGAGCACTTGTAAAGAAACCAAGTGCAATTCCAGCTAAAAGCAAAGTATCCACCGGAATATGGCCATTGACTTTCGCAATTTTATAAACAGTGAAAACAGCTAAAACTGCACCAAATAAGGCGGAGATACTCATGTATTGAGGAAAGTATAAGGCCGCTAAAGATGCTCCTACTGCAGCGCCACCACTTATTCCAATTATATAAGGATCTGCAAGAGGGTTTTTAAATAAGGCCTGAGAAGCTGTTCCTGCAGAGGCCAAACTTACCCCTACAAGATAAGCCAGTATAATTCTTGGTAGTCTTATCTGAAGAATGATGTAAGCATTCTCCTCGAGCATATTGGGGCTTGAAAATGCAATTTTAATATTTTCTAAACTAAATGAGGCCAATATTCCGCTTAGAGATATTCTAACAGGTCCTACAGCTATACCTAAAAGGATTAAAAGGACGGATGAGATCAAGAGAGGTATAAGTTTCTTCATGTTCTCACTGGATTATTTATCCAAACTAGATATAAAAACTTAATCCTTCGAATTCAATAAAGCATAAATACAACGTGCACATATTGTATATTAGGTGAGTTTTATTATGAAAAAAATACTTGGCACAACCTTGTTTTTACTAGTAATCCTTTCTAGTTTCACAGCAGGATTAATATTAATAGAGAACCCCCAGCCTGCTCTGGTAATTCTTGGAAATCCATATCCCCAACACTTTTCAATACCCGAAGGGGAGGAATATACAGCATACTTTTACATAGTTGACGATTTTGGCGTTGAAGAGATGAAGCTTTACTATAGAGTGAACAAGGGCGAATGGGAGCCCAGATTAATCAATATAGCCCCTATAAATGAGAATGAAGAGATATACAACTCTATAGCCAGTAGAATCCAGAACAAAAGTGCAGGGTTATGGGGATTTTACGGCAAAGCGACTATCCCAGAACAGAAAGCGGGAAGTATCGTAGAGTTTAAGGTCGTTGTAAAGGACAAAGAAGGCCATTCAAGCGAAAGCATAATAGGAAAGTACCTCGTTACTAATCCCTCTAAAAAACGAGTATTGGTTGTAGATCCCTCTGTAAAGGAAAGAATATTTTTAGAAGGATTCTCCAACATAGAACTGCTCATAAATACTACAGAGGTGTATCCTATAGATTTAAGCGACTATAAAGAAGAGCTTGAAAAAGTCCAACCATTCCGTTTATATCCACAGTTCTTAAAGGAGCATCACTGGGAATACCTCGCAAAATATTACAATCTCGCAATAATATCCCCAGAAGAACTGAGTAATACTCTAAAAGAATTTCACCCCGAAGTTATTATCCTCTCAAACCTCTGGCTCAAGAGATGGGAAGTTCTCGATATTCAAGGCCTCGTTGATTACCTCAGGCAAAATAATGCCGGACTAATAGTTACGCATGGAACACTTTTTGATGGAGTTGTGTATGAAGGGGGCAAACCAACACAAATTGGTGCCATCTCTCACATAGGAACTTTTGATGCCTATGAGAAAGATAGTTTGGCGACTTTACTTGGTCTTGAGCTTCTTCCAGTAGCGGAGGAAATTAGGGAAGAAATGGCGAGAAAAGGGAAGTACGCAGTAGCAGAAATCCCAGCCATAGTACCCTTTGTACCATCTAAGGGAACTCTCCTGATAAAGAACACAAATACCATAAAAACTACCCCGACCATTGAGTTCCCCAATGGCACAAATACTGCTTTTGGTTGGCAGTATCTTCTACCCAGCGGAAGCTTAAACTTTGCTAGAGAAAAGATAAGAGAAACAAAAAGTAGGGAGAAAGAAAAGATACTAGACTTTTTCATCCTTCAAAGGGAGATATTTGGGCATTCGAACCCTTCACAGGGGATTTTCGCACTAGATTTTCCACTACTTAATGGATTAATTAGTCTAAAGATAACTGACGATGAGATAATGGGGCAGATTGGGCCTACCATAGTCACGCTAACCCCTGATCAGCAAATTGTAGAGAGAGTACGCTTAATAAATGCTATAAACAAGGATATTGCAAGGCTTGATGCTTTCTCATCAGACTATCTCTCTGCAGTGATAACTAGAGATGAGAAACATCGTGGAGATGGGATAAGGAGTGTTTATGTTTCATTTGAGATCGAAGCTGGAGGAGAGCAGGAACTTTTAGCATTGAAAGACATTGTAGAGTGGGCATCTAACTTTGAGCCCATAAGGACTTTTGCTCCCATTGTACAGATAAAAATACTATCTAATGACATTGACTGGAATATTCAAGGTAACTATCTCAAAAAACATTTAGAAAAAATGGGTGCTGCAGTTACAAGGATAGCACCTCAGGACTTTGAGACTTATAAGAAAAGCAAGATAATTGTAATTCTCGGTGGTCCCAAAGCATACTACGGAGTAGGCAAGTATGTCAAGCAAGTTCTAAATGAATATGAGCAAAAGAGCATAATCAATGGAGAACAGGGGATTTTCATAAAGAGAGATGTCTGGGACGAGGGGCAGATAGTGATTGTGTTAGCTGGAAAAGAGAGATATCAAACAGGAGCAAAGGTCTTAAAATATTCAGAAGGAGTAAATGATAAGTACGTAAACCTACTAGCAGAATTTCTAACAAATTAAAGTCTTTTTACTTTTTCTTTTAAGTCTGTAAGAAACGTTTTTGGTGCCCCGGCCGGGATTTGAACCCGGGGCGCGGGCTCGAAAGGCCCGCATGTTTGACCGGGCTACACCACCGGGGCGTCCAATATGCTAACGTCCAGATGCATTTAAAAAGTTTTCGCTCAAAAGCCTTTTAAGCAGAGGTAATAGGAAATAGTGGGGAAAATGTTAGGAATAAAAGTTCCAAAAAAAGAAGCTGAAAAAATAAGAAAACAGCTTTTAGAACTTAATTTGCTCGATGTCAACTTTAAGGTCAAACATCAGAATGACTTCGTAATCTTCCCAATAAAAGAGAGAATAAAAGGATTTGAAATAATTGAGACTACCTTTGAAAAAGCCATAAAACGACCCCACAGCTATAGAGAAGTTGTGGATATTTCTTCTGAGCTCCAACCACTCCTCCCTTCATCATTTGATATAATAGGAGACATTGCCATAATAGAGCTTCCGGAAGAGCTTATGTTCCATGGAAAGAACATTGGAAAAGCAATACTAAAAGTTCATAAACATATAAAAGCTGTTTTTGCAAAAGGAAGCAAGGTTTCAGGGAAATATAGGGTGAGAGAACTCCTTCATCTTGCCGGTGAGAAGAGAACCGAAACCATACATAGAGAGAACGGGATAAGATTAAAACTTGATGTTGCAAAGGTTTACTTCTCACCAAGGCTTGCAACTGAGAGGATGAGAGTCTTCAGCAGAAGCAAAGAAGGGGAGGTTGTTTTCGACATGTTTGCTGGAGTTGGCCCGTATTCAATTCTCCTCGCAAAGAAAGCAAAGATGGTTTTTGCATGCGATATAAACCCAAGGGCCATAAGGTATTTAGAAGAAAATAAAAAGCTAAACAAAGTTGAGAACCTTATCCCGATCCTCGGAGACGTGAGAAAAGTAGCTGGCCAGATAAAGGCCGACCGCGTAATAATGAACCTCCCCAAGTTTGCCCACGAATTCTTAAAGGAAGCGATGGTAAGCGTTAAAAAAGGCGGAATCATCCATTACTATGGATTTTCCCATGAAGAAAACCTTTTTGGGGAACACTTGGAAAAGATAGAAAAAGTCGCAGAAGAACTTGGAAAAAATGTCAAAGTTCTCGAAAAGAGGAAAGTAAGGCCCTATGCTCCATATCAATTTAATATTGCTATTGATTTTGGTGTGTTTTAGGATTCTCCAACGTTCTCAAGATTTCGTCGCATCTTGTACTGACCTCCTTCCCGTCGTGAACGGCGAGGGTTCCAACGAGTTAACCCCTCGCCAGTGGCGGGAAGGTTTGCGGGCCCATCACCTACTCCCGTTACCGGTTTCAATTCAGCCCACAGGCCGGGTCTTCGGCCCGTTACCCCTACCTCCCGCAAGAGCGGAGAGGCTCGGGGTTATCGTTTTAGAGGCCACTCCAATGGTTTCAACCGCCCGAAGGCGGTTTTGAGAGGACGCTTTACAGCGTCTTCCCTCCAATGATGGAGGGACACGATAAACCCCTTCATGGAGTTGTTGTTTGGTCGTCTCTCCGGAACCCTATTACGTTGATAAGTTTAAAAAAGTTTCGGTAGTTTAAAGGTTTTTCTTTGAACAGTCTACCACATCCCCGCCCTAAAGGGCGAGGCTTCAAAAGAAAATCTATAAGAGGTGTAG
>Ga0180298_1000241_pt1 | contig 12876 bp, 8 predicted proteins | sample GuaBasSediGuay13_FD_121800 | JGI IMG/M metagenome (GOLD analysis project Ga0180298, IMG submission 121800) | Subseafloor sediment microbial communities from Guaymas Basin, Gulf of California, Mexico - Guay13, Core 4488-10 , 4-6 cm | ecosystem: Environmental > Aquatic > Marine > Hydrothermal vents...
ACGAGTGGGCACATTGGTGGGCAACAAAAACCTGTTACCGGCCCCCTACATTCAATAACTTCAATAACTGAAAAAAAGGATTAAATCAATGTCAATACGATTTTTCAGCCAAGGGCTGATACTTACACTCATACTGAGTTTGCTCACGGCCTGTGGAGGGGGTTCCGATGAACCCAGCGGGCTAGTGGTTGGTACTGGGGGCAAAACGGGGGGAGATACCTCTACCTCTTTATCCGATGGCCCTCAGAATGTGACGGTTTTTACTAGCGCACAAGAGATTTTGCCCAGTGGGGGCAGTACGACGGTCAAATTGACCACTTATGAAGCCATTGATCCCAATGATGATACCCCATCTTATGTCCTTGAGCCCAATGTGACCATTGCAGTCATTCTCGTTTCGGGTCAAGGCAGCTTGGAAAATGTGCCAAGTAGCAGCAATAGTCATGGAGAGGCTACCTTTACGGTCAGTCATCCTGGTAGTGGCAATGTGACGATTAATATCAGTGGTACAGGCAATTATAAAGGCGGCTTTAATATGACGCTCTTTTTTGGGGGACAAGTGAGCGCGAAAGTACTCACTGATGGCAGCGTGCCAGCTGATGGCACAACACCCATCAATATCCAAGTTCGAGCACGTAATGCCGGAGGTATCGGTATTCCTGGTATGCTTGTCGGTCTGTCCTTTGCGCTCAATTCCTCCGCCGTTCCAACAGAAACCTTTGGATACACTGATCTCAATGGTGAATTTACTACGGGCATTACCAATACGGTTCCAGAAACAACGAAGGTAACGCCTTTCGCGGGCGGCACAGCAGCCGGCCCCTTGACACTCAGCTTTGTTGCCAGTGAAGTGGTCAGCGGCATAGAAGACATTGATTTAGTGGTTAAAAAGAATAATGTACCCGCTAATGGGACAAGTGTCGCAACAATGATCGTCATTGCACGTGATCTTTCTGGTGTCCCTGTGCCTCATGTACCGATCCGCATTACCAGTGATTCTAACACCAGCAAATTAAGCATCGGTGAAGAATACAACTGGAATTATATCAACGGTAATACGGGGAATGAAGGTCGTTTTGAATTGAATATCAGCAATAATGTTGAAGAAATGGTGAATATCACGGCTACGGCAACTAGCGGCGAACAAACCAAAACCATTTCACAAACCATTATTTTTGCGAGTCCTGAAGAGGCCGTATCAGATAGCGGCGCTCAAGTCGCTAAAATAGAACTGGATAACCCGATCGATAATAATCAACCCGCTAATGGTACAGATAAGGTTTATCTGCGTGGTCGCGTATTGGATGAAGCCGGTAATCCCATTGAAAAACAAATGGTTAGCATTATTGTCAGTGGCGGTTCTGCCCAGTTTGAAGAAGGGGATAGTGTGACGACTGATAAAAGTGGTCGTTTTTCAGTTGCCCTCACAGATACGGTTGTTGAACAATTTACCGCTAAAGCGGTTATTGGAGAAATCAACAGTAATGAAGTGACGGTCAAATTTAAAGCTAAACCCTTAGTACCAGAGGAGGAGGAAGAGGAAGAAGCCACTATTCAGTCGATTCTTCTATTAGCCAATCCTTTGTTCCAAACAGCAGGGGGTTCAGATCAAATTACTTTAACCGCGATGGTGCGCGATAGCGCAGGTACCCCAGTATCGGGTGTACCCGTGACAATAGAAGCGACTTCTAACACGGTGATTTTTGATAGCAGTTTGGTAGAAACAGGCGCTGGCGGAACGGCAGTGTTTAAAATCAGCGATACGGTAGCTGAAAAGGTTTCCGTAACGGTGAAGGCTTTGGCGAAAACCCGTACTTTGACTGCTGACCAGTCACTCACCTTTGTCAGTATTGATATTGATGAGGAGACTGGTGAAGAAGTCATTAATATTGGCAGCCAAGTGGCTAATTTAGATATTAATGTTGTAAGTAATAACCAACTGGCCAATGGTACTGATGCCATTCAAATTGATGTGGTTGCGAGAGACAGTAACGGTAGAGCTGTGGTCGGCGCACCGATCTTTGTACAAATGTCTGCTGGCATCGCGGCTAAAGCCACACCCTCTAAAGGGGATACAGAAGACAATGGCTCTTTTACCACTCAGATCACTTCCACGGAAGCCGGTCAAGTTGCCGTGACGCTTGTGGTTGATAAAACAGCTATTGTGAGTCGGCCAGAAATGATTAAATTTATAACCCCGACACTGCCACCTGGCACTGAACCGCCTATACCGACTCAGCTTGAGTTGGAAGTTTTCAATAGCCCACAACCTGCGGATGGTGAATCTAAGATCAGTTTGACTGTCACTCCCCGTGATGACAAAAACACTCCGCTTTCTGGTGTCAATATCAAATTGATTACCGACGCTGATGAAACCCAAATGACAATGGGAAGTAGTACGGGTGTCACGAATGAACTGGGTCAATTTCGCACGACGGTAACCAGTGATAGGGCCCAAACCATCGAAGTGACAGCGGTAGTCGAAGGGATTCCCGATCCCAGTGTCAGAGCTATTCAGAAAATCCGCTTTGATCCCATAGATAGCGGTACGATTGATTTACGAGTTGAAAATGATGGGCAACCGGCTGATGGTGAATCGGCAATCACCTTAATCGTGACATTCCGTGATGCTTTTGGTAATCCCGTTCCAGATGCCGATGTACAACTCATTTCTGACTCCAGTCGTGTCAAGATAAACGGGGGTAAAACCAATGCTTTGGGTGAATTTCGCACCACGGTAACCACTACTGTGCCGGAAAGCATGGATATCACGCCTGTTGTTAAAGGTATTGTGGGTAATGAGAAAACGATTACCTTTAAGCCCGTCAACAGCAATCGGATTCAATTAGACATACTCAATAATGAGCAACCGGCCGATGGAGAATCAGCCATTATTTTGATAGTGACATTCCGTGATGGCATGGGTAATATGGTACCCGACGCGGAGGTTCAATTTATTGATGATTCTGTTAATCTGGATATTGGTGGTGGTAGAACCAATGCCATCGGAGAATTTCGTACCACAGTAACCAGTACGGTAGAAGAATTCATAAAAGTCACGCCAGTTGTCAACGGTTTTGTCGGTGAACATCAGTTCATCACCTTTAAAACGGTAGACAGTGGCAGTATTGATTTACAAGTTCAAAATGATAGACAAGCGGCCGATGGCAATTCCCCAATTACCTTGATTGTCACGTTCCGTGATGCCAGCGGTAAGGCTGTACCTAATGCAACCGTCGAATTAACTGATAATTCTGTTAATCTGGATATTGGTGGCGGGCAAACCAATGCGGTGGGAGAATTTCGCACCACGGTAACCAGTACAGTGGCGGAAAGCATCGAAGTGACTCCGGTTGTCAAAGGTATTGTCGGCACTGCAAAAACGATCACCTTTGTTCCACAGGAACCTATCGGTCGACCTGTCGTTGATTTTAAACCCACTGTGCTGAATAACAACCAACCCGCTGATGGCACAACCGGTATTACAGTGCGTGTGGTTGCAAGAGATAACGGTGGACGGGTTATGCCTAATGTGCCTGTGTTTGTGCAAATGCCCACGGGTACATCAGCTATAGCTAATCCGGCTCAAGGCCAAACCTTAGACGATGGCACCTTCACAACCACAATTACTTCTCCAATGGCAGGAGAAGTTGCCGTGACGCTTTCTATAGAAGATACTGACATTTCTAGTGTGCCGGTATTGGTTAACTTTGTTGCGGGTGGCCCCGGTATTACGACAAGTAGCGTTGAACTCCTTGTCGAAAATGCACCACAGCCGGCTGATGGTAAATCTAAAATCACTTTGATAACGATTCCCCGTGATACGAGAGGTGCCCCAGTACCAGGCGTTGAGATCAAACTCATTTCAGATCGAGACGACATAGCGATTGCTGAAACAACAGGTACGACGAATGCGCTAGGTGAGTTTCGCACCACAGCGACAACGGCAATTGATTTGACCGACACCTTAACCGCAACTTTAGTGGTTAATGTCACGCCTGTAGCCCAAGGCATCCCTGGAGATGCGGTTCCAGTCATTTTTACACCAGTGGCTGTACCCATACCCGCGACTTTGACGCTAACCGTACTCAATAATAATGTGGAAGTGGGGCAAGGTGCCGTCACACTGAGAGTACTGGCACGCGATGCCAGTGGCACCCCTATGGCCGGTGTGCCCGTGAGATTTTCAACCGCACCCGGTGACGAACCACCTGATGTGACAGGATCGGCCTTCTTTGGTTCAACTGGATTTGAAGGTCAAACGGCTGACAATACTGGCCTATTTGAAAGCAGCATCACTATCAGTCAGGCCGGCACTGTTAAAGTAACCGCATCGGCCTTAGGGCGAGATGGTGTGCCTATATTAAACAGTAATTCGGTAGATGTGATTTTTAAAGCCGGCATAGATGGGCCGACCAAAGATGTCGCGACAATCAGCTTAATCACTGATAGTCCACAACTCGGTTCCGAAGGGAATAGTGAAGGCGTGATTATCACCGCGATAGTCAAAAACAAGGATAATAATTTGGTACAAGGCGCTGAAGTGAGTTTTCGCGCGGATTCTGGAGAACTTGTACCAATTGCCATAGAAGCCAGCCAAGCAACACCTGGTATCACAGATATCTCTGGACGAGCTCAAGCGCGTTTAACGACGCAAGGCAATCAGGATAATCGCACAATTATTGTCACGGCAAGTGTCGCGACAACCACGGGCGAACCGAAAACGGATAGTATTTCTATTAACGTGGTGGGTACGACACTGAGCTTGTCTGGCCCGACGGCCGTGATTGTCAACACATCGGCAACCCTAACGATTTCTCTTAAAGACTCCGCGAACAAAGGCATCGGTGGACAAACGATAAGCATCACGTCTGATTTGAATAATACTTTCGATACCACATCTCCAGTGACAAATGCGCTAGGTCAAACTAAGGTGACTATGACAGCCAGCAATGCTGGCGAAGATACGATCACGGCCAGTAAAACTGGGGCAGAAAAAGCGGTTTTGAAGATATCCATTTCCGATAGTAATTTCACCGTCATCCCCATGTCTTCTGCAAACGATCTCTGTCTTTCCATTGATGAAAACGAAGATGGCAATAACAATCGCATCCTTGATTTGGGAGAGGATTTGAATGAAAACGGTGTACTTGATTTAGGTTGTCGAGTGCCTCTCCAATTAACTGAAGGTCAGCGATTTAACATACATTGGGATGAAGGCGGAGTGGCTCAAGTCAATGAAAAAATCATCCTGTCCACAACGCGTGGCCGCTTGGACAAGAATGAAGCCATTACTGATTTTAATGGCGATGCCACATTTACCATTAAACCAAGTGGTGATGCGGGAGATGCCATTATTACCGTCAGGGCAGAAAAGCCAAGTGGCCCTTCTCGGCAATTTAATCTCAAGTTTGTGGCCGCCGAAGCAATGTTTCTCACGCTTCAAGTGAATCCCGCCGTGATTGGTACCAATCCCATCGGTACGGAAACTGAACAAAGCGAGATTTTGGCGGTGGTACGTGATCCGGAACACAACCTTGTTTTTGGAAAGCGCGTTAATTTCATCTTGGAAGATATTACGGGTGGACGACTGACCCAAGGTTCTGCGATAACAGATGACTTTGGCAGAGCCAGTACCCTCTACATTGCCGGCCCATCGTCTAGTGCCTCAGATGGCGTAAAAATAACCGCTACCGTTGCCGATACCAGTATTTCGGCTTCTGCCAACCTAACCGTTGCTAAAAAGAGCTTGTTTGTGGCTATTGGCTCTGGCAACAAGCTGACCAGAGACGACGAAACAGATGGCACAAGGTATAATGTGTTTCATACTGTTTTAGTCACCGATGCCAATGGTACACCAGTGAGTGATGCTGAAGTGACTTTGGGTATTTATCCTGTACTTTACATTAAAGGGGCGGCTCTAGTTGATGCTGATGGTAATGTGACTCTGGATCCGGAAATTCAGAGTAACTATTGCTTTAATGAAGACATTAATCGCAATGGTATACTTGACGCAAGTGAGGACTTGAATAGCAATAACCAACTTGATCCGGGTAATGTGATTACTGTGGATAAGTTAAATCTCAAGACGGGAAGTAATGGTTATGCCGACTTTAATGTGGTGTATGCAATACAATATGCTTTTTGGGTAAGGGCTGAAATCACAGCACGCTTAACGGTAGCGGGTAGTGAAAGTCAGGATGTTCTCTATGTGAACACCGGTTGTGAAGCTGCTGATGCGAAAAAAGGAATTTGTCCACTGCAAAATCCATTTGGCATAGGGCCTTGTGATTCTCCCTTTTAATGTTTTGCGTTTTTAACGCTTTACGGCGTTCACAGAGTACCACAGCGTTTCACAGAGTGATCAACATCAGGGCAACCATAACGGATTGCCCTACAATAACCCATTTTATGTAGGGAAAATTCATCGTGTTTGCCCTTGCGTGACATTCATAATCAAAAATCTCAAACTCACTGAGAACTGATAATGACACAAACTTTGACGATACTCAAACGGAACGCTGATATGGTTTTTAAACAGCTTGCTTTATCGGCAAGCCAAGCTGTAAACCGATTTTATCAGCAAGTACAATTACGCCAAAGTTTACCGTTTGAGTCAAAAAAAATGCTGAACGAAACCACAATCCAAGCTTTGAACAATGCTGAAGCCTTCGACGGCGCTCGTTTTGAAAATACCAATAAACTTTTTGAAGATTTGGGAATTAAATGAAAATGATTCTCAGCCTCAAACAGTTCAAAAAAGAGTTTTGCGTTAAAAACGCAACACAGAGTTCACAGAGTACCACAGAGTTTCACAGAGACAAAAACTCTCTGTGGCACTCCGTGTTCCTCTGTATCTCTGTGTTGAAAAAAACCTGATTTCGTTTTCACCTATTCCAACTCCCTTCAGTATATGACAGAGAAAACACTTCCCCCCATGACTTACCGTGATGCTGGTGTCAATATAGACAGCGGCAACCAATTTATTGAACGCATCAAACCGATTGCTAAACGCACCCATCGACCAGAAATGTTAGGCAGCTTAGGCGGTTTTGGGGCACTGTTTGAAATCCCCCTAGATCGTTATCAAAATCCGGTACTCGTTTCTGGCACAGATGGTGTCGGCACCAAGTTAAAACTCGCTACTGTGCTGAATCAATATGACACCATTGGTATTGATTTAGTCGCCATGTGTGTCAATGACATTGTCACTTCAGGGGCAGAACCCCTATTTTTTCTGGACTACTATGCAACCGGCCGGCTTGAAATCGAAATAGCAACGCAACTGATTGAAGGCATTAGCCAAGGTTGTGAATTAGCTGGCGCGGCATTAGTTGGGGGCGAAACCGCAGAAATGCCCGGCCTCTACCATGAAAACGATTTTGATTTGGCCGGCTTTTGCGTTGGCATCGTTGAAAAAAACGCCATCATTGATGGCAGTCAAGTGCAACCCGGTGATGCCTTAATCGGCTTGCGCTCTAGCGGCCCACATTCAAACGGTTATTCACTCATTCGTAAACTGCTTGATATTTCAAAAATCTCCCCCCAATTCCCTTTTTCAAAGCTGACTGAAACGGATGATCCGCGCACACTAGGCGAAGTCTTATTAGAACCTACCCGCATTTATGTCAAACCCCTATTGCAATTGATGCAGCAAGTGCCTATACACGCTTTAGCCCATATCACCGGTGGCGGCTTATTAGACAACGTGCCGCGTGTATTACCCCCCGGTTTATGCGCTCATATTGATCTCCAAAGTTGGACACCGCCTCCTATTTTCAACTGGTTACAACAACAGGGTAAAATTAACGATAAAGAAATGTACCGCACTTTTAATTGTGGTGTTGGTATGGTCATTTGCGTAGAACAAGCACATCTTGATAACACATTGATTTATATGAAAGAAATGGGCGAAACCGCTTGGCAGATTGGTGAGATTGAAACGCATCCCACAATGAATATTAGATTATAACTACAAGGATTGTTTATAAGAAAGGATTTAAACCCTAACTACAAGGATTGTATATAAAAAAGGATTTTAACAGGGTGCCCCACGATCCAATCCCTTCATTAGGTTCTTGATTTCAAAATTGAGCGTTGAGCCTGTCGAAACTTCTCGAAACTGAACTGTTGGCTGTTATTTTATGAACTCCTGAACTCCTGAATTTAAACATGGCAAAATTACCACTCGTAGCCCTCATTTCTGGACGCGGCAGCAACTTAAAAGCGATTATTGACGCAGCTGATCCTTTAATTGAAATCCGCGCAGTTATCAGTAACCGCCCACAAGCCCCCGGCCTACTTTATGCTCAACAAGCCGGGATTGCTACCCAAATCATTGATCATAAAACCTTTAAATCGCGTCTTGAATTTGACACCGCATTACAAACCGCTATTGATCACTACCAACCCAAACTGGTAATATTAGCCGGATTTATGCGTATTCTCTCTCCCGACTTTATCAAACACTACCGAGGCTGCTTACTCAATATTCATCCATCCCTACTCCCGGCCTTTAAAGGTTTACATACACATCAACGCGTATTACAATCAAACATGAAAGAGCATGGTACCAGTGTACATTTTGTCACCGAAGAATTAGATTCAGGCCCAGTGATAATCCAAGCGCGTGTACCCGTATTGCCTGATGATGACGAAGACAGCTTAGCTGCACGAGTCTTACAGGAAGAACATCGTATTTATCCACAAGCAATACACTGGTTTGCTCAAGGCCGTTTAAAAACCTGACAGGTTTTCAAAACCTGTCAGGTTTGAGCCAAAATATTTATCTAAACTCCTATAGATGGAAAACCTTGAAAAAGGAAATCGACATGATGAAAATGACCAAAATAGCCGTAATAGGCTTATTACCCTTCTTTACCCCAACCAGTTGGGCGGCCCAAAACACTTGGGAAAATTCCCCTCAATCTGCCTCATCCACTACGCTAATGATTGATCCCAACTGTCTAGCAAGCCGAGAAGTTTGTCTAAAGCGGGCCCAGCGGAAAAAAGCACTTGAGGAACACTGTGCGGCTGATTCAGACTGGTGTGAACGCCGACGTGCTTGGTTAAAGCAACTACAAGAGGAAAGACGTGTTTTACGAGAACAATGCAAAGCCCAAGGGCCTAATCGTTGTGAAGGATTGAAGCGGGAATTTAAAGAAAAACAAGCCCAGCGGCGCAAAGAAAAGCGCGAACAACTCAAACAAGCGCGAGAGCAATGGTGTGAAGACAAGCCCAATGATTGTGAACCCTGGAAAAGGGAGATCAAAGCCTTGAATAAAGAATGCAACGAGAAGCGTACTCAGTTGGACGAAAAATATGGTAGGCCGCGCCCTGATGGGTTTTAAAAAAACTCGTCCTTGGGTGATTATCGTAGAGACGCGATGCTTCGCGTCTCTGCTTCGCGTCTCTATTTGATCAAGATTAATCGATATCAGTGTCAATCAGCGCAATCAGCGTTCTATCCCGTTTTTAGATTTATTCAAACATCAATAAATGTATTTCACGCGTGAAATGGTGGGTAACGTCTTTTTGTTGCCCACCATTTAAAATTCATAATGACTAATTCCTAATTCAGTTGCAAAATAAAAAAGATAATAGAATCAAGCTATTATAAATCTGTTCCCGCCCCTTTCTCACAAAATTTTCGTGACCCGCCCCAAAATTGTAGACCTCATTTTGGTTATATGATATAAATACGCGACCTGTGAATCAGGCAATCTAAGTCTATTTACACATTCATTGCATATTCGTATCATAACCAGAGGAGGTTTTAATGACAAAGCCTATTTTAAAAACACTATCTGTGCTACTACTGGGTATCATGCCCTATTTAGCCTATGCCGAAGTGCCTAGCACGATCACGTTTCAAGGCTATTTGTTAGATGAAGAAAGTAGGCCTGTAGAGGGCGAAAGCACAATCGCCTTTTCTATACCGGGTACCGGTTGGACTGAACACCACCCAGTGCAAATCACTCAAGGTGTTTTTAGCGTCGTGCTAGGCGAACAAATGGGCTTTGAAGAGTTTGTTGATTTTACTCAACCTCATGCCTTGCGTACTGAGTTTAACGCGACTTTGCAAACAGTCTCTATGTCCAGTGTCCCTTATGCTTTTCATGCCAAAACGGTTGAACAAACCACTTTAGGGAGTTTAGTTTGCAGCAGAGAAGCGTCTGCCGCTAAATGGGATGGCAGTCAATGGCAATGTGTTGATTGGGCGAGCTTGAAAGCTGAAAAAGCCGAAAAAGGTGAGCAAGGGCCGAAGGGGGATAAGGGTGAACAAGGCTCTAAAGGAGATAAGGGTGAGCAAGGGCCGCAGGGGCCTAAAGGTGATCAAGGCGCACAAGGGCCGCAAGGGCCTAAAGGCTTACAAGGCGCACAAGGGCCGCAAGGGCCAAAAGGTGATCAGGGATCACAGGGAATTGCAGGGCAAGGAGCACAAGGGCCCAAAGGAGATAAGGGTTCACAAGGATCTAAAGGTGAGCAAGGAGCACAAGGCCCTAAAGGGGATAAGGGTTCACAAGGATCACAGGGGTCTAAAGGTGATCAAGGGGCACAAGGGCCGCAGGGGCCTGAAGGTAAGCAAGGGCCAGCGGGCGATTTTTCACAATGCCGGATTTGTATTTACTATGCCGATGTGCATGGAGAGGCTGGCAAAAGGATGATGTGTACCAAAATGATAGATGGTGCTCATTCTGGCAGAATGAATTTGGTGGGTGATGTCAGTAGTGATGATATTTTGGAAATGAAATTTAAATGCGATGATGGCCCCTCTGGCGTTTGGGATGATTGGGATCACTAACAACTGACTGAATGAGTACAACGAATGACTGAATGAGTACAACGAAACTTCGTTCAGCGAAGCTAATTACTAGGATAAACGAATAAGCCTTTGCTCCAAATTCGTTTATCCCCGTAATTAGTTGTACTAATCCAATCCGCTCTACCCACCCTACATATCACAAGAGAATTAAACTATGCCAAACACACCCCAAAAACCCCTCCCATTGACAATCATGCTGATAAGCATTTTATTCGCCAGTTTCAGCCACATTATCAATGCCGATACATTGGAACGCCCGCTATTTAGCGCCGTTGGCAGTAAAATGAGCGCAGGAAGTGCTACCCTCATTTACAGCTTTGGACAACCCTTTGTTTCCACAACCCCATCCGCATTGCAAATCGGCTTTTTTCCGCTATCTCAAACAAAGCAGCCCAGCGGCTGTCAAATTGATCCCACCGCTGAAGAATGGGCCTGTGTTCAATTTCAAAACCTCAAACCCTTCTATAATATAGGCGACAAGATCAAAGTCGATATCCAGATCAACGTCAAAGTGAACCGCTTGAAACCCGTTGATTTATGGCTTGCTATTGAATCTGCAGGTGCCTTAATATTTAAAACACCTTCAGGCTTAAATGTGTTTGAAGCAAAAGCGCAAGCCTACAAAACCAACTTACAAACGCTAGAAATTCAGCATACTTTACTGGATTTTGAGCTCATACCGGGTTTAGGCGGCGAGTATATCTTCTATGCCGTTTATGTTGATGAAGGGAAAAATCCCCTTAAAGATGACTTTGCAGTCATTCAACGTTCAGAGCTTGTAATGCAGAAAACCACATTGGCAAATGAGTAGCACGGTATGGTGGGCAACAGGCTTTGCCCACCCAACATGATTTAGCCCTATCCAAACCGTAGAGACGCGATGCTTCGCGTCTCTATTTCATACCCGATTACCGTAGAAACGCGATGCTTCGATTCGAGGAGACGCGAGCATCGCGTCTCTACACTAATTATGACTTGATTTCACACCAATAATATAGTACAAAGGCGACTGACTTTCACAATGAGACACAGAGGAAATAATGAAAAACCCTATTTTTAAAGCGGTTTTAGTACTACTACTGGGCATCCTGCCTTATTTAAGTTCGGCCGATGTCCCCGGCACCTTTACCTTTCAAGGCTACTTGTTGAATGGACAAGGTACTCCCCTCAATCGCACAACTACCATCACCTTTTCACTCCCCGGCACAGCTTGGGTTGAAGAACACAAAAAGGTGAATGTCAAGCAAGGTTTGTTTAGCGTCTTACTTGGCACTCAAAAAAGCCTGAACAAGGTGAATTTCACCCAAGTGCGGACATTGAAAATTAATGTCAATGGCACTTCACAAACCATACCCATTGCCAGCGTGCCTTATGCGCTTCATGCTAAAACCGTCGCGCAAACGACTTTAAGCAGTTTAGCTTGTACTGGTCGTCAACAACTCTCCGCCGTGCAGTGGGATGGCAAACAATGGCGCTGTGTTAAATGGATTAGTTTTAAAGGCGAGAAAGGCGAGAAAGGGCCTCAAGGCTCACAAGGCCCACAAGGGAAAACGGGTTTACTAGGCCCTCAAGGCAAGATTGGCCCACAAGGCCCACAAGGCGCTCAAGGCAAGACCGGCCCGCAAGGCCCACAAGGCGCTCAAGGGAAAACAGGTCAACTAGGCCCACAAGGCCCTAAAGGCAATACCGGCCCACAAGGCTCTCAAGGCTCTCAAGGCAAGACCGGCCCTCAAGGCCCTCAAGGCCCTCAAGGGAAAACGGGTCAACTAGGCCCACAAGGCCCTAAAGGCAAGACCGGCCCGCAAGGCCCACAAGGCCCTCAAGGGAAGACCGGCCCGCAAGGCCCACAAGGCTCTCAAGGAAAGAGCGGCCCGCAAGGCCCTCAAGGTTTAACAGGAGTCAAAGGCCCTAAAGGGAATACTGGCCCGCAAGGTAAAATTGGCCCTCAAGGCAAGACTGGCTCGCAAGGCCCTCAAGGTTTAACAGGAGCCAAAGGCCCTCAAGGGAATACTGGCCCACAAGGTAAAATTGGCCCTCAAGGCAAGACTGGC
>Ga0180298_1000242_pt1 | contig 12826 bp, 16 predicted proteins | sample GuaBasSediGuay13_FD_121800 | JGI IMG/M metagenome (GOLD analysis project Ga0180298, IMG submission 121800) | Subseafloor sediment microbial communities from Guaymas Basin, Gulf of California, Mexico - Guay13, Core 4488-10 , 4-6 cm | ecosystem: Environmental > Aquatic > Marine > Hydrothermal...
GCATGCGTTTGTGCACAAGGCAGGGTTGCATGTAGCTGCTGTTGTAAAGGATCCTTCATTTTATGAATTCATGCCTGCAGAGATGTTTGGAAGAGAGCGGAAAATCTATGTGGACAAATACGCAGGTCGTGCCAGTGTTGAATATTATCTCAACCGTGCAGGATTGAAAAATGGGAAAGTGGTGAAAGAGCTCCTTGCGAAAATAAAGAGTTCTGGGAGGGTATACACGCCTGCCATGCTTGTTGAAGAGGCGAGAAAAATAGAAAGGGAGGTGATATGAATGCCACTGTGTCCAATTTGTGGGAATGAACTGAATGTTGGCGATGTGGAACTGCATGAGATTGTTGAATGTCCCAGGTGCGGTGCGGAACTTGAGGTTGTGAATGTTAATCCCATACACCTTGAAGAGCTTCCGCCAATCGAAGAGGACTGGGGAGAGTAAGGAGAAATGAGAATTGGGATAACCTACTCATATCTTCGTCCTGAGGAGAAGATGCTCAAAGATTCGGCGAAGGAAAAGGGCGAAGTGGTGATGCTCCACGAAGATGAACTTCGATTTCCAACCAAATATGATTTGGATGTGGTTATTGTGCGGAACATGGGCCATTACAGAGCTCTTTACACAGCAAAAATGTTCGAGGCCATGGGAATACCCACAGTGAATTCCTGGCGTATCATCCTGGAAGCGGGAGATAAGATTCTTACATCTCTCATTCTCCACGGAAAGGTGGACATCCCGGAATGGAGAGTGGCGATGAACGAGAAATCCGCAATGTATGCCATTAAGGAACTGGGATATCCTGTTATAATGAAACCTATCACAGGCAGTTGGGGTAGATTGCTCTCAAAGATCAACGATAGGGATTCTGCTGAAGCAGTGGTTGAGTTGCGAAGATGGATGTCGAATCCTCTGCATCACATCTACTACATTCAGAAATATGTGGATAAGCCCGGGAGAGATATAAGAAGCTATGTAATCAACGGGGAATACATCACGGCGATATATCGCTATTCAGAGCACTGGATAACCAATACGGCGAGAGGTGGGAGGGCGGAGATATGTAATGATGAGGAAGTTAGAGAAATCTCGCTTAAAGTATGGGAGACCTTTGGCGATGGAGCACTTGCCATCGATATATTTGAGAGTTCCGAGGGATTGCTTGTGAATGAGGTAAATCCAGGAATGGAGTTCAAGAATGTGGTAAGGGTCACGGGAGCCGATATTCCCAGAAAGATTGTGGATTACGCAGTGGAGGTGGCCAGGAGATGATAAGAACTGCAGTGATTGGAGGCAGTGGGTACATAGGAGGTGAGCTGCTGAGATTACTGTGGATGCACCCTGAAGTGGAAATAATGGCGGTCACATCGCGAAAATACGAGGGAAAGAGGGTGGAGGTGGTGCATCCTCATCTCCGTGGCACAGGTTTAAGATTCTCCAGAAAAATAAGTGGGGATTATGATATACTATTTCTCTCAGTGCCGCATGGCGAGTCGCAGAAAATAATTGAAGAATACATGGGAAGTGCGAAAATCATAGATTTAAGTGCAGATTTTAGGCTACCACAGGATGTGTATGAGAAATATTATGGAACACATGAAAGGCCTGAACTCATAGATAGATTTGCCTATGGATTGCCTGAACTCCACAGGGAGGAGATAAAAAAGGCAGATTATGTGGCCAATCCCGGCTGCAATGCAACGGCGGTAATTCTTGCGCTCTATCCCTTCAGGGACATGGCGAGGGATGCTATGGCAGATGTGAAGGTGAGTTCCAGTGCTGGAGGGAAAAAGGAGAATTTAATGGGCATGCATGCGGAGCGAAGCAATGTCGTGCGGGTTTACAGAGCATGGAAGCACAGGCACGAGGGAGAGATATTTGTGCAGACAGGTGTAAGATGTCCTCTAACAATACATTCCGTTGACATAGTGCGCGGGGTTTTTGCCACAGTGTATTTCCATGCTGATACGGATGAAATATCGCTTTACCGCAGGATGTATGAAGTGTATGGGGATGAGATTTTCGTGAAAATAGTAAAGGAAAGAAACGGCATAGAGAGGTATCCCGATGTGAAGTATGTTATAGGGAGCAATTATGTGCATATCGGTGCCACATATGATGCCGAGTTCAACAGGGTTATTCTCTTCTCTGCCATAGATAACCTGATTAAGGGTGGCGCGGGTCAGGCAATACAGAATATGAACCTCATGTTCGGCCTTGCGGAGGATACTGGTCTAAAATATCTGCCCCTTTACCCTGCATGAGGTGATTTTTATGAGAATCCTTAAAATAGGTGGCGGAGTGATTTCCCATCTTGAATCATTGGGAGAGCATATTCGGGGTGAGATAATTGTGCATGGTGCATCGGATTATGTTAATGCTCTCTGCCATGAAGCAGGTGTAGAGATAATCAGGCTCAAAAGTGTATCGGGTGTGGAGTTCAGATACACACCTCTTCACATTCTGCCCTACTACATAATGGGTGTGATGCGAGCAAACAAGGAAATTGTGGCCTATATGCAGAAGATTGGCAGAAACGCGATAGGGCTCAGTGGAGTGGATGGAAGAATTGTTGAGGCTAGAAGAAAGAGCCACATAAGGGTTATAATAAATGGAAAGAAAAGGGTGATAAGAGACGATTATTCAGGTAAAATTGAGAGGATTAACAGAGAGCTAATAGAGAAAATTATGGAACTTGCAATCCCAGTGATTGGTGCGCTTGCCATTGGTGAGGAGAATATACCTCTGAATGTGGACGGTGATACCCTTGCAGTTAGAATTGCAGAAGCATTTCGAGCTGATGAACTTATTTTCCTTTCCGAGACTGCATTCATGATGGACGGGCAGGTGGTTGAGAGAATACGCCAGGAAGATTTAGACGAATACATAAGGATGTCGCATGGTGGGATGAGAAGAAAACTCATGATGATAAAGGAATCACTCAATGGTGGAGTAGAAGAGGTAATAATCCAAGGTCTCAACGGAAGGACGGTGATTGAATGATGGAGATGAACCTCTATCATCGAAGATTGAAACTTGTGAGAGGAGAGGGTGTGTATGTATGGGATGAAAATGGGAAAAGGTATCTGGATGCCATAAGCGGTATAGGAGTTGCTATTCTGGGACATGCGCATAGAGAATTTGTGGATGTCCTGCAGAGACAGTTTGAGAAACTGACTGTGGCAGGGCCCATGTTCACCCATGAGGAGAAAGAGAAAGCCCTTGATTCTCTATCTCATTTTGTGAAATTTGACCATGCCTATTTCGGCAACTCTGGAACGGAGGCAGTTGAGGCTGCCCTTAAATTTGCAATGTATTATACAAAGAGGAGAGAGATAGTGGCTATGACAGGAGCGTTTCATGGCCGCACTCTCGGAGCTCTGAGTGCAACATGGAAACGCAGATATCGCGAGGATTTTGAGCCACTTCTTCCTAATTTCAGGCATATTCCTTTCAACGATGTGGAATATGCTAAGGATGCGATAACAAACAGCACTGCTGCAGTTATTGTGGAACCCATTCAGGGCGAGAGCGGGATAATTCCTGCGAAGGAGGAATTCATAAAAACTCTGAGGGATGTCACGGAGGATAGGGGCGCCATGCTAATAATGGATGAGATTCAGAGCGGTCTACGCACAGGTAAGTTTCTTGCCTCCGAACATTACGGCATTGAGCCAGATATAGTTACATTAGGGAAGGGCATTGCCAATGGTGTTCCCGCAGGTGTAACGCTTGCAAATTTCGATGTACCTCGAGGTAAACATGGATCAACATTTGGAGGTAATCCACTTGCATGCAGGGCAATAGCAACCACGCTGGAAATACTGAGAAGGGAGAAACTTATCGAGAAGGCGAAAGATAAGAGTATAGAGGTAAGGAGTAGCAGGGTGATAATGACCCGTGGCAGAGGGCTAATGCTGGGTGTACTTCTGCGTGAAAATGCTGGAAAATATGTGGAAGCCTTGCAAAATAATGGTCTTCTTGTGAACACCGCTGGAAGTAGGGTGATAAGGCTTCTGCCACCACTGATAATAACACGACAGGAGATGCAATGGATAAAAGAAAAGATAGAGGGTGTTCTGAATGATAAGTGATGATGAGAAGGTGGAATTTCTGAGAGAACTTGTGAGTATATACAGTCCCACAGGTCATGAGGATAGTGTGGCAAGATTCATAGTTGATAGTTTTGAAAGTTTTGGCGTGGAGGCATATACAGATGCGGTGGGAAATGTTGTGGCGGAAAAAAGAGGGAACGGGAAAAGAATACTTCTGGCAGGGCACATGGATACAGTTAGCGGATTGATTCCTGTAAGGATGGAGAATGGTGAGTTATGGGGAAGGGGAAGTGTGGATGCTAAAGGTCCTCTTGCCACCTTTTTCTTCGCGTTCATAGAGAGCAATGCAAATCTCATATTTGCAGGACTGGTGGAGGAAGAGGGTTTTTCCAAAGGTGCTCATAATCTTCAGGTGGAGAAACCGGATTATATAATTATAGGAGAACCCAGTGGAGTGGATGGTGTGACCATAGCCTACAAGGGAAGTTTGACGATGAAATTTGTGGAGAGGGTTGAAAAAATTCATGGAAGTCATGCAGCAAAGGGGGCTGCCGAAAAACTCATAGATAAATGGCTTCTTCTGAGCAGGGATTTTGAAGGAGGCTTTAATAATGCGAGCGGAAGAATAGTGAGATTCAACGCTTATGAGCGCAATTTCGATTTTTACGCTGAGATGATTGTGAATATTCGCATTCCACAAGGTTATACCCCTCCCATAAAGGGCAAAATTCTTGATTTTGTGCCTGCCTACGAAGTCTCTCCACGCAGTCCACTTGTAAGAGCGTTTGTAAAGGCAATAAGAAAAAATGGCATGCATCCAAGACTCAAGAAGAAAAGTGGTACGGCAGATATGAACATTCTAGGTCCAAAATTTAAAGCAGATGCTATCGCTTATGGACCTGGAGATTCACGTCTGGATCATACGTCATATGAGCATATAAACCTTGAAGAGTACCTTAATGCAATAGAAACCCTGAAAACTGCCATTAATGAGCTAAAGATGCTCTAATATCTCACCTATTGCCTCGTTTACCGTGGAAACAGCCCTTCCTATCATAATGAAATCCATATGCTTTCCATACCTTTTTCTGTAATTTTCAACTAGGAGCTCATCTACAGTTGTATCGCCCAGATAGATTCCCTTCTCACCTCGTGTAATATGCCATAAGGCCCTAGGATCTGGCTTAAGATACATCTCCCTGGTGACACTCTTTTTAAATTTGAAGCCGAGGATTCCTTCTGCCAGATTTAACTCAAGTAAGTTTCTTCCGGTAATAACACCAACCTTCACTTTTTTATTTATTTCTATCAGTGCCTCTTTCTCAACCAATGGCTTATCTCTTTTCCATAGCCCATTAAATTCAAATATCGGGTTGTTATAGTAATTCCCAAGATAGAATGTGTTGAATGCTCTCTCTATTTCATCCATCTCTATTTTAACATTATATCTCTTCCTCACCCATTCTATATCTCCTCCCAGAGGAAAATTTTTCACTAAGTAATCAGTGTCTTCACCTATGCCAGCTCTTATTAAAGCTTCACAAAGAAGAAAATCATTACCAAAAGATCCTCTTCTTCTTAGCACTCTTATGCTCTCAATGTCTATTTCCACATTTCTACCCATAGTACCAAGAAAATATTCCACCGTTAGCTTGGTGGCTATATCATAGCTTTCTCCTGTGTCTATCAGAACACCGTCCACATCAAATATTACCCATCGGTATCTCATTCTCTCTCCTCCAGAAATTCTTTTAAATATAAGAGTAGAATATCATTCTCCTCTTTTCTTCCTACGGTTACCCTTATGTGTCCTTTTAACACATCTCCCACATCTCTCACAATAACATCTCTCTCCAAAAGATAGTGATATGCATTCACATTCAAGAGCAAAAAATTTGCCTCACTGGGATACGCCCAAGATTTCAATTCCCGGTACATTCTATTCCTTTCCCTGATTATGTATCTTATCCTCCTCTCAAATACTCCATAATTTTCCAGAGCAAAACTACCAATTACCATAGTGATAGTACTAACAGGAAATGGAGGGATTATTCTGTAAATATCCCTGATAATATTCTCATTTGCAAGAATATAACCCAGTCTCACTCCTGCCAGACCAAAAGCCTTTGAGAAGGTTCTTAGTATTATTAAATTCTCATAATCACTAAGCGAATCTACCATATTTTTCCCGGAAAAATCCGCATAGGCCTCATCTAGCACTACAATTACTCCAGAATCTAAAACTTTTTTTATTTCATCTCTTGGTTGAGAATTGCCTGTGGGATTGTTTGGCGATGTTATGAAAACTACCCGAGCATCCTTCGCTTCCTCAACAATCTTCTCACCTCTAAGCACAAAATCTCTATCGAGGGGCACTTCCTTCACAGGTAATCCATTCACCTCTGCATAGAAATAGTACATTGAGAATGTTGGAGGAGTCACAACCACATATTTTCCCTTAAGGGCTCTCATTAGATATCCAATTAGCTCATCACTGCCGTTTCCTACAGTAACATTCTTTGCATCCAGACCCCAGAACTCTCCTATTTTTTCACGGAGGGATATGGATGTCTCTTGAGGGTATCTGTTAAACTCTGTTTTTCTCAGGATTTCCAAAATTTTTTCCTTGATTTCCAGAGGGAGATCAAAAGGAGATTCATTTTTATCCAGATATATCTTCTCTCTGTATCCTTTTTTACTCATTTTCTTCGCCTCCTCAGCTCGTTCATAACCTCTCCAAGAGAAATATCATTATATGCCAGCAGCACTAGAAAGTGATATAGCATGTCTGCACTCTCATAAATTATCCTCTCCTTTCCCTCAGCCAGTAGAACTTCAATTACCTCCTCTCCAAACTTTTTGTATATCTTTTCTTTGCCTCCATCTAAGAGTAAGGTTGTGTATGAGTTCTCTTTTGGATTCTTTTTTCTTCTGGTTATTATTTCCTCCAACTCCCTGAGAACTGCCAGAGAATGGTCAATAGGGATTATCTTCTCAGGCTCACCAAGTTTTCTATAGAAACAGGAATAGTTCCCCGTGTGACATGCCGCACCCTTCTGTTCCACGATATAGAGAAGGGCATCATTATCACAATCTATTCTTATCTCTTTCACATGTTGAACATTCCCACTAGTCTCTCCTTTCATTCTTATTCTTCCTTGGGTTCTGGAATAATAATGTGCATATCCAGTTTTTAGGGTTCTCTCCAGAGCTTCTCTATCGGCATAGGCAAGTGTCAAAACATTACCTTGGAGATCCTGAACAACAACAGGAACAATGCCTCCATTTTTGTTCCAATCTACCTCTTCAATTAATTTATCCATCTTCACCACTCCATTCTCACAGGAATGCCTCTTCTGGCAAGTTCTTTCTTTACATCTTTAATTGTGTATCTTTTATAGTGAAACATAGAGGCTGCTAAGGCAGCATCTGCACCTGCTCTAAAAACCTGGTAAAAATGCTCCGGTGTACCACCACCTCCTGAGGCTATCACAGGAATATTCACTACCTCCACGATCCTTCTAACAAGTCGGATATCAAATCCTTTACCTGTGCCATCGGTATCCATGGATGTGAGAAGTATCTCTCCAGCACCAAGCTTTTCCACTTTTTTTGCCCACTCCATAACGTTCATACCCTGCGGTTTTTTCCCACCGTGTGTGTAAACTTCCCAGTAGCTACCGTTCCATTTTGCATCTATGGCTATAACCAAATTGGAAGATCCCAGTATCTTTGCAGCATTTTTTATTATCTCAGGATTTTCCACGGCTGCAGTGTTTAAAAAAACTTTATCTGCACCGATTTTAACAATCTCTCTTATATCTTCTATACTCCTAATGCCTCCTCCAACAGTGAAGGGAATAAATATTTCTTTAGCAATGCTCTTTGCAAGATTTAAGAGTGTTCTTCGCCTTTCAAATGATGCCGTGATATCGAGAAAAACTATTTCATCTGCACCTTCACTCTCATAACATCTGGCAAGTTCCACAGGGTTCCCTGCATCTTTTAGATTCTCAAATTTTATTCCCTTTACAACTCTACCATCTTTTATATCCAGAGCAACCACAATTCTCCTTGCAAGCATCACACCACCTCCAGAAGCTCGGGAAGCGTTATGCTCCCTTCATAAAGCGCCCTTCCCACAATTACTCCTGAAAAATTCAGTTTCTGAAGCTTTAATACATCCCTTGACTTTGATACACCACCTGCATATATGAATTCCTCCTCTTCCCAGAAAGGTTTTATATTTCGCACACCCTGCATGGTGCCATCCCTTTCTATCTCTGTGTATATGAATCTCCCAACCCGGGTCCTAAGAAATAAAAAAGCCTCACTTACATTTATAACCATTCTTCTCCAGCCGTCGATGGCCACCTGCCCATCTCTCACATCAAGACTTACAGTAATGCCCCTGAAATCCTTCACCACTCTATCAAGAAAACCAATATCAAGGGCTCCAGTTCCTATTATCACATTTTCCACGCCTATTGAATAAGCTCCTTCCACCGCTTCATAGCTCCTGAAACCTCCTCCAATTTGCACTTTAAGTCCTGTATCTTTAATTATTCTCTTTACAATGTGAAGATTCTTAGGTGTGCCCTTAAATGCACCATCCAGATCCACAATGTGCACCTTATCCACATATTTTGCAAATTCAGAGGCAATCTTTAAGGGATCTCCAAATTTTTTTATTTTATCGGTTCTTCCCTGATAAAGTCTTACCACTCGCCCCCTCATTATATCAATGGCCGGGTATATCTTCATATCATAACCTCCTGAAATTTTTTAAGAATCTTAGACCATTGCTTCCGGACTTTTCAGGATGAAACTGTACACCATAAACATTCTCTCTACACACTACAGATGGAAAAAATATACTTCCTTTCTTGGTAACATAGTCAGTTACTGCATGCACGATCTCCTTATCCTCATGAATAACATAATAAGAATGCACAAAGTAGAAATAAGCTCCATTCCGGATTTCTTTCAGAAGAGGACATTTTCTCCACTGCCATACCTGGTTCCAACCAATATGTGGCACTCTTATCCCATTTAACTTTCTCACATCACCCCTAAATATACCGAGTCCACGAGCCTTAGAGCTCTCCTCGCTTCTCTCAAACAATAGATGGAGCCCCAAACATATACCAAGAACCTGTGTACCCTTATCTATAGCGTCAAGGATTGCATCTCTTAAGTTCTCAATATTCTTTGCAACGGCTCCAAAACTTCCAACTCCTGGCAGTATTATTTTCTCAGCCCTTTCGATATCATAAGGATCCCTCGTTAATTTACCATCCACTGCCTTTTTCACATTGGCAAGATTTCCTATCCCCAGATCCACTATGGCTATCATGTTACAGTTCCCCCTTCGTACTCTCAAGCCTCTCCACCTCTCTTAAAGCCATTTCCAGAGCTCTTCCAAGAGCTTTGAATGTAGTCTCCATGGTATGATGTGCATTTACCCCTGCCAGCTGCTTAACATGAATAGTAGCCTTCAAACTTCTTGCCATTGCCCATAGAAACTCACGTAGAAGCGTAGGCTCAAAACCATTCTCATTTTCTTTAAACTCCATATCAAAATTCAGATATGGTCTGGAAATGTCCACTGCAACGAGAACTAAAGTATCATCCATAGGTACAATGGCATTTCCAAATCTTGCGATTCTTCTTTTCTCTATTTCTCTTCGCAATGCCTCGCCAAGCACAATTCCCGTATCCTCCCACAGATGGTGCCTGAGGTCCCATGTTGCAGCAATAGTGACCTCTCTACGCATGTAAAAGAATAGTGTTGTAAGCATGTGATCAAATACCCTATCCCCCGTCTTTATTTCTCCCTCGACTCCAAGTTCCACTGTTATATCAGTCTCCTTCGTCTTTCTTCTCATCTCCTCACCTCCATACTCTTTTTATGAATTTTCATACCCTCCATTTTAGCCAATGCAATCCCAATATCCCGACATTCCAGAAATTCCTCTCTGCTAACCATTGCTATACTTATCCTCTTCATAAAATCAGAAACTGTGAGAACAGAACTAAATCTCGCAGCACCTCCGGTTGGTAAAACATGATTCACACCCAGAAAATAATCTCCAGCAGGTACAGGTGTGTACTCTCCCAGATATATAGCCCCGGCATTCTCAATAAGCTCCACAAGTGAGATAGGATTCTCTGTGAGTATCTCAAGATGCTCCGGTGCCATCTCATTTGCCTTTTCAGCGCATTCTTCTATTGTCTTGCATAGTATTATCTCTACCCTCTCGCTATTACAGAAATTAGCCAGAGATTTGGAGGTCGTGAGAAGCCAGGCTCTAGAATCATTTCCATGCTCAAGTTGAGAAAGAAGATCCAATTTAATGTACTCTCTGTTTGCAGTGTCATCCGCTATGATGGCAATCTCAGATGGTCCTGCCAGAGAGTCTATGCCTACATCACCAAAAACCTGTCTTTTCGCTTCATTTACAAACCTGTTGCCCGGGCCAAATATCTTATCTACCTTATCCATTGCAATGCCATAGGCCATCGCAGCTATGGCTTGTATACCACCGAGTTTATAGATCTCTTCGATTTCAAGAATCTTTGCGGTATAGAGCACATGAAGGTTTATCTTTCCCTTCCTAGGTGGTGTAGTAACTACTATTTCCTTTACTCCCGCTATCCTTGCAGGTACCGCAGTCATGATTAACGAAGATGGAAGGGGTTTACCTCCTGGCACATATATGCCTATCCTCCTCAAAGGCCTGTGGATTATACCGTAGAGAGAGCCCTTTTTTATATATAGTAGATCTCTCTCAATCTGTATTTTATGGTATCCTTCCACCCTCTTAATCGCATCCTTTATTGCTCTCTTCTCCTCTTCTCTTATCTCCTTCTCTGCCTCTTTGAATTCCTCCTCACTTACCCTAAGTTCCCCATCGTAGAAATCAAATTTCGCTGAATATTCCTTTAAGGCCTCTATACCTCTCCTCTTTATATCTATCAATATTTCTCTCACATACCTCTCAAGCTCAATATCCATTTTTTATCACCTCTCGCATTCTGAAAATGAGAACATTCAGTTTTTCGAATTTTACCTTCTGAGATATTCTATTCACAAGAAGAACCGCAGAGATATCCATGATCTTTTCAATCTCTTTCAACCCATTCTCCCTCAGAGTCTTTCCCGTATCAACAATGTCCACAATGGCATCTGCAATTCCTACTTTAGGTGCAAGCTCTATGCTACCATGAAGCTTTATTGTTTCTACCTCAATCCCATGGGACTCGAAGAATCTCTCTGTTATTCTAGGATATTTTGTTGCAATTCTGTATCCCTCCATTTTATCAATCTCCACATCTTTCTCTCTGGGAATTGCAAGGCTTAACCTGCATTTGCCAAAGGGCAACTTCAAGGGAATGGTGCCCTCAAAGTTATGCTCCTCTATTACATCTCTTCCTACTATACCCATATCCATTCCATGCTCAACATACACAGGAACATCAAATGCCTTGGCAAGTAATAGCTCATAGCTCCCATTTTTTATTATTAGCTCCCTGTTCTTTGGATGTTCGAATGAAATCCCTATCTCTCTTAGAAACTTCAGAGACTTATCTAACAATCTGCCCTTCGGCAAAACAAAACTTATCATACCACATTCACCCCTGAAATATTTCTTACTCCCTTCTCTACAACATCATCTAGAAGCGAGATGAGTACATTCAAATTAAACGCAAAACCAAAGGCACTTTTGCCATTGAATTCATACTCTCCACCACCACCTATGGGTGTGCCAATATACGGTGAATATATTTCAAAAATTATATCCGTGTAGTAGGGTAATGGCCTAACTGTGCCAAGATCAATAAAAACTCGATCATCTTTTACCATCTCCACAATTCCATTGAGCTTAGGATCTCGGAACTTTCTACCACGAAAGTTAAATAGATTCCACATCTCCTTTTTTTTCTTATCATCTATGGGGAGAGATTCTATGATCTCGAAATTTCTCAAAATTAAAGCACGAAATATCTCCTTTTTATAAGAGCTGTATTTTCCAATTGTCCTGTTCCAGATTTCCTTGCTCCCTATATCTATTCTAAAATCCCTTATTCCAATAGCCTCCAAAGAAGCTATGGCTACAAGAATAATCTCTGTTCCCATACACATCTCCTTTCCACCGATAAATTCAATTCCTGCCTGCCATATACCCCGTGGAGATCCGTTCAGAACTTCTTTTATATAGTAGAGTTTCAATCTTTTTGTGTCTCTCACACTCTCCAGAATCTGAGAGGTAGGATCGGGATTTACTGCGTAGATGTCATTGGAGTGCACAATTTTGATACCTTTTCTTATGTTCTCTCTGTATCTCGTAAGGGCAGGTAAAAATACCTCCTGGTAACCCCATAGCTCAAATACACGGCGAAGATGCGAAGCAACAAACGATAGTTTCCGGGATGTGGAGAAAATATCCTTCAAATAAAACCCTCCCTTTAATTTTTAATCTATTGAGAACTTAATGGCGATGATGATGGAATACCCTCTCACAAGAATATACGAAAAGTTCGAAGGGCATTCCATCAGCTCTATCTGATAGCATACTATATCCCAAAATGGGTAAGGCGATGAACTATAAAAAATTAACTGCCTAATTTGTGGAAAACTTCCAAAAGAAAAAATTAGAGAAAGGAAAATGGAGAGACATAGTCTCCAAATTTCTTCTGTGCCTCTTTAAGTCTTTTCTCCTCCGCATCCAGCTCCTGGAATAACTCAGGAGGAACATTGTCCATGCTTCCA